>Ga0180009_10008464_pt1 | contig 10185 bp, 4 predicted proteins | sample OS_PC_MetaG_FD_123537 | JGI IMG/M metagenome (GOLD analysis project Ga0180009, IMG submission 123537) | Groundwater microbial communities from the Aspo Hard Rock Laboratory (HRL) deep subsurface site, Sweden - OS_PC_MetaG | ecosystem: Environmental > Aquatic > Deep subsurface > Groundwater... | reverse complement strand
TTTTCTGCCAAATTCGGCGGGGCAACCGGCAATTTCAATGCCCACCACGTTGCTTATCCGGACATAGACTGGATCGCTTTTGCCGATCACTTCGTGAACAATGTGTTGGGTCTTGACCGCTCAAGGGTTACCACACAGATTGACCACTATGACAACTTGGCCGCATTTTTTGATGGCCTGAAAAGGATCAACACCATACTGATCGACTTAAATAGGGATATGTGGTCCTATATTTCAATGGATTATTTCAAGCAAAAGATCAAGGATGACGAGGTTGGCTCTTCCACAATGCCGCACAAGATCAATCCCATCGATTTTGAAAATTCCGAAGGCAACCTGGGTCTCGCCAACGCCATTTTCGAGCATCTTTCAGCGAAACTCCCCATCTCACGGTTACAAAGAGACCTGACGGACTCCACGGCTATAAGAAACATCGGCGTACCGATCGCCCATTCGCTCATTGCGTGGAAGTCTTTGCTGAGAGGGTTGGACAAATTGATCTTGAATGAGGAGGTGATTCGATCCGATCTGCAGAATAACTGGGCAGTCATTGCTGAGGCGATACAGACCATTTTACGGCGCGAAGGTTATCCAGAGCCCTATGAAGCTCTGAAAGCATTGGCTCGGACCCATTCAAAGATCGACCAAAAGGCTATTGCCGACTTTATTGAGGACCTGGATGTTCGGGAATCTATTAGGAAAGAACTAATGGAAATCACTCCAGAGAATTATACGGGCATTTACAGTTTCTTGGGTGGTGAGAAAAAACCGGCGGAGAGGATCATCATAAATGGGCAACCTGTCTCATCCGGCATCGCAGAAGGACGGGCTACCGTTGTCAGAGGGCTTGAGAACTTCAAGGCCGTAAACGGCAGGACCATCTTGGTATGCCCCTGTCTATCACCAGATCTAGTAACCATTTTTCCAAGCCTCTCGGGGTTGGTTACCGAAACCGGGGGCATACTCGTCCCTGCTGCTGCTATTGCCAGGGAATACGGCATTCCAACCGTGGTAGGAACATTCCGTGCAACCGAAGTCATCAACGACGGTGATATCATACGCGTTGATGGAACGAAAGGGTGTGTAGAAATCATCTCTAAAGCTCAATAGCCAACAAGCCGGCACTATCGAGGAAAGCCTCTTTCTTTGCGACCCGTTTAGGGATTGGAAGAGAGGGGCTTTCGTACTTTCAGGACAAACCTCGCGATTCGCTGCTCTCTATCGCTTGAAAGTATGGGCTTGCAAAGTGATTGACGTAGTAGTACGTTCTTCGCGCAAGAAAGGGCTCGTCCGATTATGCCTTGAGGGAGCGGCTGATCCTGATTTTTTCTATGAGGTGTACGCTGTCCAGGTTCTGAACAATCTTGGGGATTTCCCTGGGGGTTCCAATAGAGGGCTCGAAAATGATGCAACGGCGGAGGAATGTCACCGTGGAAAAGAGGAAAAGCAGGAAGTTCCATAACATGACCAAGGGGCAGGTTGAGGCGGAAATCAGCAATGCGATGATCTCGTTCGAAAAAGAGCACATGGGACGGGGACCGGTGGAAGCCAAAACATTTATTATCCAAGACATCGTGGTGATCCGCCTGAGAGGCGTGCTGACGCCTGCTGAGATTCATCTGGCAAAGGATGCTGAGGGGATCCAGCTTATCAAGCAGGTGAGAACCAAGCTTCTGGAAAATGCCCAGGAGATGATCAGGGAGATCATAGAGGAAATAGCCGGAGTTGCTCCCATAAGCCTGCACACGGACATAAGCACCAAAACAGGTGAGCGGTTTATCATCGTCACAGTGGCACAAAATCTGGAAAACAGTTTCTTGTGATGAAACTGTGATGACATCAGTTCACTGATGGGAATGCGGGGACGGTGGAAGTTTTTCATTCGGGGGCGTCAAGCATTTGTCTTCATCCCTATGATGCGAATCCGTATAAGGCAAAAGTCACACAAGGTCTTGACAAATCGGAAAAGGTGTATACTATTTCTAGCGTCCTTTCTAGTTAGATTAATAAAATCAGCAAGTTATCGTGGCTTTTAGAAACCCTGCTTGAGTGAAACGGAGCGCTAAGCGCAGGACATTCGAGGCTTATCCAATCATAAAACAAACAAAGAAGGAGGTTTTTGGGAATGAAAATTAGACCATTGAACGACAGAGTGTTGGTTCTCAGGATTGAAGAGGAGGCAAAGACCTCAGGCGGCATCATCATACCTGATACGGCCAAAGAGAAGCCCCAGGAGGGCAAGGTGGTTGCTGTTGGACAGGGCAAGCTTGATGAAAACGGGAAACGGATTCCCCCGGACGTCAAAAAGGGCGACAAAGTGCTTTTCGGCAAATATGCGGGCACTGAGATCAAGGTTGACGGCGTGGAGCACCTAATCATGAAGGAAGACGATATCTTTGCGATCATCGAAAAATGAATGAGGAGGTATTGAGTTATGGCAGGTAAAGAAATTAAGTACGGTATGGCGGCCAGGGAAAAGATGTTGAAGGGCGTGGATACCCTGGCTGACGCCGTGAAGGTGACCCTTGGTCCCAAGGGCCGAAATGTTCTTCTTGAGAAGTCCTGGGGCTCTCCCAAAACCACCAAAGATGGTGTGACCGTTGCGAAAGAGATTGATCTGGAGGATAAGTTTGAAAACATGGGTGCACAGATGGTCAAGGAGGTGGCCTCCAAGACGTCTGACGTGGCCGGCGATGGGACTACGACGGCCACGATTCTTGCCCAATCCATCTTCCGCGAAGGCTCGAAACTGGTCGCCTCTGGGGCGAATCCCATGGCCGTCAAACGGGGGATCGAAAAGGCCGTAGGGGCCGTGGTCGGAGAACTGAAAAAGATCTCCAAGCCGACCAAAGAAAAACTGGAGATTGCTCAGGTCGGAACGGTCTCGGCAAATAACGACGCCACCATCGGGGATATCATCGCAGAAGCGATGGAGAAAGTGGGCAAGGAAGGAGTCATCACTGTTGAGGAAGCCAAAGGCATGGAGACAACCCTGGAGATCGTGGAAGGGATGCAGTTTGACCGCGGTTACCTGAGCCCCTATTTTGTCACCGACCCGGAGAAGATGGTGGCCCACCTGGAAGATCCTTACATCCTCTTGAACGAAAAGAAAATCAGTGTGATGAAGGACCTGGTGCCCGTATTGGAGCAAATCGCAAAGATGGGTCGACCGCTCCTGATCATTGCAGAGGATGTGGAGGGAGAGGCTTTGGCGACCCTGGTGGTCAACAAGCTGCGGGGAACCCTGAAATGCGCGGCTGCCAAGGCGCCCGGCTTTGGAGACCGGCGTAAGGCGATGCTGGAAGATATCGCCGTGTTGACAGGAGGCCAGGTGATCAGTGAAGAGATGGGCCTGAAGCTCGAAAATATGACGTTGAATGACCTAGGCACGGCAAAACGTGTGACCTTGGATAAAGACAACACCACCATCGTGGATGGGGGTGGGAGTCGAAAGGCCCTGGAGGGGCGCGTCAAGCAGATCAGGGCCCAGACCGATGAAACGACCAGTGATTATGATCGAGAAAAACTTCAAGAGCGCCTGGCAAAACTGATCGGGGGCGTTGCGGTGATCAACGTTGGGGCCGCCACGGAGACGGAGATGAAGGAGAAGAAAGACCGAGTGGAAGATGCCTTGAACGCCACCCGTGCGGCGGTGGAGGAGGGCATTGTTCCCGGAGGCGGAGTAGCCTTCATGCGCGCGCTGAAGGGCCTCGATAGTCTAAAACTGGAAGGTGAGGAGCAGTTGGGGGTTGGTCTCATCAAGCGTTCCCTCGAAGAGCCGGTGAGACAAATTGCCAACAACGCCGGTTTTGAGGGATCCGTGGTCGTACAGCGCGTGAGAGATGGCAAGGGCAACTTCGGATTTAATGCCGAGACAGGGGAATATGAGGACCTCATGAAGGCCGGCATCATCGATCCCACCAAGGTAGCCCGCTTTGCGCTCCAGAACGCGGCATCTGTTGCCGGTCTCTTGATGACGACGGAGGCCATGATTGCCGAGAAGCCGGAAAAGAAGAAACCTGGGGCACCCGCCATGCCTTCGGAAGACATGTATTGATCATCACCTCAAAGAAACACCGGCCTGGGCAGGGATCTCCCTGCCCAGGCTCTCAAATCCGATCTGAACCCCCTTGAAAAAAGCCGGCAGATTTAACCTCAGACCATCCTTTCGATTTCTTTTCTCTTTTCTTGGAGGCGTTTCTCGGAAATGGGGAAGAGGGTTTTCATCTCCTGGGCGAAAAGGGAGATCTTGAACTCCTCAACCATCCACCGATGTGTTTCCACAGCCTCTCTTTTTTCCTTCGAAGTGTGGTCGGATAGCCCTTCCTTCATCCTGCGTAAGGCCTCGAGCGATTCCTCGGCCTTGCACATCTTTTTTCTGTCCTTTTCAGGATCGTTGGCGCCTCTCTCCGCCCTGATCTGCATGGCCTTCAGATAGCGGGGGATATGAACGAGGCGATCCATGGGATAAAGCTCGAGGAAATTATTCGGCACCAGGTCTTCAATGTCCTTTCTAATAAGGAGACGAAGTTCTTTAGTCGCTTCGCCGGTCGGAGTCGCCCTGTCGATCTCGTCAAGGGTGGACCTGATCTGGTCATAGCCCTCGAGGATCTTTGCGGTCAGATCTCTTAGTCTCATCCCTTCATCGATCATGCTGGCGCGCAGTATTTCAGCCCTAGCGCTAAATGCTTCCTCAGTCCGGAGGTTTACCTGCAACAGATTTTTCATGAGGCTCTCATGCAAGGCCTCTTCAACAGCCGCCTTTCCGCTGAAATAGACGGCCCCGGGGAGCCCTTCTTTGGGGAGACTGAGGTTTCTCTTCAGAAACTTAAGGTCTTTTGCAAGGAAGAGGGACAGGAGGGTCCTAACGCCCTTGACATGGGATTCCGTAGCCTGACTGAGGGATTTGAAGAGACGGATATTCACTCCTTCATCACTCGATTCAAGGCCAGGGTAGGCGGCAAGATCGGCTCCGAGGTGAACGCTTTCAGGGAGGGTGCCGAAGTCCCACGCTTTGACATCTGTCCTTTCCCATTTTTCCTGTGCCTTTTTCCAGGCCGCGGTGCTTGTCTCGGAGGCGGGGAGGGAATGGGTCTGAGTCAGGAGGTGAAAGTCCCTGGCAGACTGGAGCTCCCTGCCTTTGTGATCTATGAGGGAGAACCTCATCCTCAGGTGGTCGGGGATTTCCACTTTCTCCCAGACGGAGGCGGGAATGTCGACACCAAATCTCCGGTAGATGAAATCCGCGAGCGTCGTGAGCAGGGCTCGCTCCTCCTGCGCCATCTCCTTCAGGACGAGTTCAACGGTCTCAGGGAGCGGCACCAACCGCTTCCTGTAGCGTTTGGGCAAGCCTTTGAGCAGTGCCCTGACCCTTTCTCTCAAGAGCCCGGGGATACGCCATTCCAGCCTTTCAGCCGGGATTTTTGATGCGAGCCCGGAAGGGATCCGGATCGTCGCCCCGTCGTCCTCCTGGCCTGGTGCAAATCTGTAGGAGGTCTTAAGGATGGACTTGTCCAGGGTGATTCCATCGGGGTACTGAGCAAGCTCACCCTGATCAGGGGGTGAAATAAGGACATCTTCCTCTCTCATCATAAGGAAATCGTCGCCGCCCTTCTCGCTGATCACTTTCTTGAGAGTGCGCAAATCATAGATCCCATTCAGTCTGCTGGCATAAAAGTCGGCTACCACGGATTCACCGACGAGGATGTCCCGCCGCCGGAGCTTATCTTCCATGGCTGAGAGTCTCTCGATCAGGTCGAGGTTGTGCTTTAGAAAGGAGGGGGGCTCATTCACGTTTCCCTCCACGAGGGCAGACCGGATGAAGAGGCGGTGGGATTCATCCGGGTCGATAGGGCCGTAGGAGACCGGTCTTCGAGAGACGATCGCGAGCCCATAGAGGGTGACGGTCTCAAAGGCCCGGACCTCACCCCGGTCTTTGTCCCAATGAGGGTCGGAATAGGTGGAACGGCATAGGTCGCCCCCCAAGGCCTCCAGCCACCTGTGATCGATCTTGGCAGCGGTCCTGGCAAAGAGACGGGATGTTTTCACCATCTCTGCAGCCACGATCCAGGGGGCGTTCTTGTTGAAAAGGGTCGATCCCGGAAAGACCATCACCTCCTTGCCCCTGGCGGCCTGGTAGATATTCTTTTCCTTTTTCGTTGCAATGTTGGAGAGGAAGCCGCTCAGAATGGCGCGATGAATCCTTGTGTAAAGGGGGTCGGCCCTTTCTTCGTTCTTCCTCCCCCTGAAAGCGGTTTTTTGCTGTTTCAGGATCGAGGTGATCTGTTCATGGGTATAGACCCATTCACTCATTCTTGGAAATGATAGGAAATGGGCGCGGCAGAATTTCCTCATTTTGTTTTGGGTTTTGAGTGCCCCCCATTCACGGTGATACCGGTTCCAGATGTTGAGCAGGGTGATGAAGTCTGAATCCGGGTCCCTGAAGGGGTGGTGCATCTGATCCGCAAGGACCGCTCTTTCGGAGGGCCTCTCTCTGGGGTCTTGGATGCTGAGGGCGGCTGCGATGACGGCGACCTCTTCGGTGCATCCTTCTTTGACGGCCTCGATCATCATTCGGGATATCCTCGGGTCCAGAGGCATGCGGGCCATGACCTTGCCCTTTTCGGTAAGGGTGTCCTCCTTCCCCTCTTTCACGATGGCGCCCAATTCCAGCAGAAGGTCATAGCCGTCTTTGATGCTCCGCGGTGTAGGCCGATCCAAGAACGGGAATGAGGCGGGATCCCCCAGGTTCAGGTAGATCATGCGCAAGATCACCTCAGCCAGGTTTGAGCGCAGGATTTCAGGCGTCGTAAAGGGGGGTCGCAAGTCATAATCCTCTTCTGAGTAGAGCCTGACGCAGACGCCGCTCTGAACCCGACCGCAGCGCCCCTTTCGTTGCTCCGCGCTGCTGCGGGAGATGGGGCTGATGGGAAGGCTTTTGGTCCGGGTTCGGGGCAGATACCTGGCGATTCGAGCAAGGCCCGTGTCAATCACGTATCTTATCCCGGGGATGGTGAGCGAGGTTTCTGCCACGTTGGTGGCGACCACGATCTTTGGCCCCTTTACAGAATAGATCCGTCCCTGCTCTGAGGCGGGAAGCCTGGCAAAGAGAGGTATGATGGATATGTCAGGGTATCGTCGGCCCTCCAGCCTTTCACAGGTCTCGAGGATATCCTGTTCCGTGGGCATGAAGATCAGGACATCGCCGGGGGGGCGATTCGTGTGGATCCTATCCATCGCCTTGACCGCGACATCCACGTAGGTAAGCTCCCCGGCCTCCTCCAGTTCCGGGTCCGTGGGCATGTATTCCACCGCCACGGGGTAAATGCGTCCTCCGGCCTGCACCACAGGTACACCCCCAAAGGCCAGGGCGAATTTTTCCGTATCCAGGGTCGCGGAGCTGATGACAACCTTGATCTCCGGTCTTTGAGGGAGAAGGGTCTTGAGAATCCCGAGAAGGAAATCTATGTTGAGGCTCCTTTCATGCGCCTCATCGATGATGAGCGTATCGTATTCGTAGAGATAAGGGTCGCCCTGGGTCTCGGCGAGTAATATGCCATCGGTCATCATTTTGATGTAAACGTCCCGGCTGCCTCTCTCTTGGAAACGGATCTTGTACCCGACCGAGCGGCCGAGATCCTCTCCCAGTTCTTCAGCAATACGTCGCGCAATGCTCGTAGCGGCGATTCTTCTCGGCTGTGTACAGCCTATCTTTCCGATAATGCCCCTTCCTGCCTCTAGGCACATCTTGGGGATCTGGGTGCTCTTGCCGCAACCCGTCTCTCCCGAGATGATGACCACTTGGTTCGTTTCGATCGCGTGGACAATCTCGGCCCGTTTCAGAGTGATGGGAAGGTTCTCCGGGTAGCTGAGAGGAGGTCTCTTCAAGAGGCGCCTTTCCCTTTCCCGGACAGAGGCTTCAGCCTTTTTTTCCAGTGCCCCCAGGCGCCGAAGAAGAGCTTTGCCCTTTCTCGCGCTTTGGCCGATCTTGCTGAGACCTCTGGACAGAGGCCCTCTATCCTTTAACATAACCAGCGTGAGCTGTGATTGAAGGTCTTGGATACGACGGCTGATAGACATAGGGTGCTCTGGGTCAGGAAAATAGATGGTTGCGCCGTTCGCGTTGTGGGCAGCGACAATGCAGGCGGCCCGACCGAAGGGACGAATCCAAGGACTCTTATATACAAATTGAGGCAGAAAAGGTAGGCTTGTCGGAAAAAAGCCGGGAGGCCCACCCATCATTATCTGTATCTGTTCCCATTCCCAAATGGCAAGCCAAAGAGGTGTTTCTTGTCGCCCGGGCGAGGGGGGAGTGCTGACGTTTTTTCAACAGTAAAAGGTGACGAAAGGCGCGAAAAAAGGTATAATACTTCTCCAAAGCCGTTTTTCATGTCTGGTGTGGCTCTGAAGGAAGCGACAAGGCATTTGCGGCTTCGTGCACAATTTCCTAAACGATTCTTGACAAATAATCCTCTTGGGCGGAGGCCCATTGGAACAGAGGATGCCGTTATATGAATGACAAAAGAAAAAAACCTGCTTCAGGCAAGGGATCCCTCCCCGATGGCGTCGAATTGTTTGATACCATTTTTCGGGAAGAACTTATTGCCGAAAAGGAGAGGTCGAAAAAGGGAAAAGCCGTACCTAAAAAGGGAGCGGTTGCGGGGGGTGCCAAGTCATCCCAAGCCATGCCGCGAAAGACGGCCCCCGGGCCCGCAGGTCAGCGAACAAGAGAGGTCGTTTCCAAACCCGCCACTCAAAGTCAGAGGTTGAGGAGAGCGGCAGGGGCTCCGAAAGAAGGGAGCGTTGTCAAGGGAACCGGCATGATGAAGAGGGCTGAGCGGCAAATACACTTCCCCGTAGCAAAGCCAAAAACGGCAGAGCTCTCTCCCCTGAAGACAAACACGATCACGTCAGGGAAAGTGACCCCTCAAGAAGCAGATCTCAAGCCCAAGGGGTCAAAGACAAAGGGAGATCAACTTTTGTCGGAGAAGAAGGCCCCGCCGAAAAGATCGAGGTCCCTGAAACTCCTTTTGGCCTGTATAGGATTGATTCTCCTCGCCGGCGCGGCATTCCAGTACTTTGTGATCGAAGATTTCGTGGGTCTTAGGGGTCCTTTCAAAGAAAAGAAAGAGGCGCCTCCAACCCCGCGGCCGGGGGTCAAGCAAAAGGTCCCGATCAAGATGGCGGCAGAGAGGCCGATGCCCCCTCCCGCGCCCCCTGCAAAGGAACAGGAAATCAAAGAACCTGCTCCTGTTCAAGAGAACAAAGCTCCTGCAAAGGAGGCGGCCCCTGCCGTCCCCCAGGACAAGGCCCCCCCGAAGGAGGCGGCGCCCGCTGTTCCCCAGGATAGGGCCCCCCCAAAGGCGGCGGTTCCTGAAGCAAAACCGGCGCGGCCTGCGGCACCGGAAAGTCCGCCCCAACCACCAAGGGCCATGGCTGAATCGCCCTCCGTTTATCCCTATTCCATCTATCTCGGGTCTTATCAGGATCTTAAAGGGGCAGAAAGGGCCGTCTCTATCTACTCGGACATGGGGCTTTCGCCTTACTGGACCAAGGTCGATCTCGGAGAAAAAGGGATTTGGTACCGGGTTTTTGCGGGCCGGTTTCGAACCCTGAGAGAGGCCGAGGCCTTTATAAGGGAGAAGCGTATCCCGGGGGCAGAGGCTCAAGAGACGCTCCCTGCTGCTTCTCAGGGTAAGACCCTCGCAAAGACGTCGGTTCCTGATATAAAGCCTGCACCGCCTGCCGGAGACGAAAGCCCGCCCCAACCTCAAAGGGCCATGGCTGATTCGGCCCCTGCCTATCCCTATTCTATCTATCTCGGGTCTTATCAGGACCTCGAAGGGGCGCGGGCGGCCGTATCTCAATACGCTCAAATGGGGCTGTCAGCCTACTGGTCCAAGATCGATCTTGGCGATAAAGGGATTTGGTACCGGGTCTTTGCAGGCTATTTTCGAACTAGGGGCGAGGCTAAAGACCTCATAAAAGCGAAACAGATCCCGGAGGCGGAGAGCAAGAACACCCAGTATGCCGTCCTGACCGGCGTGTACAGGTCGGAGGCTGATGCCGGCAAGATGCTGGCCGACCTCGTTCGATTCGGTTTCAGTCCTTACATGATCAAAGGAGAAGCGGGCGATTTCCGGGTTTATGTGGGCGCCTTTTATCAGAAGGCCCGGGCGGATAGAC
>Ga0180009_10008463_pt1 | contig 10186 bp, 9 predicted proteins | sample OS_PC_MetaG_FD_123537 | JGI IMG/M metagenome (GOLD analysis project Ga0180009, IMG submission 123537) | Groundwater microbial communities from the Aspo Hard Rock Laboratory (HRL) deep subsurface site, Sweden - OS_PC_MetaG | ecosystem: Environmental > Aquatic > Deep subsurface > Groundwater... | reverse complement strand
TATCTCTCCTCCTGGGAGATGGGGACTTGATTACGTCCAGTATCCACAACCTCGAAACCAGTACCCAGTAGCTGATCCAGATAAACCGAAAATACTAAGCACGAAATAACAAATACGAAAAAAATACGAAATTCAAATATCCGAATATTCCAAACAGGGGAATACCTCTTTAGAGATGAGGTTTGGTTTCGGTTATTTGGATTTTGAAAAATTAGTTATTGTTTTGGTTTTCGAATTTAGTATTTTGATTTTCATGATATATTTTCCGGACAAAGAAATACCTTCTACCTCAAAATGCACGCATTTGATTCTTAAGAGACTAATAGCCAGTATCCAGGATGGAATTTGCTATGCCCGCGATTGGCCAGAATAACGCCGTGACCGACGTGCAGGGGCTTGTAGTCGGGCATTATACAGACATTGATGCGGTCTGCGGTGTAACGGCGGTCATCTGTCCCGAAGGAGCGGTCGCGGGCGTGGACGTTCGGGGTTCTGCCCCAGGTACCAGGGAAACAGATCTCCTTGACCCGATCAACCTGGTAGAGAAGGCCCAGGCGTTCAATGAACTGGGGCATGCAGCCGCCAACTGCATGTCCAGAGCCATTATCTCGGGTATCCTCAGTGCCCGGAGCCTGGGGGGCATGATTGCCTTCTGCGATCTTGAGGATCGTTAGTTGGTATCCATCTAAAAATATCTCTTTTTCATCCAATTCACCACGTTACCGGAGAAAAACCACTCGTTTTCAAATCGTAAACATGGTATTGTTCGACAACACATTGTTGCAAAAGGGGCGGAATCAAGGGGTGATTAGGGGAAAATCATTAAATCAAAAGGAGGAATTATGAAAAAGCTACTGTTTTTTATCATGGTTATTAGCATTATGCTGCCGCTACAATCAGCCATCGCGGATACTCCGGTGAAAGGTGGGAGTCTGATCGTATGTCAACCGGCTGAACCGCCGGGACTTGATCCCACCGGTAATACGGCAGCAGCCATCGACCGGGTGGTCTTTGCGAATATTTTTGAGGGCCTGATTAAGGTCGACAGCAAGGGACAGTTTGTGCCCGGACTGGCAACCAAATGGGAAGTCTCGCCAGATGGTAAGGTTTACACTTTCGCTCTGCGCAAGGGGGTCAAGTTTCATAATGGTGAGCCCTTTAACGCTCAGGTGGCTAAGTGGAACATTGAGCGGGCCAAAGGTGATGGGACGACTAACCCCCATCCCGAGTACTTCCAGGGCATAGTAAAAATCGATACGCCGGATGATTACACCCTGGCCCTGACCCTAAAGGACGTGGACGCCCTGTTTATTGCACATATGGCCGAGGGTGATGCTGTCATGCTGCCCATGAAGGGCTATGAGAACACGAAGTCTGATCCAATCGGAACGGGCCCGTTCAAATTTGTTAAGTGGGTGCGAGGCGATCACGTTGAGATGGTCCGGTTTGACGGCTACTGGAACCCTGAGGTGCCTTTCCTTGATAAGGTCATCTTTAAGTTTATAGGCGACGCCAGCGCCCAGATAGCAGCGCTCAAGGCCGGCGACATTGATGTAATCGGTTACATTGCTGCGCCTGAATCGGCCATGGAGATGTCCAAGGACAAACGCTTCAAGGTCTTCGCGGGCACCACCACCGGCGAGGTCGTAATGTCCACTAACAATAAGGCAAAGCCATTCGACAATAAGTTGGTTCGCCAGGCCATGGCCTACGCCATCGACCGTCAGGCCGTTGTTGATCTGGTCATGTTTGGCTACGGGACCCCTATCGGCTCCCACTGGTCGCCGTCAACGCCATACTATATGGACCTTACCGGAAAATTTCCATACAACCCGAAAAAGGCCAAGGAGCTACTTGCAAAAGCCGGTTACCCCAACGGTTTTGAGGCCACCATTAAACTCCCGGCCATTTATTCATACTCTAAGCGGGCCGGAGAGGTGATTGCCGACATGCTCGGCAAGGTGGGCATCAAGCTCAAGATCGAGATTGTCGAATGGCCGTTTTGGCTTGACCGTATTTTCAAGCAAAAGGAATACCAGCTAACCATGATTGGTCATGTGGAGGCCTGGGATATAGGTATCTACGCAAACCCAGAGTACTATTTCCAGTATGACTCCCAGGAATTCCGCGATGCTTACTCGACAGCCCTAAAAGCGCCCAACGAGGCAGAGAAGGGAAAGTGGTTCGGTCGCTGCCAGGAAATTATTGCCGAAGACGCGGTCAATGGCTATATGTTCTCTGCGCCCAGCCTACCTGTGATGAAGGCTGGCGTCATGGGCTGGTGGGAGAACTACCCAACCATTGCCCTGGACTGCACCCAGGTATGGTTAAAGAAATAGATTGTAAAAAACACAATTTCTAAGCAAATAAGGTAAGGCGGCAGGGGTATATACTCCCTGCCGCCTTTTACAGATGTATATGCCCAGATATTTTGTAAAAAAGCTTATTACACTCCTTATTCTATTATTTCTTGTCTCGATTACTGTCTATTCCGTTCTTTTTGTCCTGCCGGGTGATCCGGCCCAGATTATCCTGGGCATCAATGCTACCCCCGAGACCTTAGCCAATCTCCGAGCAGAGCTGGGTTTGGATAAATCATTCTGGGCTCAATACACCGACTGGATGGGTAACCTCTTGACCGGTCGGGGCAGCCGATCGATAAACTATGACATGCCGGTCTATGACCTGATCATATCCCGTCTGGCCGTGACAGGTCCTCTTGCATTGCTGGCCATGGTCTTTGCGGTGGTAATCTCGATCCCACTTGGCATCTATGCGGCCCGCCACCAGAACCGGCCCGGAGATGTGAGCGTAATGTTCTTCACCCAACTGGGCCTGGCCACGCCCGAATTCTGGTTAGGCATCTTGCTGATCTTGCTCTTCTCTGTCCATTGGGGACTGTTTTCGGCCGGGGGGTTTCCAGGCTGGTCAGTGGACTTTTGGGGATCGGTCAAAGCACTGCTGCTGCCATCATTCGCTCTCGGCGTGATCCGGGCATCTATCCTGACCCGGTTGACACGTTCATCCATGCTGGATGTCCTGCGGGAGGACTATGTGCGAACCGCCCGGGCCAAGGGGCTAAAAGAACGGACCGTAATTTACGTACACGCCCTGAGGAATGCCCTTATCCCGGTGCTGACCATCCTTGGCCTCCAATTGGGACAGCTTATGGCCGGTGCAATCATCATCGAGAATGTCTTTTATTTACCCGGCCTGGGCCGGTTAGTCTTCCAGGCCATTGGCCAGAGGGATCTCCCAGTAGTCCGGGAAATAGTACTATTCATGGCTGCTGCGGTTGTCCTGGTCAACTTCATTGTGGACTTGACCTACACCTCTCTCGATCCGAGAATAAGGCTTGAATAAGTGAAATATGAGACGATTTTTTGGCAATTTAAACTTCACGGTCGGCTTTATCTTATCTGTCCTGGTTGTCTTGATGGCAGTGACCAGCCTGGTATGGACGCCTTATGAGGCCAACTCCATGAATGCCCCTCAGCGCCTTGAATCTCCGTCTTTGAATCATCCTCTGGGAACCGACCAGTATGGCCGGGACATCCTGTCCCGTGTAATGGTCGGAGCGGTCAACTCGATCATTGTGGGTTTGGTCACAGTGGCCATTGGTCTGAGCCTGGGGGTATCGCTGGGACTGACATCTGCCTGCTTTGGCAAACTGGTGGACGAGTCGATTATGCGGTTCTCAGACCTTTTATTCGGCTTCCCGGCCGTGCTGACTGCTATACTGATAACCTCCATTCTCGGGCCGTCGGTGATAAATGCCATGCTGGCCATCGGTATATTTTACATCCCGGTCTTTGCCAGATTAACCCGGGCGGTTTCCATGACGATCTGGGAGCGAGAATTCATTGCGGCAGCCAGGGCAAGCGGGGTGAGTGAGTGGGCCATCACATTGCGCCACATCCTGCCCAATATTCTTTCACCTTTGCTGATCCAGGGCACCATCCAGTTTGCTGTGGCCATTTTGGCCGAGGCCGGCTTGAGCTACCTGGGTATGGGAACCCAACCACCGCACGCCTCATGGGGTCGGATGCTCAACGAGGCCCAGACATTCATGTCCCTGGCCCCGTGGATGGCGATTTTCCCTGGCGTGGCCATTGCCTGGGCTGTTCTGGGTTTCAACCTGTTAGGAGATGGCCTGCGCGATACCCTTGACCCGAAAATGGTTAGGCTTAGATAGAAGAAATGATACCTGCTGACATCATAACCAGAGTCTTAAACGAAGTCGTCCCAGATGAGTTGATCAGTTTTACGAGCGATTTAGTCAAGATCAACTCGGTATGGGATCCTATGGCTGGCACAAGTGAGCAGCAGGCGGCTGAGCTGGCCGCAGGGTGGGCTGAAGCCCAGGGGTTTGTTGTGGAGATGAATCAGGTTGTTCCTGGCCGTCCCAACGCAGTAGTTACCTGGACCGCAGGCCCGGGCCAGAGAACCCTTATGTTTGAAGGTCACACTGATGTTGTCACGCCGGGGGACATATCGGCCTGGCACTATGATCCGTTTGGGGCCGAAATTGTGGGTCGACGGATGTATGGGCGGGGGACGAACGACACCAAGGGTAACCTGGCCGCAATGCTTGTTGGAATGGCCTCATTGAAGCGTTCTGGCGTGGAGCTGGCTGGGACAATCATCGGCGGGGTGCTTTGCGATGAAGAGGACCAGATGCTTGGGGTCCAGGACTTTATAAGGCGCGGGCATGCCGATTCAGTAACCGGCGCGATCATCTGCGAGCCCCAGGACGGGTTGATATGCACCTCCCAGAAGGGGGCAATACGGGCCCGATACACTATAACGGGCCGGATGAGCCATGGTGCAATGCCCCTTTCTGGCCTTAATACGGCACCGGCCGTGGCCAGATTAATCGAGGCGCTTCATGAGATGGAACTAACGGCCATAGAGGTCACGGGACGGGACGAACACTTAGGTTGGCCCAGCTTTACACCAACAGTGATCCGGGCTCCCATAGTCGGTGCCCCCCAGCTCAACGTTATGCCCCGCAAGGCACAGGTCTTAGTGGACATCCGCACCGTCCCGAGTCAGTCCCATCAGGCAATACGGGACGGATTGACTGTTCTCGCTGCTGATGTAGAAAATTGGGTGCTTAAGCATTACGAGGAATATGATCGCCTGCTCAATGTGGGACGTCATCACGACCTGAGTGTCGAGGTAGAATTTATGACCGATCGGCCCTGTACCCTGACCGACGTTAACGACTCTGTTGTTCTGGCGGCTGACTGGGCAACGCGACAGGTGTGGGAAGGGGAACCTGTTTACGCTGGCGTACCCGGCGCCACTGACGGGACATATCTATGGGCGTTCAAGGATATTCCCATTGTCACCATGGGGGCTGGCGACCGACAGGTGGCACACCAGGTGGACGAATGGGTTGATCTGGATCAGCTAATTGAAACGGCCAAAGTTTATGCACTTGCGGCGTTGCACTATCTGTATCCTGGAGATATTTAGCCAGATATAACTTATCAGCTTTATTTAACAATAGCTTCTTCTTGTATCGTATGTGATCGTTGCGGGTTACGTGTTTCGGGTAATTCACCGGAATATTCATCTGGGTTTTAGACCCGCAACCCGGAACACCAAAATAATAACTAAACGGAAGAATTTAAAAAAAAGTATGATGAGTAGCGATAAATGTCGTTGTAGGGTTAGTTCACTATGGAAAAGCTGCTGGAGATAGACAATCTTTCAGTCCAGTTCCATACCCCTGAGGGTGTGGCCAGGGCCGTGGACGGGGTCAGCTTTGATCTGGCCCGAGGCGAAACCCTGGGGCTCGTGGGAGAGTCGGGCTGCGGCAAGAGTGTAACCGCGCTCAGTATTCTGGGGTTGATCCCATCACCGCCGGGGCAGACTAACGCAGATGGGATTGTGTTCGAGGGCCGGAATCTCATTAACCTTGATTCTGAGGGCCTTCGCCAGGTAAGGGGGCGTGAGATCTCCATGATTTTCCAGGAGCCCATGACCTCGCTCAACCCGGTCCTGCCCATTGGGCGACAGGTGGCGGAGCCTCTGATGGTTCACAAGGGTATCACTAAGAAAGAGGCATACGAAGAGGCGGCAGTATGGCTGGAGAATGTGAAAATCCCGGCAGCGAGAGAGCGCCTGAATGATTACCCTCATCAGCTATCGGGCGGAATGCGCCAAAGGGTGATGATTGCCATGGCTATGGTGTGCCGTCCCAAGCTGCTGATCGCTGACGAGCCCACAACTGCCCTGGACGTAACCATTCAGGCCCAGATACTCTCCCTGATGGTCGGACTCAAGGAGGGACTGGGTATGTCTGTGTTGCTTATCACCCACGATCTGGGCGTGGTTGCGCAGATGGCCAGTCGCGTCATTGTAATGTATGCGGGTGAGGTGGTGGAGGAGGCTAAAGTGATGGACATATTTGACAGCGCTTTTCACCCCTATACTCAGGGACTCCTAAAGTCGATTCCCCGACTGGTTGACCGTGTCGGGGGGCGGGCAGGCCGACTCAATGAGATTGCAGGTACAGTGCCTCCTTTGACCCAGATCATAAGCGGCTGCAAGTTCGCGGATAGATGCCCCCACACATTCACACTTTGCAGGGAGAAGCACCCCGGGCTTTTTGCCCTCGGCGATGGCCACAATGCACGGTGCTGGCTCAAGGATTATCCGGAACGGAGGAAGACCCATGCCTGAGGCGCCATTGCTGGCAGTCCACAATCTGGTCAAACATTTCCCCCTGGGTGGTGGTTTGCTATCCAGGCCGCGCGGCTGGGTTCGGGCTGTTGATGGAGTCTCTTTCAATGTCAAAAGGGGGGAGAACTTTGGTTTGGTGGGTGAGTCAGGATGCGGTAAGACCACTCTTGGGCAACTGATTCTCCGGCTGATGGACCCGACCGGGGGCAGTCTCGAATTTAAAGGTCAGGACTACACCAACTTGAGCCGTGCTGATATGCGGTTCATGCGCCAGCGAATACAGATCATATTCCAGGATCCTTACGCCAGTCTTGACCCCCGTATGAAGGTGGATTCCATAATCACCGAGCCGCTCCGGGCCACCCAGCGCATATCCAAAGCCAAACGACGGGAGGCGGCTACCGAGCTTCTGGAGAGAGTAGGCCTCCAGGCGGTTGATCTGGAAAAGTATCCCCACGAGTTCTCCGGTGGTCAGCGCCAGCGGATCGGCATTGCCCGGGCCTTGTGCGTCCGGCCGGAGTTGATCGTCGCCGACGAACCGGTCAGTGCCCTTGACGTCTCAATCCAGGCTCAGGTAATCAATCTGATGCAAGACCTAAAAGAAGACTTTGACCTTTCTTATGTCTTCATCTCTCATGACCTGAGTGTGGTTGAGCACATCTGTGACCGGATAGCGGTGATGTACTTAGGGACTATCTTTGAGTTGGCCCCTGCGGAGAGCTTTAGCGTCGCCCCGCGCCATCCATACACTAAGGCACTTTTGATGGCAGTGCCCCAGCCCGATCCCCATGCACGTGCCAAACTATTTTCTATGGAAGGCGACGTGCCCAGTCCTATCGACCCTCCACCGGGATGCACATTCCATCCCCGTTGTCAATATACCTTTGACCAGTGTAAGGCGGAGTGCCCTCCCCTTGTGGAAGCTGCCCCAAATCATTACGTCTCCTGCTGGCTCAACCAGGGGAGAGGTCTGAAAGGAGACCCATTATGCGAGTAACCTTTATTGGAGCCGGCGCCATGGGCGGGCTGTTCGGCTCCCTGATGACTGAAGCCGGTCTCGACGTTCAACTGGTAGACATATGGGAAGAGCACGTCGAGATGATCAAGGCGAAAGGGCTTAGAATAGATTGTGATGGTCAGATTCGCCACGTCAAATTGGATATCTACACGGATTACCGCCTGACCCGGCCGGCTGATCTTGTGATAGTTTTTGTCAAGGGACCCCAAACAGCCGCGGCGGCCAGCGCCGCGGCCGAGATAATAGCCCCGGGTGGGATGGTCTTGACCCTTCAGAACGGCCTGGGTAATGCCGATATTCTGGCCAAGGCCCTTGACCCAAAAATGGTAATAACAGGGACAACATCATACGGTTCGATGGTCCTGGGCCCCGGCTCCATTCGTCACGCAGGTATTGGGCCCACTGTCATAGGCCCATGGGCCGGAGGAGACCTCAACAAGGTAGCGGCCACAGCCCAGATCTTGACAAAAGGCTCTATCGAGACAGAGGTGAAGGAGGATGTAAAGGCCCTTGTATGGAATAAATTGATGGTCAACGTGGGCATTAATGCAATTGTCGCCCTGACCCACATCAAAAACGGCCAGCTCGTTGATCTTGAGATTACGAAAGAGCTATCCCGGGCTGCGGTGGAGGAAGGCCTGGCCGTGGCTAAAGCCCTGGGTATAAATGTCCGAAAAGACGCTGTTGAGCATTGCTGGTGGGTGGCTGAGGAGACGGCTAAGGCTCGGGCGTCTATGGGTCAGGATGTGGACGCCAAACGCCAGACCGAGATAGGAACGATCAATGGCGCTGTCGTGCGTCTTGGGAAGGAACTGGGCATTGAGACCCCAATCAACTTTGCTCTGACGGCCCTAATTGAAACCTGGCAGAGCAGTTATCTCAACAAATAAAGGAGGTACCCATGAGCAGAAACAAAGTCACTGCCTTAGATGTTCAACAGGCAAAAAAAGAAGGCCGCAAGTTGGTTATGTGCACTGCCTATGACTACCCTTTTGGCCTTATGGCCGATGAGGCGGGCATGGACATGGTTCTGGTGGGTGACTCCCTGGGAATGGTCGTTATGGGACTGGAGGGAACCGTTGGGGTGACCATGGAACATATGATTCATCACATTAAGGCGGTTGTGAGGGGATGCAAGGGGCCACTTATAGTTGGCGACATGCCGTTTATGAGCTACAATACGTCTGTTCGGGAAGCAATTCAAAATGCCGGCCGGCTGATGAAAGAGGGAGGCTGCGAAGCCATTAAGTTAGAAGGCGGTGTTGATTTCGCACTGACCATCCAGGCCATTGTCAAGGCTGGTATCCCTGTCCAGGGGCACATTGGCCTGACGCCGCAAACAGCGAGCGCCCTGGGTGGCTTCAAGATGCAGGGCCGTGACGCACTGGCGGCCAAACGGATTATTGAAGATGCAAAGGCCCTGGAGGATGCCGGAGTTTTTTCCATGATCCTGGAAGCAGTGCCTGCGCCTTTGGGTCAATTGGTTGCAGAAGCGGTTAAGGTGCCGGTCATTGGCATCGGGGCAGGCCCGGACGTTGACGGGCAGGTCCTGGTGACCTACGACATGATAGGCCTGTTCGAAAAGTTCGTGCCCAAATTTGTAAAACAGTACACCCAGACCAGAAAGACTATTCTTGAGGCCTTAAAGGAATACAAGGAAGATGTCGTGGCCGTCACATTTCCTGGTCCTGAGCATTCCTTCAAAATGCCTGATGAGGCCCTTGAGCAACTCAAAAAACTGGTCAAAACTTAGTCCGCTATTACCTAACATGGCATCTTTCAAATAATAGAAGCAGAAATTCTGAGGCGGCTAACTATATCTGATCTATCATAGCCATGATCTGGTCTGTGCCGAAGCCCTTGAGGTTAATGGCCCCAGACCTGCAGGAGGCTACGCACAGGCCACAGCCTTTGCACAGAACCGGGTTAATCCCAGCCCTGCCTGCAAAGGGGCCTTCCTCTACAAAAGATGGTGCCGAGTATGGACAGATCTCAATACACACACCACAACTGCTGCAGAATACAGGATTAACTCCTGCTATCGTGCCGCTTACGTGGATCTTCTCTTTGGCCAGAAGAGTCACGGCACGGGAAGAAGCTGCAAGGGCCTGGGCCACTGATTCATCTATAGGCTTGGGATAGTGGGCCATGCCGCATAGGAAAACACCATCAGTAGCAAATTCAGAAGGGCCAAGCTTTGCATGTTTTTCCACAAAAAAGCCGTCATCATTCACGGCAACCTTGAAAAACTGTGCAAGCTTCTCGTCCTTGTAAGGCACAATGGCAGAAGCCAAGGCCAGAAGATCGGCCTTGATCACAACGATCTGCTCAAGGAGGTGGTCAATTACTTCGATTTTCAGTCCGTCCTTGTTTTTTGTTACCTGTGGTTTCTCGTCTAATGAGAACGGGATAAAAAGAATCCCGGCAAGGCGAGCCTTTCTGTACAGGTATTCCCGTTCTCCGTATGTGCGTATA
>Ga0180009_10008462_pt1 | contig 10186 bp, 8 predicted proteins | sample OS_PC_MetaG_FD_123537 | JGI IMG/M metagenome (GOLD analysis project Ga0180009, IMG submission 123537) | Groundwater microbial communities from the Aspo Hard Rock Laboratory (HRL) deep subsurface site, Sweden - OS_PC_MetaG | ecosystem: Environmental > Aquatic > Deep subsurface > Groundwater... | reverse complement strand
GCTGGTTGGCTGATCGCAGCCGCGCGGCAAGCGGGGCCATGCCCGCTTTCGGCTTCAACGGATTGCCGGGGGACACCAGCCACCACACCGCGTCCAGCCCCAGCGCCTCAGCCGCGAACAGGCTGATCCGGCGATGCCCGCCATGCGCGGGGTTGAAGCTGCCGCCCAGCAGTCCGGTCAATCGGGAGCGCGCGTGCAAGTGGGTTACGGCCTGAAATTCACGGCCGCGCCTGGCCTTGCCCGCGCACCTGCCATTTATAGGTCGTCAGCCCTTCGAGCGCGACCGGCCCGCGCGCGTGCAGCCGCCCGGTAGCAATGCCGATCTCTGCGCCGAGGCCAAATTCGCCCCCATCGGCGAATTGGGATGAGGCGTTGTGCATCACGATCGCGCTGTCGACTTCGGCAAGGAAGCGTTCGGCGGCGGCATCATCCGCGGTCACAATCACATCGGTATGGCCCGAAGAATGGCGCGCGATGTGCGCTAGCGCCGCGTCCAGCCCATCGACCATCGCAACTGACAGGATCGCGTCGAGATATTCGGTGTCCCAATCATTCGCGCTCGCCGGGATCACGCGGCTGTCGAGCGCGCGGATGCGGTCATCACCGCGCACTTCGCAGCCCGCCTCGATCAACGCGGCGACCAGCGCGGCGGCATGGGGAAAGGCCGAATCGATCAGCAACGTCTCCATCGCCCCGCAAATGCCGGTGCGGCGCAATTTGGCATTGAGCGCGAGCGCGGTCGCCATGTCCGGGTCAGCGGCGGCGTGGATATAGGTGTGGCAGATGCCGTCGAGATGCGCGAGCACCGGGACGCGCGCGTCGGCCTGCACCCGCGCCACCAGGCTTTTGCCCCCGCGCGGCACGATCATGTCGATCAGGCCCGCCGCGGCCAGCATCGCGCCCACGGCGGCACGGTCTTGCGTCGGGATCAGTTGCACCGCTTCGGCCGGAACGCCGCCTTCGACCAGCCCTTCAACCAGTGCGGCGTGGATCGCGCGGTTTGAATGCACCGCCTCGCTCCCCCCGCGCAGCAGCGCCGCATTGCCCGCGCGCACGCACAGCGCGGCGGCATCGGCGGTGACATTGGGGCGGCTTTCATAGATGATCCCGATGGTGCCGATCGGCACCCGGATGCGCTGGAGACGCAGGCCATTGGGCCGCGTTGCTGAATCGATCACATCGCCGACCGGATCGGGCAGATCGGCGACCGCACGCACCGCCTGCGCAATGCTGGCCAGCCGCGTTTCGTCCAGCGCCAGCCGGTCAAGCATCGCTTGCGCCAGCCCCTTCGCCTGTCCTGCAGCAAGGTCACTTGCGTTTGCAGCAAGAATGGTGGGCGCCGAAGCCTCAAGCTGGTCAGCCGCGCGGTGGAGTGCAGCGGCGCGGGCCGCGCTGGTCATCATCGCCAGCTGGCGCTGGGCTTTGCGCGCCGCACGGGCCATCGCGGTCACCACGTGTTCGGGATCGGTGGTTCCGGGACGAGGTTGCTGGAATGCTGTCTGTGTCATGGCGCGAACCTTAGCAGCCCTGCCACCGCCTGTCAGGCCCGCCTTGCGCGTTGGATTGAAAAATGGGGATTGACCACATCGGCACGAATCAGGAACATTGATGGCCCTCAACCGCAACGGACGTTCGATGTGCGGTCATCTTTGCGCATAATTGCTCTACGATGAACCATTCGCCGCGAAACCCCTTCGCTTTACCCGCTCCGGCTGCACCGGGATTCGACCATCCATGTCCGGCCTGATAGCCCCGCGCGACATTGAAATAAAAAAATTGGGGTCGGAGTGTCAGACAGGGTTACCGCGCAAAGGTGGGGCGAGCGGCTGCGACAGTGGTTCCCCGACCGTGAGTTTTTCATGCGCGCCGACGGGCAAGTGCGCTTCATCAAGCTATCATCGAAATTGCAGATCCGCGTCGCGGCGGGCGCAGTGGCGCTGGCGCTGGGATGGTTGATCGCGCTCGCCGTGATGGGCTGGGGCCAATACCGCGCCGAATCCGATCTCGCGTCCTTCGCTGAAGAAAAGGCCCGCGTCGCCACCGCCAGCGAACGGCTGGACGCCTATGGCGGCGATCTTGGCCGGGTGGTGAGCGAGCTGGAGCAACGCCAGCAATTCCTCGAAGAAATGGCGCAGATGCTGCCTGAGGACATGATCGCCCAAGGCGATGCCGCCGGCACCGTCACCGATTCTTCCGACGAATCCGCCAAGACCATCGAAAAAGTCGGCGCGCTGATCCCGCAGGCACGCGGCCTGGCCGAGATCGAGGCCCGCCAGCTCGCCTTTGTCGAGCGCCTGACCCGCTTCGCCGATGCCCGCGCCCGCCGCGCCGAAGCGGCGATGCGCAAACTCAATCTCGACCCGCGCGCGATGAGCCGCCAGACCAGCCAGACCCAAACACTGCAAGCGATGGGTGGCCCGTTCGAAGCTTTGGCCGGCGCGGACGGCGCTATCGACCCGCGCTTTGAGCGGCTCGGCCTCAGCCTTACGCGCATGGCGGTGCTGGAACGCGCGTTGAACGGCATCCCGCAGGTCGTGCCTGCCACTGTCGAGAACATCACCTCAGGCTTTGGCTATCGCCGTGATCCGTTCAATGGCCGCAGCGCGATGCATTCCGGGATCGATTTCAAGGGTGCAACAGGATCGCCGATCTTTGCCGCTGCCGATGGCCGCGTGACCCATGCCGGGTGGAAATCAGGCTATGGCAAGGCAGTGGAAATCACCCACGGCAATGGCATGATGACCCGCTATGCACACTTGTCACGTATCGACGCGCGGGTTGGCCAGCAGGTAGAGGCCGGGGCCACCATCGGCGGGCTGGGCAGCACCGGCCGTTCAACCGGCCCGCATCTGCATTTTGAAGTCCGCATCAATAACCGCGCGGTCAATCCGCGCCCGTTTCTGGAGGCCGCCCCCGATGTTCTCAAAGAAGCCCGCAGCGCCGGACCGGACCGTCTCGCCGCCACCCCGGCCCGCAAATAGGAGCAGCATGATGGCTTCGGGTTCAACCTTTTCGGTGATCGGCGCGGATGTGGTGATCAAGGGCGATATCAACGCCACTGCCGATCTGCACGTCGACGGCACGATCGAAGGCGACATCAAATGCGCCTCGCTGGTGCAGGGCGAATCGAGCAGCATCAGCGGCGCAGTGACCGCCGAAAGCGCGCGGATGGCGGGCAAGGTCAACGGATCGATCACCGCGCGTGAGCTGGTAATCCTCAAAAGCGCGCAGATCGAAGGCGATGTGCATTACGATGCGCTGACGATCGAACAGGGCGCGCAGGTCGATGGCCGCTTCGCCCCCAATGCGCGCCAGCCGGTGAAGGCCGTGCCATCGGTACGTGTCGAAGCGGCGGAATAAACCGCCCGCCTACAACACCTCGGCGCGCAGGGTCTTGCGGTCGAGCTTGCCAATAATGGTTTTGGGCAGGCTATCGCGGATCACCACCTGATCGACCCGTTCGTGCTTGCCGATTTTGGCGTTGAGCCAATCGCGCAGTTCCTCCCCCGTCGCGCCGCCCGCTTCGTGGAGCGTGACATAGGCGCGGGGCACTTCGCCGCGATATTCTTCGGGAACGCCGATCACCAGCGCCTCTTTCACCGCCGGATGTTCGACAATCACGTCTTCGACCACGCTGGGGAACACCTTGAACCCGCCAACCGCGATCATGTCCTTGATCCGGTCAACAATGGCGAGGAACCCGTCCGCGTCGATCTGCGCGACATCGCCGGTGCGCAGATAGCGTTTGCCGTCGCGTTCAACAAAGGTGTCTGCGTCGCTTTCGGGGCGGTTCCAATAACCGCGCATCACCTGCGGGCCGCACACCGCGAGTTCGCCCGGCTCACCTTCGGGGGCGAGGCGGGTCGGGTCTTCCTTGTCGAGCAGGATCACTTGCGTGCCGGGCACCAGCTGCCCGATGGTGCCGCGTTTGCGCGTGCCCTGATAGGGATTGGCCGACACCACGCCTGAACTTTCGGTAAGGCCATAGCCTTCGACCAGCCGCACCCCGGTGACTTCCTCGAACTTCAGATGCACCGGCGCAGGCATCGGCGCGCCACCGGAAATGCAGATTTTGAGGCTGGAAAGATCGGTTTTCACCAGGTCAGGATGATCGAGCATCGCCTGAAACATCGTCGGCACACCGGGAAAACCGGTGCAGCGGTATTTCTCGATCGTTTCGAGCACCTGCTTCGTCTCAAACCGCGGCACCATCGCAATCGACGCGCCGGTGGCGACGGCGTGGTTGAGTAGCGCGGTGTTAGCGAACACATGGAAAAACGGCAGCGCGCCCATGAACACTTCATTGCGCACGTTGCCAAACGGGTTAAGCGCGGCGACCTGCTGCGCATTGATGCTGAGCTGATCGTGCCCCAGCATTGCGCCCTTGGGCCGCCCGGTAGTGCCGCCGGTATATTGCAGCAGCGCCAGATCGGTGTGCGGATCGAGCGCAACGGGGGTGAAGGGCGTGTCGGGGGCGCAATCCTTCCAGCGGCGGATTGCCGGCCCATAGGCGACATCGGCAATCTGTTTGCGCTTGAGCAGTCTGAGCGCGATGCCCTTTGCCCAGGGCAGCATATCGGCAAGCCGGCCGACCACCAGCATTTCCAGCCCCGATGCGTACTGCACCTTGGCCGCAGTGCCATAAAGTTCGGGCACATCCAGCGTCACCAGCACCCGCGTGCCGCTGTCTTCGACCTGCCAGCTCAGCTCCTCAACCGAATAGAGCGGCGAGAAATTGACGACAATCGCGCCTGCCATCATCGCCCCGTAATAGGCGGCGGCGTAGATTGGCACATTGGGCAGGAACAGGCCGACCCGGTCGCCCTTGGCAATCCCCATCGCCTGCAGGCCCGCAGCAAAGCACTGCGCCTCTGCGCGAATTTCACGATAGGAATAGGTGCGCCCGAGAAAATGCAGGAACGGCGCTTCGGGCGCCTCCCCGGTGGTGCGTTCAAACAGCGCCGGAAGGCTGATCGCCGCGAACTGCGTGTCGGGCGGGGTCGGGTGGTGATAGGCAGCGTTATTGACAGTCATGGCAGCGATGGTGACTGACATCACGCTGGCGCACAAGCGAAACTCGCTGGTGCAATGTCGCTTTCATGCAAATTCGCGCGTGGCTTGGCCGAGGTGCTGGTGCGGCACCTCGGCACGCCCGATCAGTTCTGGATGAACCCGCTTTCGGGGTCGATCTTTTTTTCGGCGGCTTCGGCAGCGCGGCGTGCGGCGAGCCAGCTTTGCGCCTCGGCTTCCTGCGCGGCGGCACCGGCAGCCTTGACGTTGGCATCGCGTTCGGCGCGCAATTCCTCGATCAGCTTTTCGCGATCATTGCGCTCGGACCTGACCGGAGCATCGGCGTCTTCGGTAATCCCGGCGCGCTTGGCGGCCTTGGCCACCATCGCATCAAGCTCACGCTGTGAACACAGGCCCAGCGTCACCGGGTCTTTCGGCGTGATGTTCTGGATGTTCCAGTGGCTGCGGTCGCGAATCGCGCCGATGGTGTTGCGGGTGGTGCCGATCAACTTGCCGATCTGGGCATCCGACACTTCGGGATGGCTACGCAGGATCCACGCGATGCCATCGGGCTTGTCCTGCCGCCGGGACACCGGGGTATAGCGCGGGCCCTTGGTGCGGGTCGCTTCGGCGGGGGCCTTGTGCATCTTGAGCGAATAGGTCGGGTCAGCCTGACCCAGCTCAATCTCGCCCTGCGTAAGCTCGCCCGAGTGCAGCGGATCGCGACCGGTATATTTGCTGCCCGCCAGATCATCGGCCATCGCCTGCACCTCGAGGATGTGTATCCCGCAAAATTCGGCGATCTGTTCAAATGACAGCGCGGTGTTATCCACCAGCCAGGTTGCGGTGGCGTGCGGCATCAGCGGCTTGGGCTGATCCTTGATGGCCATGGGGGAATCTCCGTTGAAAATAGAAGGGCCGCCCCTTTCGGAGCGGCCACATTGCTCACCCTTATAGGCCAAGCCCCCGCCGACGGCAAGCAAACCTTGATTCAGAACGCAGGTGCGCCTGCAAGCGAGACGGTGTGTTCTTCCTTCAACGCCGCCAAACCCGCCAAAAACTGGCGTGTCGCCGCCTCCCAGCTGAAGCCCGCCGCATAGGCAGCGCAGTCGGTTCGGTCGCAATAGCGCGCCGCGTCAATCGCGCGGGTCAGGTCTTCGGACAAAGCGCCGACCGCGTCGGTGACGATATCAATCGGGCCGGGCACCGGGAAAGCCGCAACCGGGGTTCCACAGGCCAGCGCCTCGATCATCACAAGGCCGAATGTATCGGTGCGGCTGGGGAACACGAACACGTCCGCCCCGGCATAACAGCCCGCAAGTTCCGCGCCCATGCGCTTGCCCAGAAACAGCGCATCGGGAAACTTCGCCGCCAACGCGCCGCGCGCCGGGCCATCGCCCACCACCACCTTGGTGCCGGGGTAATCGCAGGCAAGGAAGGCTTCGATATTCTTTTCCACCGCGACCCGCCCGACATAGAGCAGGATCGGGCCTTCGAGCCCGGCATATTCAGGCGGCGGCGGCGCGGCGGGCGAAAAGCAGGCGAGATCGACCCCCCGGCTCCAATGGCTAAGCTGGGTCAACCCCTGTTCGCGCAGCTGCGCGCGGATCGTCTCGGTCGCCACCATGATCGCTTCCGCCGGACGGTGGAACCAGCGGATATAGGGCCAGAAAAAGCGCGCGGGCAGACCAGTGCGGCGCGCGAGGTAATCGGGAAACTGGGTGTGGTAAGCGGTGGTGAACGGCACCTTGCGGCGGACGCAATATCGCCGCGCGGCAAAGCCCAGCGGCCCTTCGGTGGCGATATGCACGGCATCAGGCGCGACTTTCGCCAATTGCCGCCCCACCGCGCCGGGCGCGGTCAGCGCCAGCCGGATTTCGGGATAGGTCGGCGCAGGCATCGAAGGATAGCCTTCGGGCGAGATCACCGTCACCTGATGCCCCCAACGGCGCAGCACATCGCAGGTCGTCGACAAGGTGCGCACCACCCCGTTGGTCTGCGGGTGCCAGGCATCGGTGATAATCGCGATCGAAGCGGGTGTGGCCGGAGCCGGAGCGAAAGCGGCGGTATCAGGAGTGATGGTGGTCAACCGGTTCACGCCGCCGCGCGGTCCGCACGGGGCAGGTCGGCGGGCGCGGTCGGGGTCTGGCCTGCGTCACGGCGCTTGATCTCGTCGGGCCAGTGGAGGATTTCCATCCGCCCATCGTGATGTTCGACCAGCGCGTTGCAGCCTTCAACCCAATCACCATCGTTCCAGTATTCGATCTGTTTGCCATTGTGATCAAAGGTGCGGAATTCCGCGGTGTGGATATGGCCGCAGACCACGCCATCGACCCCGCGTTCCCCGGCAGCGCGGGCGACGACTTCTTCGTATTTGCCGATGAATTCGACCGCGTTCTTGACCTTGTGCTTGGCCGCTTTGGACAGCGACCAATAGGGCTTGCCCAGCCAGCGGCGCACCGCGTTGACCGCGACATTCAGCTTCATCATCAGGTGGTAGGCATTGTCGCCCACGAAGGCGAGCCAGCGGTGCGACAGCATTACCGCATCGAATTCATCGCCGTGCAGCACCATCAGCCGGCGGCCATCGGCGGTATCGTGGAAAGCCGCGCGGCGGATTTCGATCCCGCCAAAGTTCAGCCCGGTGAACTGCCGGAACATTTCGTCATGGTTGCCGGGGATATAGATGATGCGGGTGTCGCGCTTGGCCCGTTTCAGAATGCGCCAGACGATGTCGTTATGCGCGGCGGGCCAGTAGAACTTCTTTTTCAGCCGCCAGCCATCGATGATGTCGCCGACCAGATACATCAGATCGCTATCGGTATTGTCGAGGAAGTCGATCAGCATTTCGGCATTGCAGCCCTTGGTGCCCAGATGCACGTCGCTGATCCAGATGGTGCGATAGCTGCGCCGCTCGCCATCGACCGGCTCCGGCGTGCGCGGCGCGGACAGCGGCAGGCTGGTAATATTGTCGCTGATCAGTTCGGACAGATCGGCACCGGTCATGGTAATTCCCTGCGTGTCACGTCGTGGTCAGACGCAGACATAACAGCGGAATGTTACAAGCGTCGCGCAGACGCGTGACGGTTTGGAGTCAGTTTCTTACGAGAGGCTCAGACGAGCCTTACCTACCCACCCGCCACTTCCAGCACGATCTTGCCGATATGCGCGCCTGCTTCCATCCGCGCATGGGCGGCGGCGGCTTGGGCGAGCGGGAAGGTCATGTCCATCACCGGCGACAATTCACCGCTCGTGAACATCGGCCAGGCATTGTCGGCGATTTCGTCCGCCAGCGCGGATTTGAACGCGTCCGAACGCGGGCGCAAAGTCGATCCGGTCAGCGTCAGCCGCCGCATCATCACCGTCGCCATGTTCAGATCCGCCTTGGCCCCGCCCAGCAGCGCGATGGTGACGTGGCGGCCATCTTCGGCAAGGCATTTGAGGTTGCGCGCAACATAATCGCCCGACACCATGTCGAGCACCACGTGCACGCCCTTGCCCCCGGTATGCGCCATCACCGCCTCGACAAAATCCGTATCGCGGTAATTGATCGCCAGATCCGCCCCGATCCGGCGGGCGGCGGCGCATTTGGCCTCGTCGCCGCAGGTCACGATCACTTCCATCCCGAACGCCTTGGCCAGCATGATCGCCATCGTCCCGATGCCCGAAGTGCCGCCATGCACCAGCACCCGCTCACCATCGCGCGCCAGCCCGCGTTCGAACAGGTTGTGCCATACGGTGAACAGCGTTTCGGGCAGCGCGGCGGCTTCGGCCAGCATCATCCCTTCGGGCACGGGCAGGCAGTGCTGCCAATGCGCGGCGCAATATTCGGCGTAGCCCCCGCCCGGCGTCAACGCGGCGACATATTGCCCGATCATTTCGCGCGGAGCCTCTGAGCCGACCGCCACCACCTCGCCCGAAACCTCCAGCCCCAGCAGCGGCGATGCCCCCGGCGGCGGCGGATAAGCACCGGCGCGTTGCAGGCAATCGGGGCGGTTGACCCCGGCATAGGCGACCCGGATCAGCACATCATCAGGGCGCAGGCGCGGCAGGGGGGCGGTTTCGATCCGCAGCACATCCGGCCCGCCGGGCGCATCGAACCCGATCGCAGCCATGCTTTCGGGCAGTTTCGCACCATTGCCTGCGATCATTACCAAAATCCCCCTGATCCAACCCAGATAACCACTTGAAGCGCGCCAATAACCGTCTCTCGGATTGACAGCAACCCGCTTGGCTTGCGATGCTGCATCCTGATGGAAGAACCCGATCTGCCAAGACCCAAAGGAGACGCGGCCGCCCGCCTTGCGGCGGAGGATCTTGCGCCCTATTCGCAGGCTGAATTGGCGACCCGTATCGCGCAGCTTGAAGCGGAAATCGCGCGCGTGATCGCCCACCGTGATAAAGCCGCCGCGCACCGCGCCGCCGCCGATGCGCTGTTCGCAAAGGGTGGGTTCGCAAAGGGTGGCGGATGATCCGCCGCGCGCCGATACTCGCCCCCGCGCTAACGGATTCGCAATTTTATCGCGCGATCCCATATGATGCGCAAATGGCTTTCCCCGCTCGTTCGCCACGAGCACTTACCGCCCGCTGAAAAAGGCCGCTCCCATGCCCAGCTTCGCCCAGAACCTTGAACGCACGCTGCACAACGCGCTCGGCAATGCGTCTGACCGGCGGCACGAATATGCCACGCTCGAACACCTGCTGCTGGCGTTGATCGATGATGAGGATGCTGCCCAGGTGATGGCCGCCTGCGGGGTCGATCTGGCCGAGCTGGCTGAGGTGGTGAAGCAGTATCTTGATCAGGAATATCAGTCGCTTAAAACAGAAGATGGGGCCGATCCACAGCCCACTGCGGGGTTCCAGCGGGTGATCCAGCGCGCGATCCTGCACGTGCAATCTTCGGGCAAGGATACCGTCACGGGTGCCAACGTGCTGGTCGCGCTATTTTCCGAACGCGATAGCTACGCGGTCTATTTCCTCCAGCAGCAGGATATGAGCCGGCTCGATGCGGTCAGCTATATCAGCCACGGCATCGGCAAGGGTGGCCGCCAGATCGAACCCAAGAACGTTGCCGGCGCGGACAAGCCCGACGAGCCGGCGCAGACCAAAGAAGGTGGCAACAAGAAAGAAACCGCGCTCGACCAGTTTACCGTCAACCTCAACGCGCGGGCTGAGG
>Ga0180009_10008461_pt1 | contig 10186 bp, 10 predicted proteins | sample OS_PC_MetaG_FD_123537 | JGI IMG/M metagenome (GOLD analysis project Ga0180009, IMG submission 123537) | Groundwater microbial communities from the Aspo Hard Rock Laboratory (HRL) deep subsurface site, Sweden - OS_PC_MetaG | ecosystem: Environmental > Aquatic > Deep subsurface > Groundwater... | reverse complement strand
TGTACAATTACAATCATATAACCTACAAGAATGTATAGATAAAGAGGTGTGCCCGTGACAATCCGAAACGTTCCAAGGCTGATTCCAAAAGCAACACCTATGGCAACTGTGATTCTTAAACCCCATTGCTTGATAGTCCCGGCAGATACCTCGTTGGCTTTAAAAGCCACTGCAATAAGAGATGGTTCGGCAATGGTGGTTGCAAAGCCGATCATGGCTGCAAAAAGATAGACCCAGCCATATGCCTTCCAGTCCGCCCGGGTAACGATTTCTCCCGGGCCATAAATAAAGGCCGGATCAGACAGCTGTGTCGCCATAATATTTCCAAGTGGGAAAAGTGCTTTTTCAAGTCCTGCCAGAAACAGGGCAAGTCCAATGACAACATAAACACCGCCCATAATAAGACGGCGCAGATGAGGAATTGGCTGCCTCAAAACCAGAAGTTGAAAACTGACAATAAGAATAATGATCGGCAATACATCTTTGCAAGTGGCTATCAATATTTTGCTGAAATCATAGATGAATTCCACGAATACAGATTTCCTTTTTATCCGAAAATAATAAGTCCATACCCCATGACAAAAATCATGGGAAGAAGAGAAGCAAAAGCGATGAGTCCAAACCCATCCACAAGGGGGCTTCGCCCTTTGATGGATGAGGCCAGCCCCACGCCAAGAGCTGCAACCAGGGGCACTGTTATGGTGGATGTGGTTACGCCACCGGCATCATAGGCAATTCCAATAATTTCTTTGGGAGCAATCATAGTCATAAGCATAACAAGGACATAACCACTGATGATCAGATAATGAATGGGCCATCCGCGGAGAATGCGCAAGACCCCTATAAGGATTGCAAGCCCCACAGAAAAGGCAACAGACATGCGAAGTCCGAATGCATATCTTTTTAAAGATTCAGGATTTGGGTCAATAAGGCCTCCCTGGCCTGCAATTTCTGCCGCTTCCCAGGCCACGGCTATGAGAGCAGGTTCTGCCACAGTGGTTGAAAAACCCAGGGCAAAGGCAAAACAAAGCAGCCAGAAAAGACTTCCCTTCCTGGCCAGGGCATGGGCCATTGATTCACCAATGGGAAATAGACCCATTTCAAGCCCTTGAACAAACAGGGTAAGGCCTGCCACCACAAGTAGAGCACCAAAAAGAACTTCTCCCATTTGTGGTAATGGCTGCTTTAAGACAATGGTTTGGAAAAAAGCGATCACCAGAATAATGGGCAAGAGATCAGTAAAGGAACTCTTAATTTTTATCAGAATTGCTTTTATAATCATATTTATTCCTATTGAGTTCCACAGGTAAAACTATATAGTTATTCATGAATGGCTTGACCTCTGGAAACAAAAGAGATTCCTTGCTGGCTTTGAGTGCTGATCATAATGGCTTCGATTAAAGGTGCATTTGAAAGATCTTTGGATTTCCATCTCACAATAAATTTGGCACCGGAACCTCCTCTTTTATCTGTGGCTTTTATAACATAGCGAATTGTGGAGAATTTTTTTAAAACAATCGGTGCTTCTAAATAATTTTTTAAGAGCTCACCGTTTGAATCAAAATAATCAATTGAATGAAGCATTACATCTTTTTTCAAATTCGTATTACGGATGCTAAGTGTCGTAGTAAGGTTAAATGTTCTCTCCTGATCACCGTAATAGATGTGTGAATAAACAGGAACATAAACACTCTGTCCATTTGACAGGATTTTGTTCGAATTTGCACTCCCTATACTTGGAAAAATTCCTATAATCATTAGAACCAGAATGAAAATTGTTAATTGTGCCCGATTGTTATTCATCATGAGACGTATCCTTTATCTTTTTTAATTTAGATTTTAACATTTTTCGGTCTATTCCCAAAATTTTGGCCGCCTGGGTTTTGTTCCCTTTAACATTGGTTAAAACAGCAGAGATAGTGGTAACCCCAACCTTCGCACTAAAAAGCGCAATCTGTCAGCACATCAATTATTTAGCTAATTGAATAATATACCTATTATCTCTTGCTTACCAGCAGTTTTTCACCATCACGACGTATGCTGCCATCTGGGGCAACATGCCTATATAACTATATTGAGTAAGCCCCCGGCTTTGCCGGAGGTCGTTGACCGGACATCACTGAAATTTAAATGATTGGGGTACAGGCTTTCCCTTGATCATCTGGCCTCACAGACCCTTGGCAGTGCCAAGAGTGCAGATGGCCTTACGGCATTGAAATGGTGGGAACAAGGAAAAATTGACAAGATTATTGAGTATTGCAGACAGGATGTAAAAGTGACCCGGGATTTATATTGTTTTGGAAAAGAAAATCAGTTTCTGGTGTTTAAAAACAAGGCAGGAAATCAGGTAAGGCTGCCGGTTAACTGGTAAAAATACTAAAAAAAGAGTTGATTTTAAAAAGGCTCTCTAATATGGTGTCCTAATTTATTCCAAAGCATGGTAAGTAACCTTAAAAAATTAAAACATGGGTTAATGAGGATTAAAATGAAAAACTATATCATTATCGGAGTGGTCTTTTTATGTTTTTTTTGTGTGAGCACAGGTTTTGCTGAGGATAAAGCGTATATCGGTTCAACAGCATGCAAGGACTGTCATGAAAAAGAGTATGCCAACTACATGAAATATGCCAAAAAAGCCGGATCTTTTGAAAGCATAAAAAAAATGAAAACAAAACTGACCCCAGAAGAGTATGAGTCCTGTTTTGAGTGTCATACAACAGGATATGGCAAAAAAGGTGGATTTGTATCAGAAGAAAAAACACCGGATTTAAGAGATGCCGGCTGTGAGGTCTGCCATGGACCCGGCAGCAGCCACGCCGAAAGTCAGGATCCTGACTTGATTATCCGGGACGTGAAGATGGAAAATTGCAATACCTGCCATAATAAAGACAGAATTGAAGCCTTTGATTTTAAGCCCCTTTTATTTGGCGGCGCACATTAGATAAAAAGGGGAGTTTGAAAAAAAAATGTTTGAAAAAATGTTTAAATTTATAAAACGACGATTGTGGCTCAGGTTACTGATTCCGGTTTCTGTAATTGTGATTGTCGTTGTGTTTGTAAATCTTTGGTATAATATTTCGTTTCAGGTCAAATCCGGTGAGACGCAGCTTAGATCCCAGAACAAGATGCTTGCCCAGGCGGTTGAAGGCGGTATGTTTGATGCCCTTGCCATTGGAGATAATGATACGGTCAGAAATCAGTTCAAGCGCCTCAACGAAAAGATTAAAGATCTCAAGGTTTTTGTTTATGATTTTAATGGCAAGATTTCTTTTAGTACGGATATCAATGCCATTGGCAGGGAAATGAAAACTTTTCTGGATGATGAATCAAAAAGGGATGTTTCTTCTCTGCTTGAAACAGGTGATGCCTCAGATCGGTCTTTTCATGTGTCTGTTGAGGATATCCCTTTTTTGCTTGAAAATGATCCTATCCTGAATGAAGAAAGATGTTTTCACTGTCATGGTGAAAATCGAAAAGTCCTTGGAGGAATATCTGTATTTTCTTCGGAACTGGCGGTTAAAAAGGCCATAGACAGTGGTAAACTGGTCAGTATCCTTATCGGGTTGACAGGACTCAGTGTGATAATTGCTTTTATCTGGCTCTTTTTTCATTTTCTGGTAAACAAAAAAGTTCACATGGTGCTTTCGGCCACCTCTAATCTGCGGCAAAAAGATTTTACAAATATTTATGATATAAAAGAAGGCGATGAGATCAACCATATCCTTGCCAGAATAAATCTGGTGACCAAGGATTTACGACAGACCATTAAACAGGTCGTGGATAATTCAGGTTCCATATTCAATTCAGCCTCAGAACTCAGCCTGATTTCAGAAGACCTAAACACTGCCAGCACGGATGCATCCCAAAAAGCAACCACTGTTTCTGCAGCAGCAGAAGAGATGAGCATTAACAATCAATCCATTGCAACTGCAATGGAACAGTCCACAGATACCCTTAATGCCATTGCTTCGGCCATTGAAGAAATGAGTGCAACCGTCAGTGAGATTGCCCAGAATGTTAGCGCATCAAAGCAGATCACGGAACAGGTTGTTCAAGGATTTGAGATTATCAGCCAGGTAGTGGAAGAGCTGGGAGAACGGGCAAATGATGTCGATTTGGTGACCGATGAGATCAGATCCATTGCCGAACAGGTCAGCATGCTGGCCCTTAATGCCAAGATTGAAGCTGCAAGGGCAGGGGATGCCGGAAAAGGATTTGCTGTTGTTGCCCAGGAAATCACAGATCTTGCGAATGAAACCAATAAATCAACATTGGAAGCGGATGTAAAACTTCGGTGGATAAAAGAAAAATCCAAAGAAGTAACTCAAAAAGTAACCGGGCTTACCGCTATTGTAAAAGAGTCTGATGATGCAATTTCCAGTATTTCAGCGGCAGTGGAAGAGCAAAACGCAACCACCCGGGAGATTGCAAAAAATATCAATGATGTTTCAGACGAGATATCCGATGTAAATATGAATGTGACACAAGGGGCAGGTGTTGCAGCTCAGATTGCAAAAGAGATCACCCTTGTTGAAGAAGGGTCCAGGCAGGTCCAGGAGAGCAGCAATAAACTCAATGATAATGCAATGGCCCTTTCCGCAATGGCTGAAAACTTCATGGAATTAATGAAAAAATTTAAAGTATAACCGGTTATATCTTTTAAGCAAATCACCCCTTTCATGTTTTATCTGTCAGGGGTGATTTGCTTTAAGATCCTTTGCAGGATATCATCTTCTTAAAGCCGCAGCAGCAACACCAGCTGCTGGTCCTTGCCTTTGACATGTTCCATGCTTCCTTGAAGGCAGACCCTGACGTAGTGCTGAGGCCGACACCTCACGGCTAACCGTCAAATCTGACAGAAAACGCTCGACGTCACGGGAATCGAGATCACGAGGATGTGTTTTGCTGCCAAAAAAAATAAATATAGCGCAGTACCCAATGACAATAGGGTTGTTCGGTACTGTATGTATAATGATGATACCCTAAAACCTCGCGAACTTGGACCATCAATTTAAGCTTTGGATTAGGACGGAATTTGGGTTGACTTTCCATACTAAATATGGCTAAAGCAAAATAAATAGAAAAGGAAGACAAAATTTGATAAATAGGAATATCTTTCCATATTTTTGACTCAATATTTAAATAAATGGGAAATCACGGTATCTATAGGGCCAATATGATGGAAATTTTTCATTTATTAACACTGTTATAATTCAAAGTATTACGGAGGTGATAATGAAAAATATTATATTGTCTGTCTTAATTGTAACTTTTGCTATAATTGTAACCTTCAGTCTTGGGATAGCAAATTCTGGGACAGAACCTGAGTTTAAGCCCCACTTTAAAAATATACCCATTAAGACGGAAATGGGGAACGAAAGCTTAGCCTCTTATTTTGATGTGAAGGGCAGTCAAGTTGTAATTTTTGTTCCTGGTAAAATCTTTGATAAGGAAAGTTGGTATTTATTAACCGAGCGCCTTCAGCAACTAAAAGTAGCTTCTCTTTCATTAGACGGAAAAACCAAAGATGTGGTTTTAACGTCAATTAACGTTATGAAAGAGATGGGATATAAGAAAATTGCTTTAGTTGGTGGCAGTATGGGTGGGGCCGCTATTCTCAGTGCACTGGAAGAAAAAACTGATGCAGCCATTAACAAGGTAGTTGTTCTTGCCCCTTATGGTGGTGCCCCTATCAAGAGTGAAAAAATCGATAAATTTTTCGTAGTCGCAAAAAGTGATCGTTTGGGAGTTTATCCAAACGTTAAAAAAACATATATAGAGTCGTCTGATCCAAAAAAGATATTGGAATTTGAAGGATCGGAGCATGCTCAACATCTCTTTAAAAGTACCTATAAAGAGGATTTGACAAAGGCTATTGTCGACTTTATTACCGATTGAAATGCAAATTATAACAAGTCACTAAACACTGACAGCGGGAACAGCCCCGCTGCAGGTTAGTTCTGCTCAAGGATTAATAATGTACAAAAAAGAATTAATAGAAATTGCAAATACGAAATTGCTCAAAGTCACAAATAGGCCAGAAATTGTGATGTGCAAAGGGCAAGGCATGTATCTCTCTGATATTGAAGATAATGAATACTTAGATTTTATAGGTGGGTGGGCTGTGAATTGCTTAGGACATTCACCAGATGTAATTTCAAATATTCTCGCCAAGCAATCCCGCACATTGGTTAATGCAAGTCCATCATTTTACAATCTGCCAATGTTGGAATATGCAGAATTATTAATCAATAATTGTTGTTTCGAACGAGTGTTTTTTTCATCAACTGGCGCTGAGGCAAATGAGGGTGCCATAAAATTGGCAAGGAAGTTTGGCTACGTTTGCAAAAATGGTGCAGCTGACATTATCACAACCCAAAATGGTTTCCATGGAAGAACACTTACAACAATGTCTGCAACAGGGAAAGAACAATGGGAAACATTGTTTGAGCCAAAAACAAAGGGATTCTTCAAGGCAATATTTAATGATTTTGAGTCGGTTAAAAACTTAGCCACGGAAAAAACATGCGCTATAATGATTGAACCCATTCAGGGCGAGGGTGGCGTAAATGTTGCTACTAAAGATTTCATTCAAAAATTACGTGCTTTTTGTGACAAGGAAAATATCCTTCTCATTTTTGATGAAATTCAAACAGGAATGGGAAGGACTGGTAAACTATTTTGTTACCAACACTATGGCATAGAACCGGATATAATGACTCTTGGCAAAGGGATAGGCGGTGGTTTCCCTCTTTCTGCATTGCTCGCAAAAGAGAAATTAAATATTTTTGATCCAGGCGACCAAGGTGGCACATACACAGGTCAGCCGCTATCAATGTCAGTTGGTTTGGCAGTACTCAGAGAAATCTTGGACAAGGATCTTGTTGAGAATAGCCGAAAAATGGGTGATCTAATTAAAAAACAGCTTTGTGAGCTTTCAAAGCAATATGAAATTGAAGATGTCAGAGGCCAAGGCTTGTTAATAGCGTTTGATCTGTTGCAAACCAAAGGAAATGATTTTGTTAATAAGTGTCTAAAAGATGGGCTGCTTATTAACGCTCCAAGAGACTCATCGATCCGATTAATGCCGCCATTAGTAGTGAAAGAGAAAGAAGTTGAAAAACTTATAACCATATTGAAAAATAACCTTAAAATACGAAAAATAGCATAACAAAAAGTTCCACTGGAAATCTTTTCCGCTGCGCTCCAAAGTTTCCAGTGAACTCCACGTTGCAATGGATTCTCTCCAAAAGCAGAGGATTAAAATGCGTTAATTTTAGACATCACATTTTTTTGTGCTATACTCAAACAAAAGCATTTGGCAAGTTGTAAATTTACAATATGAGAACATAATAGAATGAATTATACCATCAAAAATTCAAAAGCCTTTTGAAATGAGTAGATATGAAAAATTAATATTGCAAATCCTTTGTGGAACCAGTGATGCTAACATATCATTCTCTGATTTATTGAAAGTTTTACAACAGTTTGGCTTTGAAATGCGTATCAGAGGAAGTCATCATATTTTTCGGAAAAATGGTATTGAAGAAAAGCTGAATCTGTAAAAAGAAGGCAATAAGGCAAAGCCATATCAAGTCAAACAAGTGCGGAACATCATGCTTAAGTATAAATTGAGGGATAAAGAATGATTAATAAATATGAGATTATTATCTATTGGAGTGATGAAGATCAGGCATTTATAGCTGACGTTCCTGAATTGCCAGGCTGTATGGCACATGGAAATACATATGAATCTGCATTAGATCACATCAAATCAGCGATGGATTTATGGATTGATACCGCAAAAGAATTTGGTGATTTCGTTCCTGTCCCTAAAGGACGGCGTCTATCATTTGCATAGAGTTTCTACATTTGTCGCCCAACCAGTAGGTGAACCGGACAGCAAGGGGCGGCTTTTTTAAAAGATTGAAACAACTTTTAAACGATGTGCTTTCAATTCATTTTTGTGGAAACCCTTGCTGCCCGTTACCCAAACGTATCAAAAAGCCTTGCACAATCAACTTGACATATAATTATAATATATTTACAGTATAAGTATGAAAAAAATAACCTTCGAATGGGATAATGTTAAAAATGAAAGCAATCAAAAAAAACATGGTGTGTCTTTTGAAGAAGCACAAACAGTATTCTTCGATGAAAGCGCAATTCAATTTGAAGACCCAGATCATTCCATTGATGAAGACAGATTTTTACTTTTAGGTTTCAGCCAAAGGCTCAAGGTCCTGGTTGTGTGCCATTGCTATCGCAGTAATGAATTAATAATTCGTATCATTTCTGCAAGGAAAGCAACTTTGAAAGAACAAAAGGTATATTTTAGGAGGCCATGATGAGAAAAGAATATGAGTTTGAAAATATGAAAGGCCGTAAAAATCCTTATTCTAAAAATTTGAAGAAACAGGTTACTATTAGAATTGGTGTGGATATAATAGAGTACTTCAAGAATCAGGCTGAGGAAACAGGTGTCCCCTATCAAAATTTGATCAACCTTTATTTGCGGGATTGTGTTCAATCTAACAGGAAAATATCTCTAAACTGGACCCAGTAAGACTCCGGGATTGAGACTTGCATGATCCAGGTATTGCTGGATTTTCCGGATAGTTGCCCCTGCTTCCAGGAGACGGGTGGCATAGGAATGACGAAGTGTATGGACAGATTTTCTTTTTTTTGGATTCCAATAGTTTGACAACCTTACTAAGGGCCCTACGGAATGAGGATTTTTTCATGGGGATCACAGATGTGGGTCTGTTTTGACAGCTTCTATCCAAAGCAGGGAAAATCAATACAGGATTGCGATGTGTTATCCAGTAGGCTCTCAATATCTCAAGTCGTTGTTATTGTAATCACAGTCATGTTTATTTTCCACACCCCCTTTCAGGTTTTATCTGACAGGGGTGATTTCACAAATCCAGATATTCAAGCGGGCTGGTGATGCGGGAGATATCCTTATCCATCACATGGGTATAACGCTCGGTTGTCTTGACATCTGCATGGCCCATGAGTTCCTGCAACATGCGGATATTGATCCCGTTCTCCAGCATGGTGGTGGCGAAACTGTGCCGCAGGGTATGACAGGTGACACGCTTGTCGATGCCGGCCCTGCCCGCTGCTCTTTTTACTGCCTTTTGCAAGCCGGATTCCATGACGTGGTGCCGCCGTTCGCAGTCCGATCGGGGGTCAATGGAGCGTTGTTTCGATGGGAAGACATATTGCCACTGAGTTTCCATGGCGGCATTTTTATACTTCCTGCCCAGAGCTGCTGGAATGTACACCTCGCCGAAGCCTTCTTCAAGATCGCGGTGATGCAGTGCCTTGACGTCTTCAATATGCCTTCTCAGCTCATGAATGATCGGATCGGCCAGGATAGTACTTCTCCACTTTTCTCCCTTGCCGAGCACATGAATTCGTTTGCGGTCAAAATCAACGTCCTTGATCCGCAGGCGTACACATTCCATGAGTCTCAGGCCGGAACCGTACAGTATCTTGGCCATCAAGGCATGGGTTCCCTCAATGTACCGAAAAAATCGCTTGATTTCCTCTTTACCGAGCACAGTGGGCAAATTGAGCTTCTTTTTCGAACGAACCGGTTGGATTTTCCCGTCCAGAGGGATATCGAGGACTTCACGGTAGAGAAAAACAAGGGCGTTAAGAGCCTGACGTTGTGTTGAGGCCGACACCTCACGGCTAACCGCCAAATCTGACAGAAAACGCTCGACGTCACGGGAATCGAGATCACGAGGATGTGTTTTGCTGCCAAAAAAATAAATATAGCGCAGTATCCAATGACAGTAGGCTTGTTCGGTACGGTATGCATAATGATGATACCGTAAAACCTCGCGGACTTGGTCCATCAATTTAAGCTTTGGATTAGGATGGAATTTTGGTTGACTTTCCATAATAAGTATGACTAAACCAAAATAAATAGAAAAGGAAGACAAAATTTGATAAATGGGAATATTTTTCCATATTTTTGGCTCAATATTTAAATAAATGGAAAATTACGGTATCTATAGGGCCAATATGATGGAAATTTTCCATTTATTAACACTGATAGGGTGGACCGCTCCGCGCTCCACCCTATCGGGCCGGGCTGATCAACACCGTGCACAGGTTCCGCGCTACGCGCTCCACCTATCCACGGCGTTGAAGCCGACTGCGATTCTCAACC
>Ga0180009_10008460_pt1 | contig 10190 bp, 7 predicted proteins | sample OS_PC_MetaG_FD_123537 | JGI IMG/M metagenome (GOLD analysis project Ga0180009, IMG submission 123537) | Groundwater microbial communities from the Aspo Hard Rock Laboratory (HRL) deep subsurface site, Sweden - OS_PC_MetaG | ecosystem: Environmental > Aquatic > Deep subsurface > Groundwater... | reverse complement strand
GGCCGCAACCTCGTCCGATTTTGGCGCGACATCAGGGCCACTAGCAACATCAATGGCTTAGTGAGGCGTTTATCGCGCCTTAGTTGACTCAAACCTCGCCGCACCATCGGTCAACTAAGGCGCCACGCCTCACTAGCAACTTACTGCGTTGCAGGCTTGTCGGCCGGGGACTTCATGGTGGGCACCTCCTTGCCAACGCGATTGGTCGGCGGGTGGACCTTTTCCGGGGTATTAGCTGATCCGGCTTCCCCAGGCGACGCCCCGGCCGCCGACGAACGTTGGACCAGTCCGTTGTTGCAGGCCGCAAGCCATTCATCCTGCTCGATCGTCGAATCGCTGTCGGGGTTCGCAGCATTGAAATCGCTCAGATACGGCTGGACCTGGCTTTTGCTCAGTCGAGCCGATTCCGATCCACCGGCCTGCTGCCAAAGATTCATACATTCGTTCTGGCTAAGCTTGGTTTGCGAGGACGACGATGCATCTTGGGCGATGGCGCCACCGGAGACAGCCAAAAGGCCCGCTGCCGCAAGGACTAAAGGATACTTCATAAGTACCTCCTGTGTTTGCATGAGACACTGCTCACGCTTGCTTGCCCGATCAGTGAAATCTTCAACGAAGCGTGATCGAGTTGGGCGGACAACACATCGGTGTGGAAAAAGTTCCAGTTCGAGACCGTTTATTATGCAGATGAGTAGCGGTTTTTCTTGCGTCGCTCCGTTCAGCCAGGGGCGTTGCCTTTTCCGTTCAACTATCTAAAGCGGATGGCCTTGTTGAAGGCTCTCGGCCGACGCATTCGAAGCGGCGGAAACCGGAACTGACGGTGCTGACGGTGCAATTGGGAACAAACTCCCGCACGGGCCGTGAATCGAGTCTTCGGAACTTAGCTGAGCCATGAAATGAGGTGGCTGGGGAACCTGGATTCGAACCAGGACTAACGGAGTCACAGGACGAACCACCCCTCTGAACTCAAGCAAAATCAAATAGTACTCGGGCGCCCGTTGCAACACATGCCCCTCCGTTCACAACAGTGCCGCACCATCTCCCGCAAATTTCGCGAATGGATCTAGGGTTTTGGAAGATGTCGGCGCTTGAAGTGATCGGCCTTGACCGCAGCACTCCACACAGCCGACATTAACTGCGCAGAGTGATGACCCACTGAGAATCCGCGAGACCTTCTGCTTTCGGAGTTCACCTGCCACAAGCAAGCGACTGTGGGCCCGACGCGCTGGGCCAAGACCGACCGATGCGGAAGACGGACGATCAGCAGGGGTGTGCTTCCGGTGAACGTCAATTCGGCGGGCATCGTCGCAAGAATCGCTGCGGCGCATCATACGCGCGGTCAATTTCGGCCAACAGTGACTGCTTTCGTGCCTCCCGCGTCAGTCGAACGTCAATCGCCGGATCGGGAGTTTTGACCCATAGCTGCCATTTCGTTTCTTAAGAGAGCGTGCCATTGAGCGGAACCTGATTGCGCGCAAGGTAAACTAACCAGTGGACCCGCGATTACCAGCAAGTCTGAACTATGGTTGGATCCGCCAGCTCAGAAGAATGCCGAAAACCGTTGTCAAACTCGGCAGTCCGCACGGTTCCGGGAGGCCTCGTGGCTGTTTGGCCAAAGCATGTCCGCCGTCCCAAAGTGCTTCAGCATGTTTGATCTAAAGGAATTTGAATGCTAATCTTTGTTCGCTCGGATCACTTCGTGTTTTCGGAGGCTGAGTTCTTGTTGAAGCAAATAAATGGCGCATCAATACTATCCGCCCCCGCTGCATCTGGTGAGAAACGGACATGTTGCGTCGTTTCGATGCCGCCGAGAAAAACTCGGCCCCCAATTGGAAAGTGCGGCCTTGCGCAGTTGTCCCGAAAAAAATACAGCGAAAGAATTGGCGTAAGAAAATATGCCATTCACACCGAGCAAATGAATAGCGCCCGTGCAGGCTGGTGCGGTTACGATTTCCGAAGCCGATCTAGCGTGTCGCTTGTCGGCGGCACGCAAATTGAACGGCCCTCCGCCTATCCGTACGGTTAGGCCTTACTTGATAAAATGGATCTCGCGCTCAGCGGCTTCAATTGTGAAACCGCTTGGAGGCCAGTGGTTTAACGGTCGGTTCTGCAGACGAGAGCTTCTAGGCATGGCCAGCTGCTCTGTTTCAACTTCGGCAATAATTGAGCGGGCGCATCAGAAATCACAGCGCAACACTGGCTGCTCCTAGAAACGCGGCATGATCGATTACAGAATTTTCGGTTCGAGAGGCATCCAAAATGGCAACGATCAGAGGTGATAATACGAATAATGTCTTGAGAGGAACCAAGAGCATTGACAAGTTGCTTGGGCTTGGCGGCCACGATCGCCTCTATGGCCTTGCGGCAGCAGACCTACTGTTGGGTGGCGCCGGCAACGACTTGCTGAGAGGGGCAACCGGCAATGACATCTTGAAAGGCGGGAGCGGCAGAGACACGCTCTTCGGCGATGGCGGTAACGACAGGCTCTATGGGGGGAGCGGCAATGACATCGCAGTGGGCGGCGCCGGGAGAGACCTGCTGTCGGGGGATGGCGGTAACGACAGACTGTTCGGTGGCGGCTCCACAGACAGGCTGTTCGGTGGAACCGGCAATGACGTACTATTCGGCGGAACGGGCAATGATATTCTAAATGGTCAGGCCGGAGTCGACGTGTTGCTGGGGGAGCAAGGCGACGATCTGCTTCTGGGCAGCTTCGGCGGAGATATCCTTGATGGCGGCGATAATATCGACACAGCCAGCTATAGCCAGTCTTTTGAGGCCGTAGTGATCGCGCTGCAGGACGATGGTGCGGATACGCTCGGAGTCGGCGGGCATGCTGAAGGCGACACGCTCAGGGGCATCGAGAACCTTACTGGTTCTGCCCACGATGATGAATTGATAGGCAATAATCTGGCCAACAGGCTCAGCGGACTGAACGGCGATGACACCCTTTCTGGAGAAGAAGGCGGCGACACAATCTCGGGTGGAGCGGGTAATGACACCCTACTTGGTGGCGACGGAGATGACCACCTTCTCGGTGATACCGGCGATGATGAATTGACCGGAGGCGCCAACAATGACTTCTTCTACTTTGGACCGGGCTTCGGCAATGACATCATAACCGACTTCACCATTGGTGGTGTCAACGATACGCTCGTTATCGATCCGGATTTAGCACAAGAGGCCGGAATCGACGTGAACAACCCGGATTGGCTTGGCTTCGTAACCGCAAATGTCTCTCAAACTGCCGGCGGGGTATTGGTTACTGTCGGAAGCAATTCACTGCTGCTCGAGGGCAAAATCCTTCTGGACCTTGTTGGCCTGACGGCAGCCGATTTCTTGCTCTTTGATTTTGCGTAGGTCACGGAACAAGAATTCAACCAAGTTTGCAGACGAGTTCTTTGAACGTGGGCTCCTCTGGCCCGGATATTGTTTTCGCAGCGCAAAGGGGGTGCCCGAAAAGGACAGCGGCAGCCATAACTACTGGGTCCACGACAATACGTTCGATCCGGCAGCGCACCCGTTCGAGGTTGCTGATCAGTAGCTCAAAACGTCTGTCATTGAATTTTTGCGGACGGCTTATCATAGGCGTCTCAAAATATGTTGATGTCTCTTTCTGGGCCCTGACCGACGTTTCGATGCGGTGCAGCAAGACGGTCGGTGTTGGGGCTATCGCGTCGACGCTGCTGGGTCGGCGCACCGACGGTCGGTATCGGCGGTGGTCCGGAAGCTTCTGAACGGTGTCGATGGCACCCCTTGACCCACAGCTGAATAAGGTGCTTGCGGAAGATCCGGATTGCAACCATTTCCGCTTTGATCAATCCGTGCGCGAAGAGTCTTACGCTTTGCCCCATAGGTAAATGAAGTGGTTAACACCGCTTGGTATTAATGAGCGATTTCAGCCGATTTCGTCAGCACAGAAATTAGTGGCTTGGACGTTGGTATAGCAGCTAAATTCTTAGTCCATAGACCAAACGTGCGATCAAATTGTCCCGATTAATAGCGACGAACGCTCAATCATTGCGAACAGCGGTTGCGTGCAATCGGCTTAGCTATTATGACCTGCCCTGGAAGAATTCCTCCAGTTTGAGTTAGACTCCGCCCCATTGACGAGGGGTGAGACGATGAAGAAGAGCCGGTTTTCAGAAGAGCAGATCATCGCCATTTTGCGCGAGCAGGAAGCGGGTGCCGCGACGAAGGATGTGTGCCGCCGGCACGGCATCTCGACAGCGACATTCTACAACTGGAAGGCCAAGTTCGGAGGCCTCGACGTATCGGAGGCCAAGCGCCTGCGGGCACTCGAGGACGAGAACGCGCGGCTGAAGAAGCTTCTCGCCGACGCGATGCTCGATCAGGCGATGCTGAAGGAACTGCTTGGAAAAAAATGGTGAGGCCCGTCGACAAGCGCGCGAGCGTAGCGCGCCTCCAGCAAGAGTTCAGCGTCTCGGAGCGGCGGGCCTGCCGCGTCATCGGCGCGGATCGCAAGAGCATGCGGTATCGCACGCGCCGTCCACCTGATACCGCCCTGCGGCACCGGCTGCGCGAGCTGGCGCACGAGCGCCGCCGGTTCGGCTACAGGCGTCTTTATATCCTGCTGCGCCGCGAAGGTTGCACGGCGGGGCTCACTCGGATCTATCGCCTCTACCGCGAGGAGGGCCTGGCGGTATTGCGACAGCTTGATCTCTCTGACACTCCCCATCGTCACTTTCCATGGCGCGCCCCTATTTCCGAGTGCGCGCGATTGTCGCCGGCCTGTCGGCAACGGGGAAAACTTCGAGGGCCATCTATGTCAAGTGCATACTTTCCATAATGTCGGAGTATCTTTGTCAGACTATTCAATCGCGAAGAGCGATCGTGCATGATCGGATGAGGCTTTAGCGTTTCTGCAGGGCGATGCAATCCAGCCCGCCGAGACCGCGTCGCGGTGGGCAGACGCGCCCACCGCACGTTTGTCCTCAATTCTTAAAGCCGTGGCTGTTGCGGCTTCATGTCTTCCTTGTTGATCCCGGCAACCACGTTGGGGGTCTTCATGGCATCGCGGCGGAAGGGCTCCCCCAGTTCCTGATTGAGCACGACTTCGATGAAGGTCGTCACGCCATCCTGCATCTGCTCCTTGATGGCGGTCCTCAGGCTATCAGTCAGCGCTTCCGTGTTGTCGACCTGCACGCCCTTCAATCCACAGGCATCCGCCACCTTGGCGTAGTTGACGCCGAGATTGAGTTCGGTGCCCACGAAGTTGTCGTCGAACCACAACGTCGTATTGCGCTTCTCGGCGCCCCACTGGTAGTTGCGGAAGATCACCATGGTGATCGGCGGCCAGTCGTTGCGCCCGCACGCGGTCATTTCGTTCATGGAAATGCCGAAGGCGCCGTCACCCGCGAAGCCGATCACGGGTACGTCGGGGCAGCCGATCTTGGCCCCGAGTATGGATGGCAGACCGTATCCGCACGGGCCGAACAGCCCCGGCGCCAGATACTTGCGGCCCTTTTCGAAAGTCGGATAGGTGTTGCCGATGGCGCAGTTGTTGCCGATGTCGGAGGAGATGATGGCGTCGGCCGGCATGGCCGCCTGGATCGCACGCCACGCCTGTCGCGGGCTCATGCGGTTCGGCTCGCGGTTGCGCGCGCGCTCATTCCAGGTGATGCCCGGATCGTCGTCCTCGTGATCCATCGAGGTGAGTTGTTGCGCCCAGCGCGACTTCGCCGTCGCGATCATGCCCTCGCGTTCCTTGCGCCCGGCATCGCCGGCCGTCGGCGAAAGCAGCGAAAGGATCTGCTCGGCGACGGCTTTCGCATCGCCCTGGATGCCGACGGCGACCCGTTTGGTCAGGCCGATGCGGTCGGCGTTGATGTCGACCTGGATGATCTTGGCATCCTTCGGCCAGTATTCGGTCTGGTAGGCGGGTAGCGACGAGAACGGGTTGAGGCGGGTGCCGAGCGCCAGCACGACGTCGGCCTTTGAGATCATCTCCATGCCCGCCTTCGAGCCGTTATATCCGAGTGGCCCGCAGAACAGCGGATGCGAACCCGGGAACGCATCGTTGTGCTGGTAGTTGCAGCACACCGGCGCGGACAGCTTTTCGGCAAGCTTCACCGATGCCGGAATCGCGCCCGCAAGGACGACGCCGGCACCGTTGAGAATCACCGGGAACTTCGCATTCGACAATAGCTTTGCGGCTTGCGCGATGGCAATGGGATCGCCCGGCGGGTGCTCGATGCGCACCACCTGCGGCAGGTCGATGTCGATCACCTGGGTCCAGTAGTCGCGCGGCACGTTGATCTGGGCGGGAGCCGAACCGCGGAACGCTTTGAGGATGACGCGGTTGAGGACTTCGGCGATGCGGGAGGCATCGCGCACTTCCTCCTGGTAGCAGACGCAATCCTCGAACATCGCCATCTGCTTGATTTCCTGGAACCCGCCCTGGCCAATGGTCTTGTTGGCGGCCTGCGGAGTGACGAGCAGCAGCGGCGTGTGGTTCCAGTAGGCGGTGATGATCGGCGTCACCATGTTGGTGATGCCGGGGCCGTTTTGCGCAATCGCCATCGACATCTTGCCGGTGGCGCGCGTGTAGCCGTCGGCACTCATGCCTGCGTTCACCTCATGCGCGCAGTCCCAGAACGTGATGCCGGCAGCCGGGAACAGATCCGAGATCGGCATCATCGCCGAACCGATGATGCCGAAGGCATGCTCGATGCCGTGCATCTGCAGGACCTTGATGAAGGCCTCTTCGGTTGTCATTTTCATCTTCGTCAATCCTCTATTGCCCGGGAACGGGAATTGTCTGGCGCGCCAGCTACGATCCTGGTGATTGAAATGGCGCGGGCGAGTCGCTCGCTCGCACCGGCCTCATGCGGCCTTCAGACGTTGGCGAATAAGTCCGGGGATCTGGCTGGGGGTATCTGCCACCGCCACCCCTGCCTTTTCGAGTGCCGCGCGTTTGGAGGCGTAGTCGCCTTTGCCCCCCGACACGATCGCACCGGCATGACCCATCTTCTTGCCCGGCGGCGACTGGCGTCCGGCAATGAATGCGGCAACCGGCTTCTTCATTGTGCTGGCGTATTCGGCTGCGAGTTCTTCGGCGTTGCCGCCGATTTCGCCGCACAGCACGACGGCGTCCGTATCGGCATCCTCGTCCAGCATGCGCAGGGCATCCGCCGACGTCGTTCCGATCATCGGATCGCCGCCCACGCCATAGAACACCGACTGGCCGAACCCTTCCTGGGCGAGATTGAGACTGATCAGCGTGCCAAGGCTGCCCGAGCGCGAGATGACCCCGATGCGGCCCGGCCTGAAGACACGCTCGTTGAACGCCGGCATGATGCCAACGAAACATTCCCCGACCGTCACGATCCCAGCGGTATTGGGCCCGACGATGCGCGTGCCATTGGCTTTCGCCGCCACATGCATTTCCATCACGTCGTGCGCCGGGATGTGTTCGGTCAGGCAGACCAGCAGCTTGGCGCCGCCCTCGCAGGCATCGATTGCCGCGTCCTTTGCCATCATCGGCGGGATGAACATGCACGCGATGTCGAACGGCGCGGTCTTTGCCGCCTCGCGTGCGGAGGCGAACACCGGCACGCCGAGATGCTCGGTGCCCGCCTTCTTCGGATTGACGCCGCCGATCACGTTGGAGCCGTAGTCCTGCATCGCCTTCGTCCAGAAGGTGCCCTGCTTGCCGGTAATCCCCTGGATCAAGAGCTTGTGGTGCTTGCGCGGGATCATGCGGCGCTCCTCGTGTTGGCGGCGGCAACCGCTGCTTTCACCGCGTCATCCATCAGGTCGTAAGGTTCGATGCCCAGCCGCTCCTTGACAAGCGCGATGGCTTCTTCTTCGCCGGTCCCGTGAATGGTGAAGAAAACAGGAATGTCGGGTTGCAGTTCTTCCCAGGCGTTGACGACGCCTTCGGCCATCACGTCGGTGCGCGCGAAGGCCCCGCAGAAGTTGACGAGCAGGCTTTTGACATTCGGGTTCTCGAGCAGGATCGAAAGCGCGGTCTTGGCCTTGGTGTAGGCTTCGCCGCCGATCTCCAGGAAGTTTGCCGGCTTGCCGCCGTAGTGCGCAATGACATCCATGGTCGTCATCGTCAGGCCGGCGCCGTTTGCCAGGACGCCGACACTGCCGCCAAGCTCGATGTACTTGAGACCCGCCGCAGCAGCCTTGGCTTCAAGGTCGGTGGTGCGTTCCGGCGCCGCCTGCGCTGCTACAGCCTCCTGCCGCGCGGCCGCGCTGTCGTCGAGCGTCAGCTTGCAGTCGAGTGCGACGACGTGGTCTTCCGTTGTGACGACAAGCGGGTTGATTTCGATGAGTTCGGCGTCGAGTTCGCGATAGGCGCGGTAAAGGTTCAGGATCGTCGCCGTCAATTCATCGCCGGCCGCTTCGAGCCCGAGGCCCGCGATAGCCTCCTGCGCCATCGCCAGGGTCGGCCCCTCGCTGATCGGAATCGCGAAGTGGCGCATGGCGGTTGGATCCTTTTCCGCGACCTCCTCGACATCCATGCCGCCCATCGCCGAAAACAGCAGCATCGGCCCCTTGGTGGCGCTGTCGTTGAGAATGGCGAGATAGAGTTCCTTGGCGATGGCCGTCTGTGCTTCGACCAGCACTTTCTCCACCGGCCAGTCGGCAATCGTCATGCCGATGATCGCTTCGGCGTGCTGGCGCGCCTCGCCCGGTGTACCAGCCAGCTTGATGCCGCCGGCCTTGCCGCGCTTGCCGGTCGGCACCTGAGCCTTGACCACGCACGGACCGATCTGCCGGGCGGCATCCTCGGCTTCGGCCGGTGTATGCGCCAAACGGCTTTTGGGAACGGCGATATTATATCGTGCGAGCAGCGGTTTTGCTGCATGCTCCTCGAAGTTCATGGGCCTCGCGTCCTTCCTTATTTGCCGTAGCGTTCCCAATACGGTCCGAACAGTTCTTCTTCAGAGGGTTTGTCTTCTGGAATCGTCGAGACGAGGTGCGTGAGATTGATGAAGCACTTGTAGTTGAGGTTGTCGGAAAGCGTGTTGCCGGCCCAGGTGCCGCCTGCCATCGACAGCGTGAACGGCAGGCAGTTGTTGAAGCCGCCGCCGTTGCCGAAGGTGTGCGCCTGGTTGACGAGCACGCGCACGACGTCGGTCTCGGCTGCAAGTTCACGGGCGTGAGCCATGTCCCTGGTATGGATGCCGGTCGAGTGCCCCTTGCCGGTGACGTCGAGAATCTGGCGTACGATGGCCTTGGCTTCGTCGAAGTCGCGGGCGCGGTAGATGGTCAGAACGAGTGAAAGCTTTTCGTCGGCGAAGCTGTGCTTGCCGCCCACCTTAGCTTCCTCCACCATGAAGAACTTGCGCTGGGCGGCGTCTTTGGGCAGCCCGAACACCTCGGCGAGGACCGGCGCTGGTTTGGCGATCACATGCCGGTTGAGCTTGCCGCCCTGCCATAGCGTGTTGCGCACCTTCTCGCGCTCTTCATCGCTGCACCGCCATCCGCCTGCCCACTCAAGCGCGGCGATGGCGTCTTCATAGACGTCATCGAGGATGATCACGGCATTCTCGGACGAACAGGATGTCGAGTTGTCGAAAATCTTCGAGGCGCAGATTTTTTCGGCGGCGTCGTCGAGGTCGGCTGTGGAATCGATGATGACGGGGACGTTGCCGGCGCCCACCCCGACGGTCACCGTGCCGGACTGCATGGCCCGCTTGACGTTGTCCTGCGAGCCGGTGACGACTGCGAGGTCGACCTGGTTCATCATCTCCTGCGTCATTTCCTTGGAGACGGGCGCGGGAAGCAACTGCACGAGGTCTTCTGGGTGGCCCGCCTTCTTCAGTTCCTCGCGCATCAGTTCAACGGTCCGGCGCGTGGTCGCAGCGCCCGCCGGCGAAGGCGCGATGATGACGGCATTGCCGCCCTTGAGTGCCATCATGGCCTTGTTGACGGGGGTGGCGGCAGGGTTCGTCGAGGGGCACACGGCACCGACCACGCCGACCGGCTTGGCGTATTTCACGAGCCCGCGCTCGGGGTCTTCCTGGATGATACCGACTGTCTTGGCGCGTAACAGGTCGCGCAGCGTGCCGAACGTCTTGCGGGTGTTCTTGATGACCTTCGATTCGACATCGCCGAGACCGGTATCCTCGACGGCGAGTTCGGCGAGCATGCGGGCGTTCTCGGGTTTGTAGATGGACCACGCGAGCGCCCGCACCGCGTCGTCGACGCGG
>Ga0180009_10008459_pt1 | contig 10193 bp, 12 predicted proteins | sample OS_PC_MetaG_FD_123537 | JGI IMG/M metagenome (GOLD analysis project Ga0180009, IMG submission 123537) | Groundwater microbial communities from the Aspo Hard Rock Laboratory (HRL) deep subsurface site, Sweden - OS_PC_MetaG | ecosystem: Environmental > Aquatic > Deep subsurface > Groundwater... | reverse complement strand
TGGATGGGCTTACACTGGGCTGGTTCAATTTGGAAGCACTCACGAGGCGCACAGTATGCACTTGGATAAATTACCGATCTCCGCTGACCCGGCGCGTACCGCCGAAAATGACTACTCGGCGCGTGAATCGTGGCGGATGCTGGGGATTATGGCAGAGTTCGTCGAGGCCACCGAGCGTCTGGCATCCATTCGCCCGGCCGTTTCGATCTTCGGCAGCGCGCGGACTTCTCCCGACCACCCCTATTACATGCTCACCGAGGAAATCGCGCGCAAGCTGTCCGATTCCGGGTTCTCGGTGATTTCCGGCGGCGGCCCCGGCATCATGGAAGCCGCCAACAAGGGCGCGTATTTTGGCAAGTCGCCGAGCATCGGCCTGAACATCCAGCTGCCGCACGAACAAAGCGGCAACGCCTATCAGGACATCAGCCAGACCTTCAAGCACTTTTTTGCGCGCAAGGTCATGTTCGTCAAGTTCGCGGCGGCCTATGTCGTCATGCCCGGCGGCTTCGGTACGCTGGACGAACTGTCCGAAGCACTGACCCTGATCCAGACCGGAAAAATTCCGCGCATCCCCATCATCCTGGTGGGAGCCAGCTTCTGGAGCGGGCTGATCGAGTGGTTCAAGGCCACCCTGACCGAAGAGGGCATGATTGCGGCAGAGGATATTGATTTGATGCAGATCATTGATACGCCTCAGGAAGTGGTCGACGCCATCTTCAACCATTATGAAAAACGCGGTTTCATGCCTTCACTGGCCGAGCGTGAAATCCAGCTCAGCCTGTAAAACATCGACTGTTCGGCTAAACTTCAAACCATCAGACCCCCGGAGTTATTTATGCGTTATCCCATCTTGTTGTTGGCCCTGATGTTGAGCAGCCTAGCCGTCGCGGCGCCCCCATCCGATCGCCCGCCGGGTCTCAAGCCTGTGCCTGACGGCGCGCCGGGGCCCGACGACGTACCCGCGGTGACGATCAAGCCAAGCGGCCAGGGGAGCGTGGTCGAGTACCGTACCAACGGCAAGCTCTACATGATCAAAGTCATCCCCAAGGTCGGTAAGCCGTATTACCTCATCGACTCGAAAGGCGACGGCCAGTTTGCCCGGCAGGACAGCCTGGATTCCGGCATGCGGCCGCCGATGTGGGTGGTAAAAGAGTTCTAGAGCAGACCGTGCCGGATCGGGAATAAAACCCTTGCGTCGGTTAAAATCCGCCGCATGACTCCCGCATCCAATCAAGACATCCCGCGCAAAGTTGCGGCCAGCGAAGGCTTCCAGTGGGTCGCTGCTGGCTTTCGCCTGTATCGCAAAAATCCCTTGTTGTTGTCCGCAGCCTTCGGCGTGCTGTTCGGCACGGTGATGGCGCTCGGCCTGATCCCCGTGGTGGGTGGCTCGCTGTCCGAGCTGGCCTCGCCCCTGATGGTGGCGGGGTTCATGGCAGCGTATCGCGCACTCGATCGCGGCAACGAACTCGAACTGCCGCAATTCATGGCGGGCCTGCAGGGCCCGGCAATTCCGCTGATGGCGGTGGGCGCGGTGCAATTGCTCGGCACCTTGCTGATCGGGCAGGTCATGCTTGGCATGGGCTTTGACCCGCAGGCCGTGCTGGATACAGCCAAGAGTGGCAAGGCCTCCCCGGCAGAAATGCAGGCGGTAATGAATCAGGCCATGCCCGCGATGTTCACTGGCTTGCTGCTGTTTGTTCCGCTCATCATGGCGACATGGTTCGCCCCGGCGCTGATCCTGTTTGGCGGTGCTCGGCCCGCTACTGCATTGGGAGTGAGCCTGCGTGCCGTCGCAAAAAACTGGACGGCCATGCTGATGAACAGCCTGGTGCTGGGCCTGCTGCTGTTCTTAGCCGCATTGGCGCCGATGCTGCTGGGTTTGTTGATTGCGATGCCGATCCTGTTTGGCTCGCTGTACGCCTCGTATCAGGCGATTTTTGCGGTATGGGCCGACGACAAGGCGCCGACCGACGACAACGTTGTGCCGCTGAACCCTACTGACAATTCAGACCACTGACAGGTTGGCGTAAGCCAGCGCCAGCCACTTCGTTCCTTCATTGCGAAACTTCACCTGTACGCGCGCATCCGAGCCACGGCCTTCAAAGTCGATGATGATGCCGGTGCCGAACTTGGCATGGGCGACGCTCTGCCCCACGTTGAAACCGGTGTCGTTGCCGAGTTGCGGCCTGCGCGGCGCGGCGGGTGCGCTGTAGCCGCCCGACGCTTTATGCCCTTGTGAGGGGTGTGCGCTGCCGGATGCATAAGCCGGTTCGCGGCGATTGAGGTTGAGCAACACCTGTTCCGGCAATTCGCTCAGAAAACGGGATGGCACGTTGTAACGAACCTGGCCGTGCAGCATGCGCGACTGCGTGTGCGAAATATACAAGCGGCGGCGCGCGCGGGTGATCGCCACGTACATCAGCCGCCGCTCTTCCTCCAGGCCATTTTCCTCGTTTGCGCTTTGTTCGTGCGGAAACAGGCCTTCTTCCAGCCCGGTGATGAACACGGCGTGAAACTCCAGTCCCTTGGCGGCGTGCACTGTCATCAGCTGGAGCGCATCGTTACCAGCGCCTGCCTGGTGTTCTCCTGCTTCCAGCGCGGCGTGGGCCAGGAATGCGTCGAGTACCGGTAACGTCTCCGTCCCCCCCGGCGCTGCCACACCCGGCGTATCGTCGCGCCCCTCACCGGATTCCACGGCGTCGTTTTCCTCCGAGAACAGCGCCGCTGCATTGACCAGTTCGTTGAGGTTTTCCAGGCGGTCGGCACCGTCCTTGTCAGCCCGATAATAGTCCGCCAGCCCGCTGGCCTCGATCACGTGGTCGATGGCCTCCGCAAGCGGCAAGTCGCGGGTAACCTGCTTGATCTCTTCGATCAGTTTGGCGAATCCGGCCATCTTGCCGCTGCTGGTACACGCCGCCTGCCACAGGCTGGCGCCCGAACGTGCGGCATTCTCCGCCAGTTGTTCCAGCGTGCGCGCGCCGATGCCACGAGTGGGAAAGTTCACCACCCGCAAAAATGCGCCGTCGTCTTCCGGGTTGGTCAACAGGCGCAGGTAAGCCAGTGCGTGCTTGATTTCCTGGCGCTCGAAAAAGCGCAGCCCGCCATAGACGCGATACGGCACGCTGGCTGAGAAAAGGGCGTGTTCCAGCACCCGCGACTGCGCGTTGGAGCGGTACAGCAGCGCCATGTCGCACAAATTCGTGCCTTCGCGGTTGAGTGCGCGCACTTCTTCCACCACAAAGCGCGCTTCCTCCTGGTCGGAATAGGCGTCGAACACGCGTACCGGTTCGCCTTCGCCTTCCGCCGTCCACAGGTTCTTGCCGAGACGGTGTGCGTTCTGCGCAATCAGGGTGTTGGCCGCGGTGAGAATGTGGCCGTGGCTGCGGTAGTTCTGCTCCAGCTTGATCACGTTGCCGTGTGCGTACTCGCGCTCGAACTCGGTCATGTTGGCGGTGTTGGCGCCACGAAAGGCATAGATCGACTGGTCGTCGTCGCCCACCGCGAACAACGCGGCGTGTGGTCCGGCAAACTGTTTCAGCCAGCGGTACTGCAGCGTGTTGGTGTCCTGGAATTCGTCGACCAAGATGTGGCGGAAGCGGTCCTGATAATGCTGCCGTAGCGGTTCGTTGCGGTAGAGCAATTCGTAGGCGCGCAGCAGCAGTTCGGGAAAGTCCGCCACCCCTTCACGCTGGCATTGCGCATCGTAGGCTTCGTACAGTTCGGCCAGCCGCATCGAATAATCGTCGAACGCCTCGGCGTCGCGCGCGCGCCGTCCCGCTTCCTTGTGGCCATTGATAAACCGCTGCACCTTCTTCGGCTCGAATTTCTCGGTGTCGATGTTCATCGACCGCATCAGCCGCTTGATCGCCGACAGTTGGTCCTGGCTGTCCAGAATCTGGAACGACTGCGGCAGCCCCGCCTCACGATAATGCGTGCGCAGCAGCCGGTTGGCGAGACCATGAAATGTACCGACCCACATGCCGCGGGTGTTGATCGGCAACATCGCCGAGATGCGTGTCAGCATCTCCTTGGCCGCCTTGTTGGTGAAGGTCACCGCCAGCATTCCCAGCGGCGACACCTGTCCGGTCTGGATCAGCCACACCATGCGGGTGGTCAGCACGCGCGTCTTGCCCGAGCCGGCACCCGCCAGAATCAGCGCGGACTCATGCGGCAGCGTCACCGCAGCGCGCTGTTCAGGGTTGAGGCTTTCCAGCAAATGGGCGTGCCCTTCAGGGGAGGTGGACATCAAGGGTAAAATCGGACGGTCAATCACGAATTATAAAGGCCTCTCCATGGTGAAGATTTTGTTTTTCGGCGATCTGGTCGATACCCTGGGCATGGCGGCCGACGAAATCGAGCTGCCACCCGATGTGACCGATGTCGAGCGCCTGCTGTTCGTGTTGTCCCAACGCGGCGAGATGTGGAAGAAAATGCTGCTCGGCAATCCCAAACTGAATGTCACCTGCAACAAGCAGTTCGTCGAGAAGTCTTCGCCAGTCAAGGATGGGGATGAAATCGCGCTGGTGGGTTTTTCGATGGTTTGATCGCCTGAACCGGGCATGAACACACAGCGGGCAATTACCGGATGAGTCGAGCGGGGCGGGCGGCAGGATGGGTCGTGGCACTGGCGTTGTGCGGCGTCGTCGCGCTAGGGGTGACCCGATGGACCGATATCCAGTTCGAGCTTGGTTATGCTTATGAAAACGGTGACTTCCATGGCTGGACGCCCGGCTTCAGCCAGGATTACCGTGAGGCCTCCCGTTGGCTAAGCCGTGCCGCGTTGGCGAATCATCCGCGTGCGCAGTACCGGCTGGGCATCCTCCATGCGCATGGTTGGGGCGTCCCCGAGGATAAAGCGCAGGCCGTCGTCTGGTTCACCCGGTCGGCGCGAAACGGTTACGCGCCTGCTTGTTATCATCTCGGCTGGATGCTCCACCAGGGCGACGATGTGCCCCGGGATGAAGGCCGAGCCGCTCAATTGCTGGAACAGGCTGCGGAACACGGCATGGTTGCGGCTCACATGGCCCTGGGCCGGTTTTATGCACGCGGTGAGGGCGTGACGGTTGACGTGGCCCAGGCCTATAAGTGGTACACCCTGGCGGTGCATTACGCCCGAACCCAGCCTGAGCGGTTCGACAACACAACCTTTGCCAAGCGGGCGCAAGCTGCCCACAATGCGCTGGCCTTGCAGCTGGAGCCGTCCAATGAAATGCAGGGCCGGATGTTCGCGCGCCAGTGGTTGGCTGAGCATTCCGCTGTAGCCCGTTACACCGCAACCGGGGCAAAATAACGGTATAGGCCCAATGGCCAATCCCCTTCGCGAGCCTGTTTTATATCCTTCTGATGTTTATGCACACACACTTCACGCTCTTGCCGGACGAGGTCGAAATCACCGCGATCCGGGCACAAGGCGCCGGCGGGCAAAACGTCAACAAGGTTTCCAATGCAGTGCATTTGCGTTTTGACATCGCGGCCTCGTCGCTGCCGGAAGCGATACGCGAGCGGCTTCTGGCGCTGGGCGATCAGCGCATCAGCAAGGATGGCATCGTGGTCATCAAGGCGCAGGCATTTCGCAGTCTGGAGAAAAACCGTGCCGAGGCGCTGCGCCGTCTGCATGACCTGATCGCCAGCGTGGCCGTGTTGCCAAAAAATCGCCGGCCGACTCAGCCGACCCGCTCCTCGGTCAAGAAACGGCTGGAGGGCAAGACGCGGCGTGCGACGGTGAAAGCGGGACGGGGAAAAATAGTCGAGTAGGGCGGGTCACAAGTCCCAGCGTCGCCGAGTGAGATTAATCGTAATGGATTTGAGTTGTCATGAAAGAAACGCAGTTAAATAATCCCCTCCATGGCATTACGCTGGAGAGGGTCTTGAATGAGTTGGTGCTTCACTATGGTTGGGATGGCCTGGGGCAGCAGATTGATATCCGCTGTTTCAACTTCGAACCCAGTGTTGCCTCCAGCCTGAAATTTCTGCGGCGCACGCCCTGGGCACGAACCCGGGTCGAGGCGCTCTATGTCAATCTGGTGAAAGCACAGGCAAGCCACGATACAACCCCGGAAGAACCCCAATGACCTACGAAGAGTTTCTGGACGAAGTCACCACGCTCATCACGGAAAAGTATGACTTGAGCGACGAGGAGGCGATTGAAATGGTGATGCGCGCCCAGGCGGACGACTTTTTTAGCGGGCATGACGATGATCCGTCGATCTGCACACTGGATCGGGCGCACCAGGATGCAAAAACGGTATTCATGACTTACCAGTGAGCGGCATCGCGCTTGCCACGTCAGTTTGCATGGGATGCGTGGTGTGCTTAAGCGGCTGGATATGGGTTTGTTTCGAGTGCTGCGGGTTGAATCAAGCAAGCAAGTCGCCCCCTGATGGCTCGTGCCTTGGTATAGTTCTGACTTGTGGACAGGAATTACCCCTGCTCCCATGAGATAGACAGCATTTCATTCGGCCCTAGCGGCTATCAAAGGAGGTCTCTTGGCCAAACCCAATTACCAGTACGAGAAGCGCCAGAGGGATCTGGCCAAGAAGCAGAAACAGGAAGAGAAACGTCGGCAAAAGCTTGCGGCCAAGGCGGCCGAAGAAGGGGGCGCAGCCTCACCCGAGAATGCTTCTGACGACACAGCAGAGGCGGAAGCAACGCCGGGCAACGAGACGGCGCCTGACGCGTAAGCTGACTGCAAGGCAATGACGGTGCAGGTGCTCGCTTCTTGAATGAAGCTTTGCCTTCACCCACAAAAAACGGAGCCCACGGCTCCGTTTTTGATTGGTGCAAAACCTGCGCTATTTGTTTTTGTTTGCGATCATGTCCTGAATGATCGGTGCCAGGATCAGTTCCATGGCAAACCCCATCTTGGCGCCCGGCACCACGATGGTGTTGCGGCGCGACATGAAGGAATTGGGGATCATGTTCAACAAATAAGGGAAATCAACGCCCTTGGGTTCGCTGAAACGAATCACGATGAAGCTTTCGTCAGGCGTGGGGATGTCGCGCGAGATGAAGGGGTTGGAGGTGTCAACGGTGGACACGCGCTGGAAGTTGATGTCGGTGCGCGAGAACTGCGGGGTAATGTAGTTCACGTAGTCCGGCATACGGCGGAGGATGGTGTCGACAATGACATCGGCCGAATAACCACGCTCGGCGCTGTCACGGTGGATTTTCTGGATCCATTCGAGGTTGACGATGGGCACCACGCCAATGCCGAGGTCGACATGCTTGGCGATGTCGGCCTTGTCGGTTTTCACCAGGCCGTGCAGGCCTTCGTAAAACAGCACGTCCGAACCGCCGGGCACATCTTCCCACGGGGTGAACTCGCCGGGGTTGAGGCTGGTGTTGAGGCGCTTGTTATGTTCGGCGGCTTCTTCGTCGCTGTGGATGTAGAAGCGCTTCTTGCCACTGCCGGTTTTACCGTAGGTCTCGAACAGTTCGGCCAGCTTGGCAAAATCGTTGGACTGCGGGCCGAAGTGGCTGAACGACATGTTGCCTTCGGCCTCGGCCTTTTTGACAGCCGCCTTGAAATCAACCCGCGACAGGCTGTGAAAGCTGTCGCCTTCGATCACGGCAGCGTTGATTTTTTCGCGGAAGAAAATGTGCTCAAACGCGCGCTTGACGGTAGTAGTGCCGGCGCCGGATGAGCCCGTGACCGCAATGACGGGATGCTTCTTGGACATGCTGGGACTCCCTGAAGAGGTAAATATAAAAGCGTAACCGCGGCATTTTACCTGTGCAGGCAGGGGCTTGTCACTTGCGGGCCTCGGCGCCGGGTTTCGGCTTTACTGGGCAAATTCGAGCCGTTCCTCGAGCTTTTTTAGCGCGGCGGCGGCGCAAGCGGCGTCTTTTTCGCCACCGGGCGCACCGGATATTCCTATGGCACCTATCAGGCTGCCGGCAGAACGAATGGGCAGCGCGCCGTCCATCACGATCAGTCCAGACATGTGGTTGAGTTCGGGACGGATATCGCCGCGCGCGGCACGGAAGGCGCCCGAATCGATCCCCGACATGATGGTCATGCCGGCCTTGCGCTCGGCGATTTCCAGCGTGTGACGGGCAGCAAGCGTATCGCGCAGTGCGGCCTGAACGTTGCCGGCGCGGTCGAGCACGACGGCGGACACGTTGTAGCCATCCTTGCGGCAGGCTTCGATCGAGGCCATGGCGATGTCGCGCGCCATTTCCAGGCCGATCTGCTTAACGGGCAGCACGTCGACCGCTGCAGCAGGCAGGGAAGCCAGCAACAGGGCTGCAAACACGGTGTATGAAGTCAACTTGTTCATGGGGTTTCCTTATAGGCTGAAAAGTCACCGACTCCATTCAAGCCGGACAGTATCCATAATATAGCAGTGGTTATGCTGTTGTTTGCCAGCGGCAGGGCTTGCCCCGATGAGCGGGCGAAGCGGCGGGGCGGGCGGGTATAATCAGCCGCCTTGAAACTGTGCGGTTGTTGCAATGCAAGAAAAATACCTTCCCTCGGAAATTGAGCACACCGCGCAGGCGCAATGGGCCGCCAGCCAGACCTACCGCGCCAGCGAGGCATCCGATCGCCCGAAATACTATTGTCTGTCGATGTTTCCCTACCCTTCGGGCAAGCTGCACATGGGCCATGTGCGCAACTACACCATCGGCGACGTGCTGGCGCGTTATCACACGCTACGCGGATTCAACGTGATGCAGCCGATGGGCTGGGACGCCTTTGGCCTGCCGGCCGAGAACGCGGCCATAGCCAACGGCGTGCCGCCGGCCGCCTGGACCTACGCCAACATCGACCACATGCGCACGCAGTTGCAGGCGCTGGGATTTGCTGTCGACTGGTCGCGCGAGCTGGCCACGTGCAGGCCGGATTACTACCGCTGGGAGCAGTGGCTGTTCACTCGCCTGTTCGAAAAGGGGGTGATCTACAAGAAGCTGGCCACCGTGAACTGGGACCCGGTCGACCAGACCGTGCTGGCCAACGAACAGGTGATCGACGGGCGCGGCTGGCGCTCGGGCGCGCTGGTCGAAAAGCGCGATATCCCGATGTATTTCTTCCGCATCACCCAGTATGCCGACGAGTTGCTCTCCGGGCTGGACAATCTGCCAGGCTGGCCGGAGCGGGTGAAAACCATGCAGGCCAACTGGATCGGCAAGAGCGTTGGTGTGCGCTTTGCCTTTCCGTACACATCCGATGGCCAGGACGAAAAGCTGTGGGTGTTCACCACTCGCGCCGACACCATCATGGGCGTGACCTTCTGTGCAGTCGCCGCAGAACACCCAATTGCCACGCGCGCGGCGCAGGACAATCCTGCACTGGCGGCCTTCATCGCCGAATGCAAGCAGGGCAGCGTCGCCGAAGCCGACATGGCGACGATGGAAAAGAAGGGCATGGACACCGGCCTCGAAGTCACCCATCCGCTCACCGGCGAGTCGATCCCGGTATGGGTCGGTAACTACGTGTTGATGAGCTACGGTGACGGCGCGGTGATGGCGGTGCCGGCGCACGACGAACGCGACTTCGGCTTTGCGCAGAAATACGGCTTGCCGATCAAACAGGTGATTGAAGGAGAGGAACTTAGCGCCGTCAAACAGGCGCTTGCTCAGGGTCGCACAGAGCACGGCAATTCCATAGCCAACCTAGAAGCAGAACTATCTGCGCTGGAATTCAATGCGAGTGAGTGGAAATCTTGGTATGAAATCAAGAAAGGCTTCTGCGTGAACTCCGGCAAGTACGACGGCCTCGGTTACGAGGCCGCGGTCGACGCCATCGCCTCCGACCTCGCTGCATTGGACCTCGGTGAAAAGAAAACCCAGTTCCGCCTGCGTGACTGGGGCATTTCGCGCCAGCGCTACTGGGGTTGCCCGATTCCGATTGTGCATTGCGATACGTGTGGCGATGTGCCGGTGCCAGCCGATCAGTTGCCGGTGGTGCTGCCGGAAGACGTGGTGCCGGATGGCTCGGGCAACCCGCTCAACAAGCGCGCGCTGTTCGTCAATTGCGACTGCCCGACATGCGGCGCGCCGGCACGCCGCGAAACCGACACCATGGACACCTTCGTCGAGTCGTCGTGGTACTACGCGCGCTATGCCTGCCCGGATTTCGACGGTGGCATGCTCGATTCGCGCGCCAACCAGTGGTTGCCGGTCGATCAATACGTCGGCGGCATCGAGCATGCGATTTTGCACCTGTTGTATGCGCGCTTTTTCCACAAGTTGAT
>Ga0180009_10008458_pt1 | contig 10194 bp, 8 predicted proteins | sample OS_PC_MetaG_FD_123537 | JGI IMG/M metagenome (GOLD analysis project Ga0180009, IMG submission 123537) | Groundwater microbial communities from the Aspo Hard Rock Laboratory (HRL) deep subsurface site, Sweden - OS_PC_MetaG | ecosystem: Environmental > Aquatic > Deep subsurface > Groundwater... | reverse complement strand
TGACGATTGGCATGATTAAACCTCCTTTGATGAGTGTTTATTTGCTTCTGGGAGAGAATTTCAGTCAAAATTTAAGCACAGCCTGATCATTGTCAAGTTAAAGAAGACGCAGATATTGAGTAAACGATACTCGATACTGGATACTCGATACTTGATGTTAATGATGAATCAACGCACATGTCCAAATCAAGTGTCGAGCATCGAGCATCGAACATCAAGTCAGGGCATTCGGTGCCGGAGAGGGCATCCTCCCTTTACAAATTCCCGAGGGGGTGTTAAATTTCAAAATACGTTAATATTTCAATTTCATACACTATATAAACCCCATCAGGAGTCGGCAATGGATTATATTAAAATTCGTTTTGGTGACGATTTCGACCCATTTGATTCCAACCTCGAACGAACCGTTGAAGGGATGTTTCGATCCATCAGTCCGATCTTCTCCTTAACCGAACGGACTTGGACACCGCAAATGGATATGTATGAGACACCGGAGGAGATTGTCATTCGGGCCGAGGTGGCAGGAGTCGATAAAGAGAACCTGGAAGTGGAAATTTGCAGCAAAGCCATCAAGATATTCGGCAGCCGGTCCGAGCTTCCCTGTGTCGAAAATGCCAACTACAGACTGGCGGAAATTCAGTACGGCAAATTCGAACGGATTCTTTATCTCCCCGGGCCTGTTGTTACGGACAAGGTGTCTACCTCCTATTCAAACGGTTTCCTGGAGATACGACTCGTTAAACAACCTAGGGATAAAACGCATAAGATACCCATTTCAGATGGTTAATGGAGCAGATAATAATCCAGCAGCAGATATTTGGAGGAGCATATGGCAGAGCCGCAAACACCTCTGGAAGTAGCAAAGGGAAATCTTCCCGAAACTATACCGGTTTTACCTCTGTACGACGCGGTGTTATTTCCGAAGATGGTCATTCCGCTGGTTGTTTTGCAAGGAGAGTCCATTAAGCTGGTTGATGAAGCCATGACAAAGGATCGGATTGTCGGTCTATTGGTTTCGAAAAAATCGGCGGATCAGAAACCGGAACGAAAGTCGAATGAAAAATCGGACGGGAAGGTTCCGGCACCACCACCGGCAGTAACCGCGGATACGGAAGAAACCGATCCGGAAACGGATCTGTATCAGATCGGAACCACTGCGCTGATATTGAAGCTGGCCAAAACCGAGGAAAACCGGGCGCAACTGCTGGTTCAGGGTATGAATCGGTTCCGGGTCAAAGGTTTTGAGGAAGGGAAAACATATCTTCAGGCGAAAGTTGAATATATAGAGGATGTGGAAGACAGAGACAAGGAGACAACAGCCCTGGTAACCAATCTGCTCGGACTGTTTTCAAAAGTTGTGGAACTGTCTCCCGCGCTTCCGCAGGAAATGGGAGCAATGGCAAAAACCATTCAGGAACCGGGTATCCTCGCCAATGTCATTGCCTCAACCATCAACACCAGTGTGACCGAGAAGCAAAACGTTCTCGAAATGGATGACGTGAAGCTTCGACTGAAGGAGGTCACAAAGCTGGTGAACTATCAATTGGAGATTCTCGAACTCGGGCATAAGATTCAGTCTCAGGTCAAGGGTGATATGGAGAAAAGGCAAAGAGAATACTACCTGAGGCAGCAGCTTGAAGCCATCAAGGAAGAACTCGGGGAAAAGGATGATTCCGGGGTCGAACTTGAAGAGTATCGAACCAAAATAGAAGAAAAAAATCTTCCCGGGGAAGCCAAAAAGGAGGCCGAACGGGAACTGAACAGGCTATCCCGGATGCATCCGTCTTCTGCCGAGTACTCCGTTGCGCTGACATACCTGGATTGGATCACCAGTCTTCCGTGGGATGAAAGTACGGATGATAGGCTGGACATTAAAACGGCCCGGAAGATCCTGGATGAGGATCATTACGGGCTGGACAAGGCGAAGCAGCGCATCATCGAATTTCTGGCTGTCCGAAAACTGAAACCGGACTCCAAAGGCCCGATCCTCTGCTTTGCAGGACCTCCGGGTACCGGGAAAACGTCTCTGGGTCAGTCCATTGCCCGGGCGCTTGGACGCAAATTTGTTCGGATCTCATTGGGCGGGGTGAGAGACGAGGCAGAAATCCGGGGCCATCGAAGAACATACGTGGGAGCATTACCGGGTCGCATCATTCAGGGGTTGCGGCGGGCCGAAGCAAGAAACCCGGTATTTATGCTGGACGAGATCGATAAGGTTGGGAGCGATTTTCGCGGCGATCCGTCTTCTGCATTATTGGAGGTGCTGGATCCGGAACAAAATTTTTCCTTCTCGGATCACTACCTGGATGTTCCCTTCGATCTCTCGAAAGTCATGTTTATTACCACCGCCAATATTCTGGATACCATTCCGCCGGCCTTAAGGGATCGGATGGAAGTGCTCGAGCTTTCGGGGTATACCGAGGACGATAAGGTCAAGATCGCAAACCGGTATCTGGTCCCTCGTCAGAGAAAAGCCCACGGGCTCAAGGCAGACCATATCACAATAACCAAAGGGGCGGTGAAGCGGATCATTTCAGGATACACCCGAGAAGCGGGATTAAGAAACCTTGAACGCGAAATCGCCAATGTGTGTCGCGGGGTTGCCAGTAAAATAGCAGAGGGATTGGCGGAACATGTGACGGTGAATGTGGTCAATGTATCCAAGTATCTCGGCCCCATCCGATTTACATCCGAGGTCAAAGCCAGGGAGTCAACCCCCGGAGTTGCCATGGGACTCGCCTGGACCCCCGTGGGTGGTGAGATTCTGTTTATTGAAGCCACGGCCATGAGGGGCAAAAAAGGACTCACTCTCACCGGCCAGCTGGGGGATGTGATGAAAGAATCGGCGTCGGCTGCCCTGAGTTTCATTCGTGCGAATGCCAAGCAGTTGAATATCGACGATGAATTTTTTGAGGAACATGATATTCATATTCATGTTCCGGCAGGCGCCATCCCCAAAGACGGGCCGTCTGCAGGGGTAACCATGCTGACGGCGTTGACTTCTCTTCTGACCCATAAGGCCATACGGAAAGATCTTGCCATGACCGGAGAGATCACTTTGAGAGGCCAGGTCCTTCCGGTGGGCGGTGTAAAAGACAAGGTGCTCGGTGCTCATCGAGCGGGCATTAAAACCATTATTCTTCCGAAATGGAATGAGAAAGATCTTGAGGAGGTTCCCAAGAAGGTCCAGAAGGAGATCGAATTTCTTTTTGCAGAGAAAATGATCGATGTGCTTAAGTTTGCTTTCGACCAATAGGGCAGGTTCAAAACCTGATTCGCGGGACTGACCATTAATGGAGCAATTATTGAAAAGGGTTTTGAATCGTTTCGAAATAGATGGAAGGACGATCTGCTGCTCGGTTTTAGTGGGCTTTTTATGTTTCGCCTGTTCAAAGACGGTCATCCCGCCCGCCCCATCCCAGAAAACCAAACCGTATAAAGTCTTTGGAAAGTGGTATCACCCGCTGCCCGATTCCGCGGGGTTTCGCCAGAGAGGGATTGCTTCCTGGTACGGCAAGGATTTTCATGGCAAAAAAACATCCAACGGTGAGGTGTACGACATGAATGCCATGACCGCAGCGCATAAAACCCTGCCGCTGGGCACCCATGTCCGTGTCCGTCATCTGGAGAATAACCGGGAGATTGAAGTCAGAATCAATGATCGGGGCCCCTTTGTCCGCGGAAGGGTGATCGATCTCACCTATACGGGAGCCAATAAACTGGGGATCGTGGGGCCGGGTACCGCACCCGTTGAGGTTGTCGCTTTGGGCGCATCCGTTTGGGACGGCGCTTCAAAACGGAAATATGTTCCGCTGGATTATTATAAAGGAACGTTTACCATACAGGTGGGGGCATTCGGAAATCGGGAAAATGCCGAACGGCTGAAATTGAAGCTCGGTGAAAATTATAAGGATATTCAAATCTCCACCTATAATAAAGGTTCGGAGGTGCTCTATCGGGTAAGGGTGGGGAAATTTAATAATCTAAATGATGCGGAAAAAAATGAGACCCTGTTGTTGAACAGCGGCCTTAAGGATGCGTTTACGGTTGCAGAATGAAGTTTGGATTTCAGGAGTCTTTCGTGCTTGAGAATGTTGTGTTTTTAGACAGAGACGGGGTGATCAACGAAGATTCTTCCGATTATATAAAAAACTGGAAGGAGTTCCGTTTTCTTCCCGGAAGCCTTGAAGCACTGAAGCAACTCCATTCAAATGATTGCACTGCAATTGTGATTACCAATCAGTCCATGATCGGAAGAAAGATATCCGGTCTTGAAAACCTTAAAGAGATACACCGGAACATGAACGATGCCGTAAAGCGGCACGGCGGGATTATCAGTGATATTTTTTTCTGTACGCACCGGCCGGATGAAAGCTGTGACTGTCGGAAACCGAAACCCGGATTGATTTTACAGGCACAAAAAAAATACGATATCGATCTTTCAAGCGCCTGCATGGTGGGCGACAGTGCCAAGGATATTGAATGCGCTCTGAATGCCGGGTTGAGATATGCCGTTCTCGTTAGAACCGGAAACGGAAAACTTTCTGAACTCACCTTGACGGAGAAAAAGATTATACCGGATTACGTAGCCGAAGATCTAATGGGTGCGGTGGATTGGATCCTCGATACTGGATACTCGATACGCGATACTGGATAATTTCAAAACGATATATGCCCGACACACCCTCCAACAGCCATTTGGAAGGCTCTCTAGAACGGATTACCTATTACGCCGAAGACACCCACTTTGCCATTGCCAAGCTTAGAATCGGAAACACCGATCAACGGGTTACCATTCTGGGAACCCTTCCGAATCCGAATCTCGGTGAAGTCCTTAAAATCAAAGGTTCATGGCAAAATCATTCCCGCTACGGGGAGCAGTTCAAATTCGAGACATTTGAAGTTGTCTTGCCATCGGATGCCGAAGGGATCCGAAATTATTTGGAATCCGGAGCCGTCAAGGGAATCGGCTCAAAAACGGCGACCCGTCTGGTCAACCATTTTCGTGAACACAGCCTCCACATCATTGAATATGAGCCGCAGAAACTGATGGAGGTGAAAGGGATCGGCCCTGCCCTTGCTGCACAGATATCGATTTCCTGGAAAAGACACCATGCCATGAGAGATCTGATCCGTTATCTTCAGGAAAACGGCATAAAGACATCCTTCTGTGCAAAGCTTTTTAAATTATACGGATCGGACGCTGTTTCCATCATTCAGGAAGATCCCTATCGCCTGGTTGATGACTTGCCGGGCATCGGATTCCACATTGCCGATGCCGTTCTTAGAAATTCCCATGAGCCCATCGACGAATCGAAACGAACCAGAGCCTGCCTTCAATATCTGCTGCAGCAGGTTTCGGATGAAGGGCATGTGTTTATCCACAAAGATCAGCTGGCCGAACGGTGCAGAAAACAATTTGAGATCGCTCCCGATGCTGTGGACGAGGCGCTTTTTGAGCTCACGGAACGGAAAGATATTGTCGTTGAAAAAGATGCGGAATTCGAAGCCTCCGACGCAATCTATCCCAGGGCCTATTATGAAGCTGAAGCGGGAATCGCCAACAAACTGGCTGCACTGTTATCGGTACCCGTAACGGTTCCTGACCTCGATGCTGAAAGAATAACCGGCGCCATATTGAACGAAATGTCCATACGACTTTCCCGCGAGCAAATCGATATTCTGCAAGAAATCTTCCGCCATCGTGTGGCGATCATCACGGGAGGTCCGGGTACCGGCAAAACGACACTCGTTCGCTCCATTACCACGCTTTTTGAGATGATTTCAAAACAGACCCGACTTGCCGCACCCACGGGAAGAGCTGCGCGACGGCTTTCAGAAGTTACAGGAAGGAAGGCCGAGACGATTCACAAAATGCTAGGATACTCTCCGCTAACCGGACGGTTCGAAAAGCATCGGGACAATCCTCTGAAAGCCGAAGTGGTAATCGTTGATGAAGCATCTATGGTGGACACCCTTTTAATGTATCACCTGATCCAGGCAATTCCCATGCAGGCGCGACTGATTCTGGTGGGAGATGTATTTCAACTGCCGTCGGTGGGACCGGGAAGCGTATTATTTGATCTGATTCGTTCCGAGCGTCTCCCGATATTTGAATTGACTCGAATTTTCCGGCAGGAAAAGGAAAGCCGAATCGTGCACAACGCCCATAGGATTCGGAATGGTGAACCGCCGGTTGCTGATCCGGAATCACCGGATCATTCAGACTTTTATTTTATAGAGCAGCCGAATCCGGATCAAATCGTAAAAACCATTGTAAAATTGTGTACGAAGCAGATTCCTGAACAATTCGGACTCCATCCAAAAAGAGATATTCAGGTGATTACCCCCATGCATCGCGGCCGTACCGGCACCATCAATTTGAATCAGGTGCTTCAGAAGGAATTGAATCAGGATTCATTGTCCGGGAAGGGTTTTGACGGGCCCTTCAAAATAGATGACAAGGTGATGCACCTGAGAAACAATTATGAGAAAGACGTATTCAACGGGGATATCGGAACCATCCAGACGATAACCGAGGATATGTACACCCTCACCGTGGAATATGAGGGGAGGACGGTTTCCTATGATTTTTCAGAACTGGACGAGCTGGCCTTGGCCTATGCCATCTCCGTCCACAAATCGCAAGGATCCGAATATCCTGCGGTGATTATCCCGCTTACCACCCAGCATTATCCATTACTCCAACGAAATCTTCTCTATACGGCGATCACCAGAGGCAAAGAGCTGGTGATCTTAATCGGCACCGCCAAGGCGGTTTCAGTTGCCTTGAAAAACGACAGACCCCAGAAACGGCTCACCGGTTTGGCTCAGAAACTGGCATTGTCCCGATTTTGATATCCTGAATAAAATTCAAGTTTTTAGCTGAGTATCCGATAATAGGTGAAGATATTCGTATAAAAGGAGCGGAACCAGTGGTTAGAATCGATCAATCGGCCTTCAACAAGAGCGGAAGCAGTGTAACCCCGGACAAAAAATGGGAATCGGATCAGGGGTTCGGCCGGAAGGGAACCCATGAGAAATCGTTCAACTGGAACGATCCAGCCGATGGGCTGTGGGATAAACTGTTGCAGAGTGAATTGAATTAAACCGACCTCCTAATTCCCTCTTTTCCTGGTCTGCATTGTTCTGAATTCATAATACCTCACAGTTATCTGCCGGGAAGTTATTTACATGCTTTGCTTAATATCTTCCAGGGTCGTTTCGATGAGATCTTTGATTTCTGAAAGGCGATTTTCCGATAACGCCTCAAAGCGAAGCACCAGCGCCGGTTGCGTGTTGGAAGCACGGACCAGTCCCCATCCATCAGGGAAAAGCACCCGAACGCCGTCAATATCGATGACTTCATTTTGCTGACGGAAATGTTCGGTAACCTTCTCAACCAGTGCAAATTTTTTATCATCCGGACATTCGACTCGAATTTCAGGGGTGGTAAAGGTTTCGGGAACATCCGACAGGAGGTCCGACAGCGTCTTTCCGGTATTTGAAAGTATCTCCAATAACCGGCAGGATGCATAAACGGCATCGTCATAACCGAAATACCGGTCGGCGAAAAACATGTGCCCGCTCATTTCACCGGCAAGTTCCGCTTTTTCTTCCTTCATCTTCTTTTTAATCAGCGAATGGCCGGTTTTCCACATGATCGCCTTTCCACCGTTCTTTTCGATATCGTCATACATGGTTTTGGAGCATTTTACTTCGGAGACAAATGTGGCCCCCGGTTTTCTTGAAAGAATTTCCCGGGAAAATATAATGAGAAGTTTGTCTCCGTAAATGATATTCCCTTCCTTGTCCACCACCCCGATCCGGTCGCCGTCCCCGTCATAACCGATGCCAAGATCCAGTTGCTTTTCCTTCACCAGGGCGATGAGATCCTGCATATTTTCCAACACGGTGGGATCTGCTTCATGATTCGGAAAAGTGCCGTCCATTTCACAGTAAATATCGTGCACCTCGCAATTCAGGTTTTTCATGATGGGAACGGCCACCACTCCGGCCGTTCCGTTTCCGGCATCCACGCCCACCCTCATGGGCCGGGTAATGTTAATATTGTCTTCCACAAATTCCTTATAGGCCGGAATGACATCCTCTTTTTTGAGTACACCTTCACCTTTTTCAAAAGCGTTTTCTTCTGCAATACGGCGCAGTGCCTGGATTTCTTCTCCATGGATGGAATCCAGATCGATGCAGAGCTTGAAACCGTTATATTCAGGCGGATTATGGCTGGCCGTTACCATGACACCGCCTTGCCCTTGAAGATGTTGGATTGAAAAGTAAAATACCGGTGTCGGGCATGTGCCGATATCCACCACATCGCATCCGGTGGACAATAGACCCTCGATGATCTTTTCTGCATACCGGTCGGATGTGGTTCTGCAGTCTCGACCCACGTTCAGTTTTGTATGCCCGCGTTTCTTTAGGTAGGTTCCGACTGCCTTTCCGATGATCAAAACATCGTTTTCGGTCATGTCTTTTCCCGCAATTCCGCGGATATCGTATTCTCTGAAGATTTCAGGGTTCATCCTTGGCTCTCCTTTCTTATACGGTGAAAATTAAAACGGCACAGCCGGCTATCCAGCAATAGGGTGCAAAAAGATAGAGTCTTCCCTTTTTTACGAGTCTGAGCAGTATCTTAAGGGCCGCATAGCCAACAATTGCAGCAGTGGCACTTGCGAGCAATATGATCCCGGGGGGCAGCGAGTTGTGAATGGAATCGGAGCCCAATGCCAGTATCAAAGCCCCGACCATTGCAGGGATAGATAACAAGAAAGAATATCGACCCGCCGTCTCCCGGTCGATTTTCAAGAAAAGTGCAACGGATATGGTGGAGCCTGATCGAGAAATACCCGGGATGATGGCCAGCCCCTGCACCACGCCGATACCGATTGCATCTTTGAGCGTCATTTCCTTGATCGAACGACCGGTTAACGGGATCTTTCGTGTTATCCACAGCAACGTGCCGGTGATCAGCAGCATGATCCCCACCATGCCCACGCCGGCGAACAGTTGATCGACCATTTCGTGGAAAATTAACCCCAAAACGGCTGTTGGGATCGTTCCCAATACGATCAAGCCGGCCAGTCGAATATCGGCATTCTCATTAAATAGATTCTTTAAACTTTGAGAGGATCTTAGGAGGGATGGGAGCCGGATCAGGCTGACCAATATATTTTTGATTTCAGTGAAAAAAACGATACAGACGGCAACCAGGGTTCCCATGTGCACACTGATATCGAAAAGCAGCTCCGGCTCTTTGATGCCAAAGGCATTCTGGAGTAAAACCAGATGCCCCGAGCTGCTCACCGGCAGGAATTCCGTAAGACCCTGTAGGATTCCGAGAGAGACGGCTTGAATGGGTTCCATAATAGATGTCGTTCCGTGTTCAGCGTTCGGGGCTTCGCCACCCGTGGCTACGACCCCGCAAGCAGCGTTCAGAGTTCAAGGTTCGGCGTTGCGAGTTCAAAGTTCAGGGTTCTGAGTTCAGGGTTCAGGGTTCAAAGTTTCGAGTTTCAAGTTTCAAATATCCAGTATCGAGTATCCTGTATCCAGCATCGCGTATCGCGCATCATCCTTTGATCACTCCGATCGGTCTAAGTTTGGCAACTTTTTTTGAGATTCCTGCGCCGTGAACCGTATTGACGACTTCGGAAACATCTTTGTAGGCTTCCGGCATCTCTTCCGCCAGCGTCGATCGGCCGGTCCAGCGGACCAGTATTCCTTTGTCTTCCAGTTCACGATGGATGGCGCGGCCCTTGCTTTTCTTTTTGGCTGCCTTGCGGCTCAGTACTCTTCCTGCGCCGTGGCAGGTGGAACCGAAGGTTTCTTCCATGGCCTTTGCCGTTCCGATCATTACATAAGAGGCGGTGCCCATGTCCCCCGGGATAAGAATCGGCTGGCCGATGGAACGGTATGCTTCGCAAACGGAAGGGTGGCCGGGAGGAAATGCACGCGTGGCCCCCTTTCGGTGGACGCAGACCGTTTTTTCTTCACCGTCGATAATGTGGATCTCTTTTTTGGCGATGTTATGGCACACGTCATAAAGCAGGTGCATGCCGAGAGCCCTGGGGCTTGCATTTAAAATGTGCTGGAACAATTCACGAGATTGATGAAGCAGTATCTGCCGGTTGGCCCAGGCATAATTGGCAGCACATGCCATGGCGCTCAGATATTGCT
>Ga0180009_10008457_pt1 | contig 10194 bp, 25 predicted proteins | sample OS_PC_MetaG_FD_123537 | JGI IMG/M metagenome (GOLD analysis project Ga0180009, IMG submission 123537) | Groundwater microbial communities from the Aspo Hard Rock Laboratory (HRL) deep subsurface site, Sweden - OS_PC_MetaG | ecosystem: Environmental > Aquatic > Deep subsurface > Groundwater... | reverse complement strand
GCATGTGCTGTCGCTGCTCTCGGTGTGCGGGACGCGGCGGATGTGGCCCAACTTGACGCCGACGGCGATCACGGCGACACAGGCGAGGAAGACGGCGCAGAGCACCAGCACGAACACCAGGTCAGCGGGCATCATCGTCCTCCAGCATCTCAGCCGCCAACAGGAGCGCCAGGCGGCGGGCGTTGGTGTCGTACCAGGAGTAGTACATCACGAGCCCAGAAATGTCCTCCCCGCCATCGGGCAGGTGGATCGGGTCGGTGAAGAAGCGGCAGAGCCGATTCCATGCCGGGGTGTAGGACCACTGTATGGCCTGTGAGATCATCTTCCCGTGCTCGATCTCTTCCGCCGCCCACCGGGCCAGCTCGGCGGCGGTGCGGCACTCGTAGGCGCTACGGGGCATCGGGGGCCTCCTTGTCGGCCAGGGCATCGGGCGGCATCAAGCACACGTTCGGCGCCCACGTCTGGATGTAACCGCATCCCGCAGGGCAGATGAGCCCCATGCGCGTCGGCACGAGCACGTTGCTGCCGCTACACTGGCAGGTCAGCGGGTGACGGTCATGGCGGTTCTGGTGCGCTTGCAGGGCGGCCACCTCCTCGGCGGTGAATACCTCCTTGGGTTTGTCGGCCAGGGCGCGGGCCAACTGCCCCCGCAGCTCCGTGTTCTCGCGGCGCAGGGCGTCGTTGTCCCGGTGGGCCTCGGCCAGGTGGTGGTGGGCATCGGTGAGGTGGGCCTCCAGGGTGGCGATGCGATCCACCTCCTGGCACAGGTCCTCCACGCCCTCGCCTACCGCTTCGGCTCCGCACACCTGACACAGGCCATCCTCGTCGGTGTCTACGTCCCACCCGCATTGCGGACAGAAGGTGCGGGTCCATAACTCGGCGCTCTGGTCGCTCACGTCCCTCCTCCTTCGCCCTTCAGGGCGGCAAATGCCTCCGCGATACCGCGTTGCTGACGATCCCTCGCGCGATGCTGCGGCGCAGGGCCATGCGGTCGCGCTTTCTCACTCGATCACCTCCACCGTGACGCGCACCCGGACCGGGGGCCAGTCGGCCGGGCACCACTGGTGCGGGGAGCCCTTGCGCTGATAGAAGACGACTAGGTCCTCCCCGTGTGCGCCGCCCACGAACGGCCCCCCGTGATTTCCCCTCGCCTCTTGCCACCCGATCCACCCGGTGCGGGTCCACTTCTTCTTGCGTGCCATGCTCATCCTCCTCCTGGGCCTGAGCCTGTAACCACGATCACGCCGCTCTTCTTCCCCCACTGTACGTTCATGCGAGCGCTCATGTCGGGGAACCAGTCCACCTTGGGGCCGTCCAAGCTCTCGCCGACTATCTCGCGCCCGAAGCAGTAGGACGTGACCTTGCCCTCGTGTAGTACGTAGGCGTAGTCGGTAGTGCGGCTGTCCTCCCACGGCCACGGCCAGCCCTCGGAAGGCGCCGTGAAGTCGTCACGCTGCGCCTGGATCTTCGCCACGGCGGCGCGGAATCCGCCCACGGTCGTCACCTTCATCAGGTCGGAATCGGCATTGTCCCACTCGCAGCCATCCCAGGCCACGGAGCCCAGCCATTCGGCCTCAGCGCCGCGTCCAACGTAGAAGTCCGCTCTCGTTCCCATTCGCTCATCCTCCTCCTGTGTGTTCCAGCCGGAACCCCGCCGGCTCGGGGGCGCGGCGCTGCGTCATCCCACTCATCCCCTGCCGGGCGTCTCCCTGGTGCAGGCGGTAGGTCATACGCCACACATCCCTTCGCACTCCTCCCCCATGAACTCGAACTCCCCCTGGTCGGGCCGGTCCTCCTTCAGGATGGCCTCGGGCAGCGGCAGCATCCTGCGATGCAGGTACGACTCCCCGACTGTACCCGGTATGCGGTTGCCGTTGGCGCGGAGCAGGGCGTCGAACTCCACGGCGTCAGCCCACTCCTCCGGGTAGTCCCGCTTCATCCGCGCCCAGACATGGTTGGAGTGGTAGGGGCACCCGATGCAGGCCGACTTGCGAGGGCGCCCGAAGCCGTGGTCTGAGAGCCAGTGCAGGCAGTCGTTGCGGGACAGGCCATGGTCAATCAGGGGATACCAATTGTCGCTCCAGGGGACGCGGCTGTCCTTCTGCCGGTGCGCCTCGTCGGTGGAGATCCCGAACCACTGTCGCGCCCTCTTATCGCGGATCTGCTGACCCTTCTTGGCGCCCAGCAACTCGCGGATCTTGCGCTGGATGGGCTGGATCTTGTACTCGGTGGTGCATTTGCGCCACAGGGTGCCGCCTGCATCCGTGCCATCACCGTTGCGCTGGATGACATAGAATGGAGGTTGGCCGAATCGGCCAACCGCACTGCTGTTCAGGGCGGCCAGTACGTCGGCGCGGATATTGCCGGCGCTCACCCGGTGGACCGGGAAGGGCAGCGCGGCCTCCAGTTTGTCTAGGTGGGCATAGACCTCTTTGGGTTCCCACCCCGTGTCCGCGAAGATGGCGCAGTTGGGCATGGGCGTGAATTGCCCGGCCGCAGCCATGAGGGCCACGGCTGTAGACTGCACGCCGGCTCCGAGCGACAGCACCTCCAGGTCGTAATGCCGGGCGTCTCCCTGCATGAGGCGGTAGGTCATGGGGCCTTCCCGGTCCCGTCCTTGGCGGCGCACCATGCCATCAGGCAAGCATTTCTCCGGGCCTCCCACTCCTCTGCCAGGCGCAGTAGGGTCGTAGCTACATTGGCCCGTCTCTGGGTCGCCGCCGCTTCCTCCTTGAGCGCCTGAATGGTCGTCGGGCTCAACTGCGGGCCGTACTGGGCCCGGTACCACTCCGCGAATTCGCTCTGAATCATCTCGTCCTCGCTATCCCAGCACCGTCTTGCCGCGCAGGTAGTAGGCGACCCGCTCGGTGATGCCGACCTTCGCCGCGTTGATCTTCTTCACGAGGGCGTGGAAGCGGACGATCTCGTTCTCGCCCTCCAGGCCGCCGGCCATCTCGTTGAGCCCCCGCTGGTGCCAGTACCACCCCGCGCTGGCGGCGGCATTGCCATACAACAGCAGCAGTTCGGGATGCTCAAGCAGCGGCAGGCCCAGGGCCTCGCCACACGCCCGGTAGTTGGGCTCCAGGCTCACCTGGATGCAGCCCCGTCCGTGGTAGGTCACAGCCGGATTGTCCGGCGGATGGCCGTAGACGCGCTGCGCCAAGCCCTTGGGATTGCGGTAGTAGGGCGCGGCCTCGGCCTCGTCCTTGAAGTGGGACTTGAACAGGCGGGACAGCGCGTGCTTGCCCCCCTCGTCGGGCGGCTTGTAGTACAGGCCCTCCTCCAGGTGCCGGCACTCGTTGCTCTCCACGGCGACGTTGGAGATCCACGCTGCCTGCCGGGCTGGCGTGACGATGTGCCAGCGGCTCATGGCCGACACCAGCGGCCGGTGCCAGATGGCCAGGTCGCAGTGGGGCATGATGCGGGCGAGCTGGTCCATGGTGGGTAGGGCAGCGTTCAGTTCGGTCATGGCGTAGAGCCTCCCGTGAAGTCCATCACTTCCTGCGCCAGCCGCCGAGCAGCTATGGCACAGTACTTTTCCTCTAGCTCGATGCCGATGGAGCGACGGTTCAGATCCTTGGCGGCGCGGAGGGTCGTGCCACTGCCCGCGAAAGGGTCGAGGATCGTCTCGCCGTTAATGGAAAAGGTGTCGATCAGCCACCGCTGGACTGCTTCGGGCATCTGGGCAGGGTGCCCCGTTGTAGCCTCACCGTGGGCATTCCCTGCGTGGCACTCGAAATAGTCCTTTGACCATTTGCACGACTTGCCGTGCAGCCAGTGAATAGGCTCCCAATGGGTTGCTACGCCATTGAGCGGAAAGCCAGACGAAAAGGGTTTCACCCAGATCAGTAGTCGCCCCGGCCACCGGGCCATGAAATCGGCCACCTTCAGGGCAGAGTGCTTGACCAGAACCCTGTCGCCGTCCATGAGGGCGATCCGTTCCCCTAACCATTCCCAGTAGTCGTCGCGCCTGTCGTTCGTCGCCTCGCCGTATTTCAGTCCGCTGTTATACGGCGGGTCAGCCAGCACCAGGTCCACCTTGGGCAGCGACGGCAGGATGTCCCGGCAGTCGCCGTGGTATATCGTCGCCCACTCGTCCTGGTAGTAGGGCTTGAGCAGGACCGTCATGCGGTGCCTCCGGTGCGGAGGCGGTATTCGCAGGCCCGGCTCGTGCCCTGGCCGATGGTGCGCCGCTCGACCTTCCAGCCTACCTTGCGAAGGTCACGGAGCCGTGCGCTCGTAGCGGCCTCAGAGGCGTGGAGGCCGAAGCGGTGGTACAACTCATCCTGCAGGCCCCACAGGGTCCACCAGCCTCCGTCGTGGCCCTGGTATTCGGCCATGATGCGCTGCAGGCCGAGCAGGACCGAGGTGGGCTTGGGTTCGAGCTTCAGTTCAGCTTGCATGGTTCCTCCCTTAGCAATTGTGGGGCCGGGCGACCCGAACAGCAGGCCTGCTGCTTCCCCTAATTGTATCAGGCCCGCTTGGCAATCGGGCAGCGTCTCCCCAGTCGCCGGCCCGGCCCCAATAGCCTAGTCTACTCCGAAGATGGCCGAAGCCAAGACGTCGATGGCTTCGACGACGCCCTCTTCTGTTAGCTCTCGCTCCCACCCTGGTATGTAGGCGGCCAGAACGTCATCAGAGAACTCTACAAGGTTGATAGCCCACGATAAGCAGATGATTTGCTTGAAGATTTCGTGGAATTCGATCCGCTGCATGACGTTCTCTATGAGCTGATCCACTGCTTGAAGTTGCGCGTTACTCATGTCACTCCACCTCGATGACGAACTTGTCCTCGCCGCGCACCAGCTCGGCCCCCTCCGGCAGTTCCCCGGTGGCCTTCACGGCCGCCTTGATGGCGCTCTTGTCCACCTCCTCCTTGACCCTGACGAACTCTGTTCCCCGGTGAGCGGCGATGAAGGCATCAGCGTCGGCCACCTCGACGTGCTCCGGCTGCTTGCGCCAGGAGAGGGAGCCGTTGGGAGAGGTGCGCTTGGCCCGGCTCGTGGCCTCGCTGAACTGCTTGAGCCGGAAGGTCAGGAACTCCAGCGGCCGGACGGCCTGGGCCAGTTTCCGTGACTCCCAGGCGTCGATGCGGTCTCGCTCGGCCTGCGCGGCGGCCTGGACGCGGTCGGCTTCGGCCTGGTAGTAGCGGTAGGCCCGCAGGTATCGCTCGATGGTGGCCTCGTCCTCGGCTTCGGAGGCCCACAGGTCCGCCTCGGAGGCGCTGATGGCCTCGATGTCCACCAGTTCCTCGGGCTCGACGATGGGCGACTCTACCTTCAGCACGGCGCTCATGTGATCTCCTTCTGGCAGGCGGCAAGGCCGCGTGCGGTGAGCTTCAGGCCCCGGGCGATGCGGGGCGAACGCTGGAGCAGGCCCTTCTTCTCCAGCCAGTAGACGCAATGCCTTGCGCTCTGGCGGCTGCTCTCCTCTTTCGCAGAGGGATAGCACGAGGTGCCGATTTCTGCCAGGGTTGGGGGCCAGCCCTGCTCACAGCGCCGCCAGATGTACTGGAGGACGTGGAGTTGTCTCTTCGTCGGGGCGTCCCCGACCTTGACCTTGCGTCTACCCTTCTTCACAGCGTTCAGGTCCATGGGATCAACTCGATTTCTATGCGGGGGTCCGTCTTGTCAGGGTCGGGGAAGACGTGCTGGATGCCGCGCACCCACTGGCGAGTATCGTTGGGCAGGACGCCGGCTTGCACCAGCCCGTCCAGGCACGCTTTCTGGCCGCCGCCGGCAACGTTGTCCAGATCCCGGCGGGCGTCTGGTTCGATCCAGGTGATCCGCACGATCACGGGTCCCTGGACGCGCCGCCACCGGGCAGCCCTCGCCTCTAAGGCTACCCGGTTGGTGTGGCGGCGCTTCTGATCGGCGTAGGCGGACCAATGGGTCTTGGCGGCGGCGATCTGGTCGTTCAGGCTGGGAAAGCGGGTGCGGATCACAAGGACGCTGCCCACTTGTCCCTCCCGCTCTCGGGATCGCTGGGCGAGTAGATGCCCAGGATGCCCAGGTCGTCCACCTCCTGACACGCCTCGATGTGGCGGCAGGTGAAGCGGTTGGCGAAGCCCATGCACTCGCACTCCCACACGGCTAGTTCCCCTCCGTTGACGAGTTCCCGGTAGACGGTGTAGCTGGTGCCGGGGCGGGAGGCCGAAGCGACTTCGTAACAGCGGCGTCCTGTCTCCGGTGCATCGCCTCGACCAGGGCGCTCTGCCCCAGATGCCGCATCAGGTGATCCGCCGGGGGCTCGGCCTGCACCATGCCGTAGGTCCATCCCAGGGCCTCCAGGCGGGTCTGGGCCTCCCGCAGCTCCAGGTCCACCAGCTCCGCTACCAACTCCTCCACCACTCGCGCCAGGCTTTCCCTGACCCTCTGTGGGTCCGTCATGGGGCGATCTCCCCGTACTCGGGCTGCTCGTCCTCCGGCTGGGTGTAGGAGATACAGACCTCGGGCAATTCCCTGTGGTTGCGGATGTGGTAGGCTCTACTGCCCTGGAGGAAGATTTTCCCGGTGTCGTCGTTGAGGAACTGGGAACGCTTGCCGGGTGGCGGCCACGGCTCCTTGTCTGGAAGCCCCGAGTCGAGCACCCGGGCCAGCCGCACCAGTCCATCCCCCAGCCGCCGCAGGATCCAGCACAAGAGACGCTTGTAGTATCGCATGATATCAGAATGGGAGCGAGTCGTCGTCCGGTCCCGGGTCCCCCGGCTCTCGGGGGGTAGGGTCCGAAGGTTGGTCGGGGGGGGTGAGGAGGCGAGTCGTAGCATCGTAGCCCGGGGGTGTCTTACGGCAGCCGTCCACGGCGGCGATGAAGAGCGTCGTTGCCATGGCGCGGGCCTGCTCGATCAAAACGATGTCCGCGTTCTCCCCGAGGGGTCCCCCGTAGAGCACGCGCTGGGCGGCGGCGTAGCAGTCTACCATGACGGCCTCGGCCACGTCCACGGTCAGCGGCCCCGCAGGAGCCGGAGGCACCGGAGGAGCCGCTGTGGGGGCCGGTGGAGGCGCTGGCGGGGCGGGAGGCCGGGCAGGGGCCTGCGGTCGGGCTGCGGCCTGCGGCTTGTCAGGGACGACGTAGGGCTCCTTGCGGCCAGCCAGGACCTCGGCCCACTCCCCATCAACGGGCTTGTAGACCCTCCAGTAGGTACGCTTGCTGCCAGGGGCCTGCTGCTTGACGATCTGCAGGGACAGGTTCGGCTTGGGCTCGGCGCAGACGATCAGCTCCTGCAGCTCGGCGTCGGTGAAGAGGGTGGCGTCCATGTCCTTCCAGTAGACGCTCCACCGCCACCAGGGGCCGTACGTTCCCTCGCCTTCCCCGGCGAAGCTGTCGTACAGCAGCTCTACGACTTCGGGGGTATTGACCGCGAATTCAACTTTTGACCTCCTACCTTGCTCTGCCATGTCCTACCTCCCCCTGGCCTTGGACTGATTGATCCGCACCTGCTCGACCCACTCGACGAACGAGAGGGACTGCTTCGCCTTGATCTTCTTTCGCCGCATGGCTCGCCTTGCCAAGTGGATGCGAGCGTCATCCCGGTCGAAGCGGCCCAACTCCCCAGCCACCTCGTGGTATGGCATGTGGTTGTACTGGTTCCGTCGGGTCATGTCCTACCTCCCCATGAGGCCCAGGGCGAAGTCCAGCGCCAGGGCAGTGATGATGATTCCCAGGACCACCCAGCCGATGCGATCTTCCCTCGTCATGTCTCGTCCTCCACGGTCAGGCCGACTCTCAGGTCACTCAGTCGGCGCTCTGACTTCTCTAGGAGGATGAGGTCCATCATGTGGGCGCAGTGGCGGACCGCGATTTCCTCCTCGTCCACCCGATAGGGTAACTGCTGCAGGTCGGGGTGTTGCGCCAGCAGGATGGCGCAGCCCGTTACCCAGCTATCACCGCGTACCATGGTCAGTCTCCCAGGTTTTCCTCGTACAGTCGCCGTTCCAGTAGTTCGTCTTCTTCGGCGGCGGCGATGCGGGCTTCGTCCCAGCCGTCGTCTATCTGTGGGTGGGACGCGAGCCCGGGGCCGGGACCGTCCTCCTTAGTGTGAGCCCCGGGCTCGGCGTCCCGGGCAGCGGGGGCTGCCAATCCCTCGTCCCAGCCGTCGTAGTAGCGGTCGGCCTTCTCGCCAGCGGGGTCCATCAGTCTCTCGCGATGCCGCGCTGGCGGCAGTATCTACCCAGTGTCGCGCTGTCGGGCTCCAGGTCAATCATCTCAGCATAGGGCCACATGTCCCCCGCCAGGAACTCACGAGCGGTATGGACGCGCTCGGCCTGGTCCTCGGCAGCGGTGGAGCGGCCGGAGTCCCCAGACCTCTCGGGGTGATCCAGGTCCTTGATCGCCTGATGAATCACGGCGGCGGCCAGTAGTCGCCAGGGGTCATACTCCGTGCGCCCCTCGTTGCGCTGCCGGGTGTCCATCAGTAGTCCTTCTCTGGAGCCTGGTAGGGGCAGGACTGGTCGGCCGTCTCCAAGAGCACATCCCTGAACGGCTCGTCGTAATGGCCCCAGGCGTAGGACTCGCCCACTCGCTTGCAGCGGTAGACGGTGGAGATCCCATTGGCGAGGAGGTCCTGCACGTCCGCGCTCTTCCAGTCCCCCTCGCCGGCGGCGTCGGGGCCGTCGTCGTCGGTGTCCCATCTGTAGTACTGGGCGTCGAACTCGGACAGGTCGCCCTGGTCGGAGAAAACTGGGCTGTCGGGATTGGAGCAGGGAGGACAGGCGCGGCCGGGGTCGAACTTTCCGGTCACGTCGATGCACCAGGTGCGTCCTCTCCACCGCACCTCTGAGAGACTGACGGTGCATTTGTAGGCTCTCACTTGATGCCCTCCTTCAGGAGGGCGACCTGGGCCTTGATCTTCTGGGCAGCATCCATGGCGACGAAGCGGGCCACGGACAGCTCGTCCTTGAGCCGGTCGATCTCGTCATGCAGGGCGCTGATGACGCCCTCGGCTTGCTGTCCGCACCGGCGGAGCCGGGCGATCTCAGCGTCCCTGCGGGCATCCTCGTCGGAGATGAGGGCGAGGATGCGCTCCCTTGTTCCTTCTGTGCTGAGACCCAGTGAGCTTGCCCCGTAGATCCATTCTACCTGCTCCCGCAGAGAGGGGGCCGCCGGGGATGCCTCGGCGGCCGGCCCCACAATTGGACCGTCCCCTTCCGAGGGGCGGCGGCCCCCATTGTCCTGCGGCTCGGGGATACGGTCGAGGAGGTCGGCCACTTCCCAGCCAAACCCCACGAGCGAGGCCGCCACATAGAAGGCCCAGTCGCCTCTGTTGAGGGAGTCCCTGGCGGCTTCCAGATGCTTGCGGGGAAGTGTGGTGTCCATGCGTGGGTCCTTTCCTTGGGTGCTCGCCTCTGAGTGACTGGCGATAAGTATACGTTGCGTGTAGTAGCCTGTCAAGGGCAAAGTTTGTGCCTGGGGGGATATCGGTGCTATATTTCTGCGGACGCGGAGGATCAGTCTATGAGCGAGGCGCTGAGTGGTCCGGTCCGGTCGGACCTGGTGACGGAAGAGGAAGCGGCGGATCTGCTGGAGCAGTGCAGGGCGGTGATTACGGAATCGCTGTTCGCGCTGCGGATGGAGCGGATCCGGTGCATGTGGTGCGTGGGGCAGGCGATAGCGACGCATCCGGCATATGAGCGGCTGATGGGGGGTGGGCCAGGGCGGCACTCGGTCATCCAGTGGCTGGCGCGGGAGCTGCCCATCGGCCAGTCGGAGATTTACTCTGCGGTGCAATTCTATAGGGAATGGCCCGATCTCCAACTCGATTTGACGCCGGACGGGCTGATGAGATTGCCCGGGGGAAAGGACCTCTCGTGGAACCAGGTCAAGCGCAAGCTCCTGCCCGGCAAGAGCGACGAAGAGGCGAGGGTGGTGCCGTGGTCGGTGAGGCGGGATCGGGTGGAGCAGCGGAGCCAGCGGCAGGTCGGGCGGGTATGGACGATTGAGGACCATTACGCTATCATGGCGTCTATCAGGGGGTTAGAGGCTTGACATGATGTGGCGTACTAGGTATAGTGGGGTCATGAGGTATCCGGTGGAACGCTATACGAACGGTCAGGTGGTGGTTTGGGCCGAGGAGGTGGACGGCCGGATCGTGGTATGCCCGGACGGTGGTGAGGACTTCGAGCTGGCTGTCGAGCGGTTCCCGTTCGAGCGAGTGGGACACAGTGTGTGTCTCAGTGTGACGGGGGAGTCTCACTT
>Ga0180009_10008456_pt1 | contig 10194 bp, 9 predicted proteins | sample OS_PC_MetaG_FD_123537 | JGI IMG/M metagenome (GOLD analysis project Ga0180009, IMG submission 123537) | Groundwater microbial communities from the Aspo Hard Rock Laboratory (HRL) deep subsurface site, Sweden - OS_PC_MetaG | ecosystem: Environmental > Aquatic > Deep subsurface > Groundwater... | reverse complement strand
GCGACCGGGAAGACGCGCGGAACGGGCTCCTGTAGTTTCGACATGCTGCAGCGAGTGTATCACCGTACCGGCCGGTGCCCGAGTCACATACCGGTGACGAAGAATCGTCCTCGGCGCCAGACAAGTTTGAATCGAACGCTTTCTTCCACGCCCTGGCGCGTCGGGTAGCTGCCGTGGGCCTCGAAGACCTGCACGCCGGAGGGAGTTCCCTGCATGGTCGTCGCCTCTACGGAGCGAATGACCACCGGCCCGACAGCCTGATTGCGCACCTGGTCGAAGCCGTGCCGAAGCTCCGAGCGATTGACCTCGCAAAGTTGGTCTGGACGCATTCCCCAGGGAAGTGGCTGCCCGCTTGCCAATTCGAGGATCACATCGCAAGGCAATGCGCCTTCGCGGTCGAAACGGACCCAATCGCCCATCGCGGCGATCTGAAAGGCAGTCTGCGAAGCGCCTACAGGTGTGCTCCAGGGTCCCGCTCGGTTCGAGCCTCGACCAGCACCCCGATCGGGTCCGCATCCGAGTGGGGCCACGAGAATTCCTACCCAAGCGAAAGCCAACGACCAGCGTGTCGCCAGGCGAGCAACCGAGGAAAGCGCCCACAACCTCATCTTCCGAATCGTACGCGAACGGTGTTTCCGGTGTCCCGAATAGGTCGTCTCTTCTGTGGGGCGGGCTGGGAGAGAGTCGTTCGGACCGGGGCGCACGGGCGGCCCCGGTTGCGTGACGAAACCACTCTGGTCTACCTTCGTTGCCGTACACCGCCAGGACGAAGAAGTGCGAGCGGCCAAAACGCATATCGATGGACTGCTGCAGCTCCATCGCGTGGATGACATCGTGGCGATGGCCGCGGTGTGGCGCCAGAGCATGGCCGCACTCGCCGCGGAAGCCGTCGACCTTCGGCCGGTTCCCCTCGAGGGACTTGACCCCCTCGACTTGGAATCCAGCATGCGGGTCGCGCTCGCCCATGGCCTTGTGGACGATCTCGACTGGTTGTCCCCCCCTCACGCCGCGGCCGCGTTGTACGAGCTTGCGGCGGCCTTGCCGATCGGCGATGCGCGCAGGGAGCTCGGTCGTCGCGTGCTGCGACGTTTGCACGAGGGTAACGCTGAGACCTTCGCGATCCTCGCCGCCCAGCTGTCCATGGGGTCGAGGAAAGGGCTCGCCGGGCCCGCGATTCATGCGCGTGTCGCGCTCACCATGGATGTCGCGTCGAGCACCCATGGCCGGGCGCCTGCTCTCGCGCTATCGCTGATATCTCATCCCGATCTGACCCGTGAGTGGCTCTCCGTGCCTTCCACCGGTCCGTTGCCGTCGCGAAGGCTTGCCGCGCGCTTGCTCGAGTGCGCTGCGGTGGAGGTCGTCCGGCGAACGTTGCGCCAGGACGACTACGCGTTGGCGGTGTTCGAGCAGCCCGCCGTGACCTCCGCCTGGAATCGATTGCTCGCGGATCGCGAACCGCTGGTGTGGCATCACGTGGCCATCGCGCGCGGACTGCTCTCCGGATCCCTTCCACACTTCGCCGAACACATCGAACGCGCGCTCGACCCGTCCCGCACGCCCACGGAATGGCGCCGTGCCGGCGTGTCTCTTGCGGCGCGCGTCGGGATCGATCCGGAGCACGGGCTCGCACGCTGCCATGAAGTGCTTCGCGGCGAGATCCTTCAGCGGGATCCGGGGATCGCCAGCTCCATGGTGTTCGGGCTCCCCTGGGCGGTCGAGTCCGAACCCGATGCCGCGAACGAGCTGCTCCGCACCTTGGTCGAGATCGGGAACCTCGATACGCTCGAAGCGTTCGGTGCACTGCGGCGTGACGTCATCGGTGCACAGTTCGTCACCACAGCCAGTGAAGCGGCGAAGAACCGCATCAACCAACCCCACTTCGCCAGGTTGAACGACGACGGACGAATCGCGTTGCTCTACGCGGTTGGGGTCGAGTTGGGCGCGGAGCCGGTTCGAGAGCGGGTGAGCGAGCTTGGCGATGTCCTGTCGAGGGCGCGACTCGCCTATGCCGAGACGGATGCCCGCGCGGCCCACGCACTCGGGGTCGAGCTCTTCGGTATCGCCGCATCGGCGCTCGAAGGGCTCGCTGCAGCCGAGGACTCTCCGCGTGGGCGACAGGACGAGTTCTTGGCCCTGCGGGAGCTCGATCGCGCGCTACTTGAATCGCAGACCCTGGTGAACTTGCTGTGGTTGGGGGCTACCTCGGCGGAGTCTTCTTCGCTTCGCGGCGTCAACGTGTTGCACAAGCAACTCGGTGATTGGCTGATGTCCAGGGAGAGCGCGCCCATCGGCGAGGCGGACGAGCTGGAACAGGCCACGCTGCAGGCCCACCGGCTCCGAGCGCTCCTGCACTTCGTCGATGCGAACCTCGGCGTGGGTGGCGACAAGCCCTCGGTGTTGCGAGACCGGCGCTTGAGGATGACACGCTTGCTGCTTGGGCGAACAAGCAACGATGCCCCGTCGCCTCTGCGGCGCGTGGTGTGCGCGGCTACGGCGCGGGCGTCCGATGCACTGTTGCGGGAGGAGATCGCCGAGCTGTCGGACGTGCTCATCACCGTGGCGTTCCACATCCAGGATGCTGCAGATCTGTTCGTGTTGGCGGAGGCCTCGATGGATCCGGCGGCTGCAAGCCTGGTCCACGCGCACGCGAGCTTTGTGCAGCGGATGGCGAAGGCCTCACAGATGACAGGCCAGCGAGCTCGGGTCGGATTGGAATCGCTGGGTGCCGTCATTCGATCGTTCCCGGGACTCGCCACACCACGGGTCGAAGCGTTGCGCGAAGCGTTGCTAGGATTCGCGGACGCTGTGCAGACGGTACAGGCCGCGCAGTCCTTGATAGCGCTGGCCTCCGATGAGGACCTGGGCCCGTCGCATATGAGCTCCTTTGCTGATGCAGTGCTTCTGCTCGCGCGGTTGACGGCCGGGGCTCGTAGACGGATGGGTGAGACGCCGCACGATGGGACGGCGGAGCTGGACTCGGTGCTTCGCGCGTTGGACATCTACCTTGCGCGCGCTCTTCGTGACGACGATCCCCATGGGATGCGGGAAGTGGTTGATGCTGCCATCGCGGTGCTTCGGGAGGCGCTGCCGTGTCGATGGGCTGACCTCGCTGCAGACGCTTTGGTGCACGTGTCACTGCTCCCGATCGCGTTGCCGTTCGCAGCTGGGTTGGTGGCGGCGCCTGCCCATTCTCACCGCGGCGTGCCGTTGCCGCCTTGGCTGCCGCCGAACCGCGTTCTCGGCGGATTCTACGTGGTTCGCCCGCTGGGAACCGGCTCCGTAGGATCCGTGTTCGCCGCGTGTCGTTCGGAGGAAAAAGGCGTTCGCCACGCACCTCGTTTCGCTCTCAAGGTGCCCGAGTACGGCGGCGACGTTGCGCGCAGCTTGTCCCAGGAAGAGTTCTTCCGACTGTTCCGCGAGGAAGCTCGTGCGTTGCTCGCCGTTCCGGATCACCCGAACCTAGCCCGCCTGGTCACGTTCGACGCCGGTGCCCAACCCAAGCCCATTCTCGTGATGGAACTGGTGGAGGGGTTGACGCTGCAGCGGCTCATCGACACCGCAGCGCTCGATGTCGCCGCGGCGTTTGCCCTGCTTGATGGTGTGGCCGCCGGACTCGAGGCGATGCACGGGTTTGGCGTGGGTCACCTCGACGTGAAGCCGTCGAACGTGATTCTCCGGGAACCGGAGCAGAGTGCGACCCTGGCGGACGACTACGCAGCTTCGAGCGACGGTCCATCGCGTTCGATGCGTCCGGGCCGCCGGACGGGGATCCCTGTTCTGGTGGACTTCGGTTTGGCGGGCCGCAACGTCCGGCCCGGTTGTGCCACCGTGCACTACGGCGCACCGGAGCTGTGGGGACATGTTTGCGAGGGCGCGACGCCCACTCCCGCGGACGTCGACACCTACGCTTTTGGCTGTCTGATCTACGAGACGCTCACCGGCCATGAGCTCTTTGACGGGCCGACCCAGATGAGTGTCATTACTTCCCACATCCAGCACGATGGGAACCTCCCGGTGCTCGAGAAGATGATGCAGCGGACGGACTTCTCGCAGTTGGCAGCGGTCATCCGGTGCGCGGTGCGACGGGACCCACGTCATCGTGCGCCGTTGTCGGAGATTCGGGCGGACCTTCGGCAGGCGGGACTCGGGCTCGTTGGACGGCCCTGGCCGTTGAGCCTTGATACGTTCTTGCCGCCGCCCATTCAAGGCATCGAGTTTTCGGTATCTCAAGCTCTGCCGCTGGTGCGAAAGCGAAAGACCGAGTCTGACCAGTAGGTCAGGAGGACGCGAATGAATGATGGGATGGATCGCGGACTGCGACTGGATGTGACGGGTTCGTTGGGTCCCGCATGGAACCGCATGAAGCTGGTCCTGTTTCAACCCTTCCAAGCGGGCAAGTGGCTCGCCATCGGGCTGATGGTGTTCATGGAGATGCTCGTCCAAGCGAGCGGGGGCAACTTCAATCCTGGCGGGAGCGGCCGCAGCGGCAGCAGCCCAGGCAGTGGTATTGGCCCCTCGTCTCCCGCCGAGGTCGCCGACCTGATCGACCAAGGGTTCGTCTGGATCAATGACAACCTCGAGCTCGTCCTGGGCATCGGCATCCCCGCGGTGGGCTTGCTCGCTTGTCTCTATGTTCTGCTGCTGTGGCTATCCAGTCGCGGCATGCTCATGTTCATTCGGGCCATCGCGCGCAACGACACCAACGTAGGGGACAACTGGCGCGCTACGCGATTCTTGGTCGGCTCGCTCTTCAAGTTCCGCCTCGTGGTTCAATCCATCACGCTCCTCCTGGTCTTCGGCGGCTTGGGCGCACTGTTCTATGTCCTCTATCGGCTGCTGCGACGCAACGAGACGGAGTGGACTGCGTATGTGTTCGAGCTTCTGCCGCTCATCTTGACTTGGTTCGTCCTCTCCCTGATTCCCGGGTTGGTGTCCTCACTCCTTCGCAACTTCGTCGCGCCGATGATGCTTCAGTTCCAGGAGTCTTGCTCGGAGTCGTTCCGGAGGTTCGTACCGGTGCTCAAGCAGAGCGTCGGCGCGGTCATCATCTTTCTCATCCTGCGGGTACTCTTTCAGATCCTCTTCGGCTTCGCGAACATGATCGTGGTGCTGTTCACCTGCTGCATCGGTGGCTTGCCGATCCTCAATCAGGCGATCACCGCGCCGTTCCATGTGTTCGATCGGGCTTGGTCGATGTACGCGTTGCGCTCGCTCGGCGCGGACTTCGACATGTTCATCGAGCCCGAGCCTCCGCCTCCCGCACAGTCGTGGGGAATGGCTCCGCCCTGAATCCCACCCAAGTCTACCCCACGCACGTCCACCAGTCGCCCTCGACCCGCAGCACCGAATTCACTCCGCCGTACCCGTCGGGGTTCGTGACGAAGTTTGCGGGATCTCGGACCCAATGGCCGTCGACCACGAACTTGTACTCGACTTGCGAGCCCCAGGGCAGCTCGCTGAGATTCACGGCCCAATGCGTGCCGATTCGCGTCATCGTCGTCGGCTGCCAACTGTTGAACGAACCGGCCAACTCAACAGCATCGTAGCCGGCGTCCTCGAAAACCATGCGCAGGTGGGCCGCGCGCCCAGCCTCCGGGCAATCGGGTACTTCGACGGAACCGCAATCCCACGTAGCGCAGTCGTCGCCTGGGAGAACCGACGACATCCCGCCGCCCTGTAGGTCGGCCACTGCGGGGATCGCTGCTCCCGGATCAATCATCCACTCTCCATCAACGAGGTACTTGTAATGAACCTCGAAGCCCCACGGCACGTCGACGGTGGCGGACCAGGTAGCTCCGCTCTTGTGCAGTGCAATGCCCGAGGACCAGACGTTGGGCGGAAAGACGCCCCAGAGTTGGGCGTCGGAGGCAGCGCCAGCGAAGTCTGCGAGGGTAAAGGTGTGTTGACAAGTACGAAAGGACTCGGCGCATACGGGGGCGGCCGAACCTGCACTACCGGCATATCCGGCCCCTGCCACGGGGGCCGCGCCTCCGATTCCAGCGGCGCCCCCGGTGCTCCCGGCAGAGCCCGCGAGTCCACCTGTACCGACGGCTCCTGCCGAACCGGCGACGGGTGAGCCGGTGGTTCCCGCGACGTTGGCGGTTCCGGCTGCGTTCATGTCCGAGTTTCCCGCGACACCGTTGCTCTCGCCCGGTCCGGACGCGAAGCCCGGTGTTCCAGCAACGCCGCTTCGTGCGCTGGGTTCAAAGAGCCGATCCGCGTCGGGCGTACCAAAGCAGCCAGTGGTAAGTAGGCTGAGAAGCGCAGAAGACCAGAGGGTGCAACGAAGCATCAATTTTCTCCTTCGCTCCGAACCGTAACGCAAACGGGAGTTACGACAAGAGGGGTTGTGTCGCTTTTGGGGCACGGAGTGTGCAACAGGAGATTGATCGGATTGGGATAACCGCTCGTAATCGTTGAGAACCTCTCAGGGGAGAACGGTTCGGTGAAACAGAACTTTCACATGCGGCGACTGTGAACGGTTGGTCACGGTCTGAATCGTACAGCAGTTCGCAAGTTCGCTCCGCTTCCGATCGGTAGGCTGCCCGTATCGGGCGGCGTGAGCAATCCCAGCGTCTCGGCGCCCCATAGAGACGCCCTCCTCGATTGGCCGGAATGGAAGATCATCGGTAGGCCGGCGCCCACGGCGTTGGTGGTTGCATCGTTTCGATCGCGCCGCATGACGAGGCGCTACCGATTTGAAACAAGGTTCGATTCCAGGGGATAGCCCCGGCAGGGACCGGTCCGAGGGATGCTTTGTTGATAGGCGGGATGTATCGTGGGGTGACAGGGGGCTTCCCATGCGCGCAATCGTCACTGCCAAAGCGACACTCGTTCTCATCAGCCTGGTCGCTTTGACCGCGTGCAAGGCCGCAAAAGGGGAACGTTGCTCGAAGGACGAGCAGTGCAAGGACGGCCTGGCGTGTTTCAATTCGCGGTGCCTCGCTCGCAGCGATGCGGACCTCGCGTGTTCCCAGCAGTTCGCGTGCAGCTGGAGTGGGGCCTGTGCTGCAAAGGATGGGGAATGTGTCGCCGGAAAAGACGAAGACTGCAAGCCGACTCGCTTCTGCGAGACGGATGGTCTTTGCAGTGCGCGAAATGGTCGATGCGTCGCCGTCAGCGACGACGATTGCCGCACCATCTTTGAGTGCGTGACCAAGGGTCGATGCACGGCCAAAGACGGGAAGTGCGTCGCCGGCAAGGACGAGGATTGTCGACAGACGTTTGCGTGCGAGGACGATGGGCTCTGCGCGGCCCGCGGGGACAAGTGCGTCGCTACCCTGGAAGACTGCCAACGCAGTACTGAATGCATGTACCACGGACGATGTCACGCCGAGGCCGGTGAGTGCATACCGAGCAAGGCCGACTGTGAGAACCACAGCGATTGCAGACGTGAAGGTCGTTGCACGCCGCGCGGCAAATCGTGCGTGGCGGAATCGGACAGCGACTGCCGGGACAGTTGGGATTGCAGAGTCACCGCAGCCTGTGTCGCCAAGGATGGCGCGTGTGTTCGGGGCGGCGATTGTCAGACGTCCGACGCTTGCCACGTTCACGGGCACTGTCGAGATCTCGCCGGCTTCTGCTTCGTGGCATCCACGGCTGACTGTCGGGCTTCGAGGGGCTGCACGGAGCTTGGTCGGTGTAAGTTGATCGATGGTGACTGCGCAAGCAGTTGCGTTGATTCGTCGGCGTGTCGCAGATTTGGCAAGTGCACTGAGACGCCTTCCGGATGCGCTGTCGTCACCAACGAAGATTGCAGGCGAAGCGACGCGTGCCAGGGGGCCGGCAAGTGCACCGCGAAGGACGGTACTTGCATTGCCACTCGAAACAGCGACTGCGAACGTACCGTGGATTGCCGATACCTGGGTACGTGTACGGCGCGGGGGGGAGCCTGCATTGCAGCCGAAAAGGACTGTCTCGTCACCGGACGTTGTCGTGCATACGGTGAGTGCACCGCCCGGAATGGCAAGTGCGTGTTGGCGAGCGACGATGATTGTCGGCGAACCGAGGCTTGCCAGCGCGCCGGCCATTGTACCAAGTCCGGCAACGAGTGCGTTGTCGGCAAGGACGAAGATTGCCGGGGTTCGCTCAATTGCGTGAAGTTTGGGCGGTGCGCCGCTGGGGACGACGGATGCGAGAAGCGGTCCTCCTCGAATGCCCCACCCTGAACCCCATTTGCGCACGCCACTGCACAATATGTGCACACCGGCGGTGGGGCCGCCGCTCCTCTCGTTCCAAGTAGGCTCAATTCCCGCCGTTGTTGCGTGGCACGGCCGTTGCTCTCCCTGTGGACCCAGGAGGCCTGATGTCCACGAACGCTGTCGCGCAAGTCCTTCAACCCGACCCCTCCGCAACCTGGCTCGGGCTCGGTGGCTCGCCGCCCGCTTCCGGCGTGCGACGGCTCGCCGATACCGTCGAACAAGCCTCCCATGAGCTCCCGATCGAACCTGACGATGAACCGTCGGCGGACGAGTTGCTCGACGCCGCGTTCCGCCTGGCCGTCGCCAAGGCCGATGCGGATGTGGGGCTGCTGCACCGGCGTACGGACGCCTACCTTTACACGACGGCCGTGCATCGGCTCGACGCCGGCATGCACCTGCTGATCGGACTGTCGCTCTGGGACCCCGCGGTCATGAAGGTCATGCAGGGAAGGTCCGTCACGGGGGCGGCTCAGGACGACGTCGAGACCGCGACGGTCGCACGGCGGCTCGAGAACGGTGTGGCGCCGCGGTTCGTGCTCGCGATTCCCGTCATGATCGGCGACTGCGTGGAGGCGATCATCGAGTTGGGTCGCCTGGATGCGCCTTTCGAGGACGGCATGGAGAGGGGGACGCTCGCTTCCGTTCATGCGATCCTGGCGTAGAGACGCGTTGGCCGGGGCGGACCGCCGCTTGATCGAATGGATCGCGGCGGACAGGTGAGGAGCTGCTCCTTGCGTCGGACCATCGCGTCGGGCGAAGATGGGGGCATGACCCTCTCGCGAACATCGCTGGTCGGCGTCGCGCTGCTGATGCTCGTCGCGTGTGGCTCTGATGACGAATCGAACGCAGGGGGCTCCGGCGGCAGCGGTGCTTCGAGCGGTTCAGGTGGTACCGCGGCCGGTGGCACGGGCGGCGGAAGCGCAGGAATTGGTGGTGCGGGCGGTTCGGCAGCGAGCGGTGGCATAGGCGGCGGCGCAGGAGTTGGTGGTGCTGGGGGCAGCGGAGCCGAGGCCGGCAGCGCAGGAGTTGGAGGCTCTGGGGGCAGCGGTGGCGAGCCCGCACCCATTGGACCGCGGCCGGTCGCCCCCTCCGAAGTGTCCGCGGGCACGTTGTTTGCCGCGCCTGACGGCAGCGGGACAACATGCTCCGCGTCCGAGCCCTGTGACGCTTGGGAAGTCGTCGAGCATGCCACCGCCGGGGACGTGGTGTTCTTCCGTGGCGGCGTGTATCCGATCGTCCAGAACCTTCGGTTCAAGGGTGAGGGCACCGCCAACGCGCCCATCGTCTATGCGAGCTACCCGGGAGAGCTGGCGATCTTCGACGGCAGTCAGCACACTTCTACATTCGGATAACGGGCACGTTCATCCATCTGCGGCGTTTCGAGATCCGCGACATGCCCTGGCAGGGCCTCCACACCCAGACGACCGACAACCTCATGGAAGGCCTCGAGGTGCACGGCTCCGGGTTGAGCGGCATTCATATCTATAGCCCCTACGACAACTTCCCCTACGGCGCACAGGGCTCTCGCAACGTAATCCGGGACTGCGTGGTCCACGACAACGATGGTTCCGGCGTGATGAACGCCGAGTTCGCCGACGGCGGCAATTCGGACGGCATCTCGATCTCGAGCGGTGCGGACAACCGAGTGGAGCATTGTCTGGTCTATGGTAATTCGGACGACGGGATCGACACCTGGCGCAGCACGGGATCCTACGTTGGCTACTCGATCTCGCATTCCAACGGTATCGCGTCGGGCAACGGACAGGGGATCAAGGCCGGGGGAGCGCCTCCCAGCGCCACCAGCTTCGTGGAACACTGTCTCTCGTATTCCAATCGCGCTGCGGGCTTTGACTTCAACTCCGGCGTCGATGTTAGGGACCTCCAAAGAAATGACTGGTCCATGAGGCGGGTCCCCTCCAGGCCTCGCCCGGTGGTCCCAGTCCGTTGCCGTTGCCGTTGAGGTGGACGTTGCCGTTGCCGGTCTGAGCCGTTG
>Ga0180009_10008455_pt1 | contig 10194 bp, 3 predicted proteins | sample OS_PC_MetaG_FD_123537 | JGI IMG/M metagenome (GOLD analysis project Ga0180009, IMG submission 123537) | Groundwater microbial communities from the Aspo Hard Rock Laboratory (HRL) deep subsurface site, Sweden - OS_PC_MetaG | ecosystem: Environmental > Aquatic > Deep subsurface > Groundwater... | reverse complement strand
GGCGACGAAAACGCTAGCGACGACGACAAGGCCTACCTGCCGATCGCCTTGCGCGAAGCCATCGATGCTGCCCATGTGATCCAGGAGTATCTCGCACGGATCCTCTCGTTCTCCCGCATGAGTGAAATGTCCGAGAGCGAGAACCTGACCGAAACGCTGCGCACAGCCTTGCGATTCGCTCGGCCCCGCGCCGCGCAGAAAGGTGTGCGTCTGCACTTTCCGCCGGGCGACATCCCGAAGGTGAGACACAACAACATCTCGTTCACCCAAGCGGTGGTGAACGGACTGACGAACGGCATTGACGCGGTCGACAAGGAAGGAAACGTCTGGCTGCGAATCGAAGAGTCCGTTGACGAGGTGGCCGTCATCGTGGAGGACGACGGGCCTGGGATCAACCAACTCGAGATCGAAGAATCGCTCGCTCCCTTTCACACGACGAAGCCCACCGGAACTGGGCTGGGCACCGCGGTGATGCAACAGGTCATGCGGGAGCACGGCGGTCGCGTCCTGTTTGCCAACCGCGAGGGCCATCGCGGCTTCTCGGTCCGGCTCGTGCTTCCGCGACGAATTCCTGCGAACATCTTCGCAGGCCGAGCGTCGTTTCTCCCTGGATCGAGGGAACGGTAGCGTGTAAAGCAAGCTCGTTTGGGAACTGCCCACCGCCGTAGGGAAACGATTGAAGGATGCCCAAGAACCTCTACCTCCGCGACGGCACCATGGATATCCCGCTCGAGAGCGGGTCCTTCCTCATCGGTCGTTCCCCTGATTGCAGCGTAGTGTTCGGCAGCGGGCGAGTGTCTCGCCGGCACGCGCGCGTCTCCGTCTCGGAGGGGGGGGTCTTCGTTGAGGACCTCGGCAGCAGGAACGGGACGTTCATCAACGGTGTGCAGGTGACGGGCAAGGCGCGTCTCGAAGTAGGTGATCACTTGATCATCGCCAGCCGCAGCCTCCAGCTGGTCGCAAGAGAAGGCTCCGACGCACCGAGGAGGGACGCCGGGGACGGGTCCGCCAAGGCAGGTGCATGGCAGCCGGTGAGCGAACGGAACCCGTTGTCCGACTCCCTGGGCGAGGCCCCGGATGGCGCGACGCGGCAGGAAGACGCGCTGTCCTTGATGGGCGTGATCGCGGACAAGCTGTTTGCGCTTGGCAAGGGCCAGGAGGCGGAGGCGGTGCTCACGCCCCGGCTGCGCAACCTGCTCCGTCAGGCGAACACGAAGGGTCGCGTGCCGCCCGGCCAAGCCGAGATTGCCGTGCGACAGGCCATCAAGCTAGCCCGGCGAACCAACAAGGCCGAGTGGATCGACTACGTGTTTTCGCTTTACGCGCTCACCGGCGAGCTCTTGCCCCCGGACGTGGTGGAGGAGCTCTACTCGGTGATTCGTCAAGTGCCGCCGATACGGCTGGAGTTGCTCAGGGGCTACGTCGAAACGATTGAGCGCCGGTCAGGTCGTCTGGCTCCGCCGGAGCGCTTCCTGCTCAGCCGCATCAAGGGACTCGACGGACTCGCGGCGGCTAGGTAGGCGGGCTCGGATGGCCCCCGATCGCCGCCAGTGCCGGTTCCACATGTCTGCGCGAGAACCGATGGTATCCTCGGCGTCTCGCACCCATGCCCTACCTGTTCGCACGACTTGGAAGGTTGGTGGACACCTCACACCGAGAGGTGCTCTACCGGAGTGCCTTGCACGTGGACGAGGTTGCTGAGGACGTTGCATCGCTGGCCGAAGACGAGTTGGTCCTGCTGCAGGGCCTCGGTCCGCCCTGGCTACATGCGACGCTGGTGCGCCCCTTGCCGTGGCCTGATGTCGAGCACCCCCGGGCGCTCTGGCAAGCCAGAGAGCGGCCCCTCGACGTCGTGTTGGTCCAGGCGCTCGCTTCTTATGGTGCCTGGCATGTCGACCCGAGGGGCGTCCCATGCGAGATCGGAATCGGACGTCCAGAAGTTGGCGTGGGCTCTCAGCCCGCGCAAGGCGACTGCTGCTGGGACTCGCCGTTAGGTCCATCACCAAAGAAGTCTTTGGCCAATCTGCGAAGAAATCGCGTCAAGTGGACCAGCTTGTTCGTTGGCAGCCCTATGGACCTCGGCTGGTCCCACCAATCCGAAGGACCTTCGCAAAACGGGCAATCCGCTCCCGTTTCACCTCGATGGATTCCGCTTGGCCTGGACACTTCGCGAACAACCACAGCGCGACGCAAAGCGTCATAAAATCGAACGCATAGGACGTGTGCGGGATTGTCCGACCCGTGTTATGCCCCGGTTCCCCACACCGCGGGTCGGGCTACCGCTCGGGTCACGTTCGTGGGGGTTTCGCCGCCAACCACGCGGTCCCGAACGAGGTAACCATGTCGCTCGATCGCGAAGAATTGCACCTGCTCCTCGATACGATCCGGTCCTTCTGTGACCGCAACATTCCCCTCAAGCGCCGGCTCGAGCTGGACGCCACCCACACCTATCCCGCCGACGTCATCGAAGGATTGTTCGGCGAGGTCGGGCTGCACCTGCTGTTCTTGCCCGAATCCTGCGGCGGATTGGAAGGCGGTGCGTTCGACATCTACCGCGTCAGCGAGCTCATGGCCGAGTACGACCTCGGCGTCGCCACCGCCGTGCTCGCCACGTTCCTCGGCACCGACCCCATCGTCGTGGGCGCCACCGACGCGCAAAAAACGCAGTGGATGGGTCGCATCGCCGAGGAAGCGCTCGTGGTCGCATACGCGGTCACCGAACCGTCGGTGGGGAGCGATCTCGGTGCGATGAAAGCCACTGCCCAGCGGGTGATGGAGGACGGCGAGATCAAGGGCTACACGCTCAACGGCGAGAAGCAGTTCATCACCAACGGTGGCGTTGCTGCGATCACGACGGTGCTCGCCATGGCGCCCGATGGCCCCTCGTTCTTCATCGTCGAGAAGGGGACGCCGGGGTTCGAGCCGTCGAAGCCCGAGGAAAAGCACGGCATCTGTGCCTCGAACACCACGGCCATCTCCATGCAGGATGTGTTCGTTCCCTTCGATCGCCTGGTCGGCGGCGTGGAGGGACAGGGACTCGCGCAGGCGCAGAAGGTGTTCGGCTACACGCGCCTGATGGTCGCGGCCTTTGGCCTCGGCGCCGGCGAGGCCGCGTTGGATCGCACCATCCACTACGCCCAGGAGCGCGTGCAGGGCGGCGGGTTGCTCGCGACCAAACCCGCCTACACCCACAAGCTCATCGTGCCCCATGCGGTCCGGCTCGAGGCCGCGCGTGCCTACATCGATCATGTCGCCCAGCGCATCGACGGCGGTGACGAAGACGTGATCATCGATGGCGCAATCGCGAAGCTCACGGCGTCCGAAGCGGGCAAGGCAGCCGCGGACGCTGCAATTCAAGCCCACGGCGGCTACGGATACATTCGTGAATACGAGGTGGAGAAGATCGCGCGCGACGTGCGAATCACCACCATCTACGAAGGCACCAGCGAGATTCTGGAGTGGACGATCGGCCGGGATCGCTGGGCACAGCATCTCAAGACGCGCGGACAGATCTGGGAGCAGAAGGCCGCGAAGATGGACGCGTTGCACGCCGAATATCCGGATGTGGGCGCGGACATGGTCGCCGTTGGCCTGCGCGCCATCAACACCTTCATGGAGCATGCGCGTGTCGCGCGCCTGACCCGTCATCAGCACGTCTTGTTCCGCATCGGTGAGATGGTGGCCCGCGCGGAGACCGCGGCTGTCATGTGCGCGTGGGCCACGACCGATGAACACGATCCGAAGCGCACCGACATGGAGACGCTTCGGGCCATGGCGCGCATCTACGCGCGCGAAAGTCTCACCAACGTGATCCAACAGTCCATGGAATGGCTTCGAGCCTCGGATGCGGTCGACGCATCTCAGGGTTCCGCGTTGGCGTCGTCGCTGGGGATCGATTCCCTGTGGCGGAGCTACGGCGGTTGGCTGGCTGACATGGACCGCGTCGCCCGGGTCGTCTTGGACGTCGACGCACAGGCCTGAGGAGCGACGAGGAGATAACGACGCATGAGCTACGAAGCACTTGAAACGGCGGATCGAGCGGTGGCGGTCATCGGCGTGGGCGCAGTGTTGCCCGACGCTCCGAACGCACTTCAGTTCTGGGACAACGTCACAGCTGCGCGCTACAGCATCACGGACGTTCCTCCGGAGCGTTGGTCCCCCGCTGACTACTACGATCCGAATCCGAAAGCGGTCGGCAAGACGTACTCGAAGATCGGCGGGTGGGTCCGCGACTTCAAGTTCGACAGCATGAAGTTCCGGATCCCGCCGCGGGTCGCGTCGGCCATGGATCAAGCGCAGATGTGGGGCATCGCCGCCACGCGCGAGGCCCTGGCCGATGCCGGACACCCAGATCGCCCGCTGAACCTGGACCGCACCGCGGTCATCGTCGGCAACGCGATGGGCGGTCAGCTCCACTACCTCACCACCTTCGGGGTGATGGCGCCGCCCTCTTTGCGCAAAGTGCTTCGTGCGTCCAAGGCGGCCGCGGGACTGAGCCCCTCCGTTCTCGCCGCACTCGAGGAAGAGCTCGTCGAAGGACTGCGTGGGCTCGTGCCCGGCATCACCGAGGACTCGATGCCTGGTGAGCTCGCCAACGTCGTGGCGGGACGCATCGCCAACGTCTTCGACCTGCACGGCCCGAACTACATTTGTGACGCCGCCTGTGCTTCGTCACTCGCAGCCCTCGACGCGGCCGTCGAAGGGCTCCTTTCCCGTCACTACGATTCAGTCGTCTGCGGTGGCGTCGATCGAAACATGGGCCCTGCCACCTTCGTGAAGTTCTGCAAGGTCGGCGCGCTTTCGGCCGACGGCTCCCGCCCCTTTGCCAAGGGCGCCAATGGCTTTGTCATGGGCGAAGGCGCAGCCATGTACGTGCTGAAGCGTCTCGCCGATGCCGAGCGTGACGGCGACAAGATCTATGCGGTCATTCGCGCGATAGGTGGCGCGAGCGACGGTCGAGGCAAGGGCATCACCGCCCCCAACCCGGAAGGCCAGAAGCGTTCGGTCATCCGCGCCTACGAACGCGCCGGATACCCGCTGTCCACGGTGACGCAGATCGAAGCCCATGGCACGTCGACCATCGTCGGCGACGTGGCGGAAGTGGCAGCGATCAACGAGTTGTATCGCGGTGTTGATCTGCCGAAAAACTCCGTGGCCCTCGGGTCGATCAAGTCGCAGATCGGCCACCTCAAGGCCGCGGCCGGCGCCGCCGGTCTGCTCAAGGGCATCCTCGCCCTCCATCACAAGGTCCTGGCCCCATCGGCTCAATTCGCGGAACCCAACCCGAACATCCGATTCGAGGACGGTCCGCTTTTCGTCAACACGGTCACGCGCCCCTGGGAGCGTCCGTCGAATGTTCCGCGTCGTCTCGGAGTGAGTGCTTTCGGCTTCGGAGGCACCAACTTCCACGTCGCGTTGGAGGAGCACGTGCCAGGAATGCTCACGCAACGACGCCCCCAGGTTCAGGTCCCCGGCAACATCGGAGGCCCGTCCGGGTCGACCTCCCAAACCCGGGCTGTCGAGCCCCCGATGCTCCGCGGCATGGCGATGGCCTACGGCCAGACCCTCGGCGAGGTTCGCGCGCAGCTCGTTCGCCTGGCGGAAGACGCGGCCAAGGGCAAGACCCCGCCCCGCGAGCTGCCCTCGGCAGAAGCCATGCAAGCCCCCGAGCGCGTCGCGATCGACTTCGGCTCCGCTGAGGAGCTCGAGGCCCGCGCCAGCAAAGCCATCGAATGCGTCGACGATGATCGTCCCGCGGCGTGGCGCCTGGCCCGTGGCAAGGCCGTGTTCCGTGGCCTCGAAGCGCCCGGCAAGATCGCCTTCCTGTTCCCCGGCCAGGGCTCGCAGTACGTCAACATGCTGCGCGAGCTGCGCGACGTCTCCCCGACCGTGCGTCGCATCTTCGACGAAGCCGATGACGTCATGCGCGATCGTCTCGACGGGCGCGTGCTCACCGAGCTCATCTTCGTGGATTCCGAGGACAAGAAGCTGCTGGCCGACGCGGAGGAGGCACTTCGCCACACCACGGTGACGCAGCCGGCGATGCTTGCGGCGGATATCGCGCTGTCGAGCTTGCTTCAGGACTACGGCATCGCCCCGGACATGGTCATGGGCCACAGCCTCGGCGAATATGCGGCCTTGGTTGCCGCGGGCGTCATGCCCTTCGCCGACGCCCTCATCGCCGTCAGTGCGCGCGCTCGCGAGATGGCGAACGTGTCACTCGCCGACTCCGGCAAAATGGCCGGCGTCATCGGCCTGTACGAAAAGATCCCGCCCGTGCTCGAGAAGGTCAACGGCTACGTCGTGGCCGCCAACCGCAACTCGCGCAAGCAGACGGTCATCGCCGGCGCCAGCGACGCGGTCGAGGAGGCTTCGGAGATGCTCCGCGACGCGGGCCTGCGCGTCATCCCCCTGAATGTCTCGCACGCCTTCCATTCGAACATCGTCGCCCCGGCGAGCGAGCCTCTCCGGCGCGTCATCCAGGGGCTGCACATCAAGCCGCCCACGGTGCCCGTCATCGCCAACGTCGATGGCAAGCTCTACCCGCAAGGCCCGGATTCGCACGACGCCATCATCGATCGGCTCGCGCGTCAGATCGCTGCTCCGGTGCAGTTCGTGGACGGGCTCGAGACCCTCTACGAGCTGGGGGTTCGCGTGTTCGTCGAGGTGGGACCGAAGAAGGTGCTCGCCTCCTTCGCCGAGGAGGCGCACGCCGACAAGGGCGACATCGTAGCGCTCGCGACCAACAACCCGAAGAAGGGGCCCGAGGCTTCCTTCGGTGCGGCGCTCGCCTATCTGTACTCCATTCGTCGCGGCAACCCCCGCAGGGAGCCGGAGCCCGCAAGGATCCCGAACGTTCCGATCGTGGCACCGCCCGTCATCCGCGAGACCAGGCAAGCGGCGCCTCCGCCCGCCATCATCCCTGCCCCGCCGGCACCCCCTGCCGATTCGGCGCCACTGGACCAGGGTACGACCCTCGAGCTCGGCCGCATCTTCGCAGAATTCCTCGACCGCGGCATGCGCGTTTACCGCGGCTCTACGGCGCAAGCCGCCCAAGGACCTCAGTCCGTGCCGACGTCGGCGCAGGGGTCCGTCGTCATTTCCGGCGCGGGTGTCGGCCTGCCTGGCGCCAATCACCGCCTGTTCGACGACGACGGCGTCGACCGAATCCTTCGCGGTGAACAGCTGATCGGACCGGTTCCGGTGGCGCTTCAGGATCGCATGGTCGACAAGAATGTCGTTCGCCTCATCAAGAGCGAAACAGAAGGACCACGCCTCGACCTGATCGCCAATACCTCGGAAGTATTGCACCTCGCCGGGCGCCGCGGGCCCTTCGACCTCGTCAAAGACTTTGGCATCGCCGAGGAGCGCGCCGACGCGTACGACGTGACCACGGCCATGGCGATCGGTGCGGGCATCGAAGCGCTGCGCGACGCCGGAATTCCCTTGGTCCGCCGGTACAAGAAGACCTCGCGGGGCACGTATCTGCCCGATCGGTGGATGCTGCCCGAGCCGTTGGCGGACGAGACCGGCGTGGTCTTCGCCTCGGCATTCCCCGGCTACAACCGGTTCGCCGAGCTCATGGGCGAGTACCACGAGTACCGCGCCGCCAACTCGCGCATCGAGGTCCTCGAGCGCGCACGCGAGAAGATGACCGGCTCCGACGCCGCGGCCATCGACGCGCTGCTCGCCGAGGAGCGCAAGAAGCTGGAGAGCGTTCCCTACCGCTTCGAGCGCAAGTTCCTCTTTGAGATTCTCTCCATGGGTCACTCGCAGTTTGCCGAGCTCATCGGCGCTCGAGGTCCCAACACGCAGGTCAACTCCGCCTGCTCTTCAACGACCTTGGCCGTAGCCACCGCCGAGGACTGGATCCGTGCCGGACGCTGCAACCGCGTCATCGTCATCGCCGCCGATGATGTAACCAGCGACTCGATGCTCGAGTGGATCGGCGCGGGGTTCCTCGCGACCGGGGCCGCTACCACCGAGACGGAGGTCACGCGCGCTGCGCTGCCCTTCGATCGTAGGCGCCACGGCATGATCCTCGGCATGGGTGCTTGCGCCCTCGTCGTGGAATCCGAAGACGCGGTTCGCGCGCGCGGCATGCGCGGCATCGCCGAGATTCTGGCCTCCGACATGGCCAACAGCGCGTTCCACGGCACCCGCCTCGATGTGAACCACATCTGCGCGGTCATGGGCAAGGTGATCACCTCGGCCGAGCAGCGACACGGCATCGACCGGCGCCAGATCGCTCCCCACACGGTCTTCATTTCGCACGAAACGTACACGCCGGCACGCGGTGGAAGCGCTTCGGCGGAGGTGCACGCGCTGCGAACGACCTTCGGTGAGGGAGCATCGGACATCGTAATCGCCAACACCAAGGGATTCACGGGCCACCCGATGGGTGTCGGCATCGAGGACGCGTTGGCGGTCAAGGTGCTGGAGCGCCGCGTGGTGCCGCCGATCCCGAACTTCCGCGACATCGACCCGGAGCTCGGAACCCTGAACCTGTCCAAGGGCGGCAGCTATCCGGTGGAGTATGCGCTCCGCTTCTCCGCGGGATTCGGGTCCCAACTCGCCATCACGCTCTACCGTCGTCTCGCCGGACAGAACGAACGGACAGCGGATGCGGGTCGCTACCAAAATTGGCTCCAAGCCATGTCCGGCTATGCAAGCGCATCCACCGAGGTCGAGCTTCGCACCTTGCGAATCAAGGACCAGGGCGTTCCGATCGAGCCGCTGCGTTCCACGGGTTGGGCGTACGGACATGCCCCCATGACGCGGGCGTTCGCGCCGGAGATGGCAACCCCGACCTTGCCGTCCGCTGCGATGGTACCGCCCACTCCGCGCCCTACGCCGGTTCCCCCATCCACCCCGGCTCCGCAGGTTTCAGCGGCCGCAGCGAGCCCCGCCGCCGGTGACTTTGCCGAGAAAGTCCTGGCGATCGTCGCCGACAAGACGGGCTATCCCACCGATATGCTCGCGCTCGATCTCGACCTCGAGGCCGACCTGGGCATCGACACCGTCAAGCAAGCCGAGGTCTTCGCGGAGCTGCGAAGCGTATTCGGTCTGCCGCGGCGCGATGACCTCAAGCTGCGCGACTATCCCACGCTCGAACGAGTCATCGGCTACGTTCGAGATGCGCTCGGCGCCATGGCACCCATGCCCGCACCGGCCGCCCCGCCGGCTCCAGTGCAAGTCGCGGCGCCAGCCGCCGCGCCCAGCGTCGACGCTGTGGCCGAGAAGGTGCTCGCGATCGTTGCAGACAAGACGGGTTATCCGACCGACATGCTCGCGCTCGACCTCGACCTCGAGGCCGACCTTGGCATCGATACCGTGAAGCAAGCCGAAGTCTTCGCGGAACTTCGAAGCGCTTTCGACTTGCCTCGACGTGACGATCTCAAGCTGCGTGACTACCCGACGCTCGAACACGTCATCGGTTACGTGAGGCAGGGCCGACCGGATCTCGCAGCCCCCGCACCCGCGCCGGCCGCCCCGGTCGTCGCCGCTGCGCCGCAGGCCACGCCTGCAGCCACCGCGGCTCCCGTGACAGCCAACGACGACGTCACCCAGGCGGTTCTCGAGATCGTCGCCGAAAAGACCGGTTACCCCACGGACATGCTGGAGATGGATCTCGATCTCGAGGCCGATCTCGGCATCGACACCGTCAAGCAAGCCGAGGTCTTCGCCGTCGTTCGCGACCGCTTCAACATCCCTCGCGTCAATGAATTGAAGCTTCGCGACTACCCGACCCTCGGACACGTCGTCGGCTTCGTGCGCGACAACGTGACGCTCGCTGCGCCCGCGGCCTCGGTGGAAGCAGCCCCGCAAGACGCACCCGTGGCGGAGATGACGGGCCCGACCGCCCGCCGCGCGGTACCCATGCCGGTGGTTCGGCTCCCGCTGTCGGCGTGCAAGCGCACGGCCGTGAAGATCCAGGCGGAACAACGCGTCGTGGTGGTCGGTGACAAGGCGGGCGCAGGAACGAAGCTCGTCGAGCACCTGCTCAAGAAGCGGGTGAAAGTCCTCCATGTCGACAACGCCATCGCCGCCAGCGACCTGGTCAGGTCCGTGACCGAGTGGGCCGGCGACGACCTGATCGACGGGCTCTTCTTCCTCCCAGCGCTCGATGTTCAGCCTTCCCTCGACGAAATGGATGCTGACGCGTTCCGGTCCCTTCTGGATCGCAACGTGCGT
>Ga0180009_10008454_pt1 | contig 10195 bp, 9 predicted proteins | sample OS_PC_MetaG_FD_123537 | JGI IMG/M metagenome (GOLD analysis project Ga0180009, IMG submission 123537) | Groundwater microbial communities from the Aspo Hard Rock Laboratory (HRL) deep subsurface site, Sweden - OS_PC_MetaG | ecosystem: Environmental > Aquatic > Deep subsurface > Groundwater... | reverse complement strand
GGCGCCCAGTCGTTTCAGATCTTCCTCGGATGAAGACCACTTACTGTCCGGGTTTCGCCGAAGGACGCCCAACCCGGAACAGGGGGCATCCACCAGAACGCGGTCAAACATCCCGACCCGCGCACAGGTTAAAGTGCCGCTCAGATCATGATTCAGCGGTTTAACTATGGTAACACCCAGACGCGACATTTCCGAACCGGTTCTCTGCAGCTTACTGTCGTCAACGTCCAGGGTGATAATCTCACCGCGGTTTTTCATCAACTGAGCGAGATGGCCGGTTTTCCCACCAAGCCCCGCGCAGGCATCCAGGATTCTCTCCCCGGGTTGGGGGTCCACCAGAGAGACAACCAGCTGAGCGGCCTCATCTTGAACCTGAAACCAGCCCTGTTGAAAGGACAGCATCTCCGCAATGGGTTTTTTGGGGTGGCGCAAACAGACCCCGTCCGGTGCATGGTCTGTCATCCGGATGTCTTCGGCGTCATTAACAAGGGCAGCCATCAGCCCCTGCCGGTCGGATTTTAATGTATTGGCCCGCAAGGTGATGGGGGGGATTATATTAATGGCGTCACAAAGCGCCGCGGTTTCGTTTACCCCGAACCGCCCCAACCACCGTTTCATCAGCCATTTTGGAAAAGATTTTCCCGCAACCAGTGCCGGCAACGGCCGGCTGCTGATTTCCGGAAACGGAACGTTTTTATACTCCCGGGCCATCTTCCGCAAATTCGCATTCACAAACCCTACCACCCATGGCGCCGCCACGGACTTGGCCATCTCCACCGACGTATTGACGGCAGCGGAGGTTGGCACCTTATCAAGATTTGTTATCTGGAAAAGGCCCAGGCGCAGCAGGTTTAAAATTTTAGGATCGATTTTGTTGATGGGCCTTCTGGAAAAATGGCTGATAATCCAATCCAGCCGGCCGCGCCACCGCAGGACCCCGTATACTAGGGCATAAAACAAGGCCCGCTCTCTTTTCGGCAGGATGTCTTTGCCGGCAAAATAATCGTCCAGTAAGCGGTCCAGCGTTTTGTTGCCGCCATCGAGCCGGTTGAGGACCATCCATGCGGATTGACGTGCATCATTTTCAACCATGTGCCTTCTCTGCTGGTATAGTTGAATTTAGCAGGCTGTTGAAAAACAAGAACCGGGTGGCATGCTGTTCCCCTGCAGAAAATCTCTGATCGGCAACCGTTTTCCGGATGCGCCCTGGATGTCCAGTATGGACAAGGCCCCTTCGCCGGTCATGACCCTGAGTTCGTCGGGAAACCCTAGTATAACGGTGCCGGGTGCTTCACGAACATCCGTCCGGGCCGGCACGGCCCGAAAAATCTTTAGCCGCCTGCCGGCATAGAATGTGAACGCCCCCGGCCAGGGCGACATTCCGCGGATAAACGCATCCAGAGAATGTGCGGGTCGGGTCCAATCGATTTGGCCGTCACTTTTCTTCAGCAGCGGGGCATAGGTGGCCTGCTGATGGTCCTGTCGAACCGGCTGAAGATTACCGGTGTGAATCTCCCGCAGGGTTTTGCTGAGGAGCGCCGCTCCCAGTTCGGCCAGACGGTCATAGAGACTGGCGGCCGTATCGTCAGGGAAAATATCCGTTTTCTCAAACAGAAGAATATCGCCGGTATCCAAGCCCTCATCCATAAACATGGTTGTGACGCCGGTTTGTTTTTCTTCGTTGATGATTGCCCATTGGATCGGCGCCGGTCCGCGGTATTTTGGAAGAAGGGACGCATGAATATTGATGGACCCGAACGGCGGGACTGATAAAAGACTTTTGGGCAGAATTTGCCCGAAAGCGACCACCACCATCACATCCGGCTGCTGCGACTGGACAAGACGGATAAATTCAACCGTCCGGATGGATTCCGGCTGATAAACCGGTAGGTTCAACTCTATGGCGGCCTTTTTCACGGGTGTCGCTGAAACCTGCCGGCCCCTTCCCCGGGGCCGGTCCGGTTGGGTGACCGCCAGAACAATCTCTTGGCCGTCCCCATGAAGTTTTTTTAATGCCGGCACCGCAAATTCCGGTGTGCCCATAAAGATGACTTTCAATTCAGCTTCACTCCCGCTTTAACTGTTTCAACACGCGCCGCTTGTATAGTTCGCGCTTGAGAGCACTCAGATGGTCGATAAACAAGGTCCCGTTTAAGTGGTCGATTTCATGCTGCAGAACAATGGCCGTAAACCCTTCAGCCTCAATTGTGATCACGTTGCCTTCCCTGTCCAGCCCCTCAACCACAATCTCCGTTGCGCGTTTAACATCAGCCCGGTATTCCGGCACGCTCAGGCAGCCTTCATTTTCCGAAAGCACCTCCCCTTGACTGGAAATAATCCTGGGGTTGATGAGTACCTGAAGCGATCGACCAACCTCTGGGGGCGCAATATCATAGACGAGGATGCTTTTATCGAAACCCACCTGGATGGCAGCCAGTCCGACCCCAGGAGCTGCGTACATCGTTGTAGCCATATCATCAATAAACTTCTGGATCATACCGTCGATATTCTCAACCGGTTTGGTCGGTTGCTGCAGAAACTGATTCGGATACGTTAGTATTTCCAGCATTTTCAAATGTCTCGTTGCATTAAAGGCGGCGCCTCGCCTTTTTCATATGTGATCCGCCAGATATTAATTCCGGTTATCACTGCCGATATCAGTCCCGCAATGATCACCGGAAATACCGATACGGCATGCACCACCAGGGTCATGCCGGCGGCTTCCTTTGCCGGCACCCCGAATATGGAAAGGGCAAACACCCCGCCGGCCTCCCAGAGTCCCCAGAAACCCGGTACCGACGGCAGCGCAATAAAAAAACAGACAATAATCATCACCGCCGACAGCTCCAGAAAAGTCAGATTGATACCCGGGCAGCCTTGGGCCATCAAATAATACGAAAGCGCCGACAGATACCAGACCAGAAAAGACAGCAGGATGCAAATAACGATCTTAAGCGGATGCTTGATCAGACCGAATCCGGCCGCGAAATTTTCAACCAGCCGGATCAACGGAATACAGAACCTTTCCCTCACCTTAGACTTAAAAGCCGGTTCAGCGCTGACCAGGAGCGATGGGATTTTATGGATTGCCGCCCGGATCCATTTCTGGACCTTTTCGAGACTGAGCAAGACAATTCCAGCCACTAAAACCAGAGACGCTTTCAGCATGCCGCCGGCTATCATTTCCAGAACGCTCCTGTTCAGCCGATACTTCCCGTAGGATATCATCAGGTCTGGATCCATCCGAACGTTGGCCAAGACCACCGCAAAAAAAGCGATTAAAAGGCCGATATCAAATACCCGCTCGGCTGCCACGGTGGCAAGTCCGGTGGTAAAGGGCACCTTGTCCTTTTTCGACAATATGATCGGCCGGGCCACCTCGCCGGCCCTGCCGGGCAGGATGCAATTGATCATAAACCCGATCATCATGGGGTGAAACGCCTGCCAGAAGCCAATCCCCGCCGCCTTTCCTCCCAGTATCACCTGCCAGCGGAACGCCCGTATGACAAACGTGAGCAATGCCACCGCCACGGATGGCAAAACCCACCAATAATTGATGGTGGCCAAATAACCGATCAGCTCATTGAACGGTACGTTCTTAAAAGCAAAGTATAAGGCGACGACTGAAACGCCAGCTCCCAGCAGTAGTGAAAGGGTTAATTTTTTTTTCATAATACCTGAAGTTTGTACGAGCTGGAGGCTTTTATGCTATCAAGATTTTCCGGGCATCCATAACATCTTGTTTAATCTGCGCCGACAGCTCTGCCAGATTACCGAACCGTTTTTCATCCCGCAGCCGTTTAACAAAATTGACCCGCAGGTGTTTTCCATATAAATCACCGTTAAAATCCATCAGGTGGACTTCAACGGTGAACACATGGTCATCAAACGTGGGGCTGTAGCCGATGTTGGCAACACCCGGATAGGAGGTGTTTCCGCAATCCACCGTTACGGCATAGATCCCGTTCTTTGGGCACAGCTCATCCTCCATCCGGATGTTCGCCGTGGGAAAACCAAGCTGCCGCCCGCCCCGGTTGCGTCCAGTGATCACATCCCCCCGGATCTGGTAGTTCCGGCCCAGTAATGTGCAGGCAATATCCACATCCCCCTCCATAACCAGATCCCTTATTTTTGTACTGCTGATCCGCTGCACGATGGAGTTGGAAGTCTGTATCTCGCCGACCGTATACACTCTAAAATCAAACTGTTGGGCATATGCCTGCAGGAGGGACAGGTTTCCTTCCCTGTTTTTGCCAAAGGTATAATCTTCACCGACAACGATCGCCTTCATGCCGATGCGGTTGACCAGCAGATCAACGACAAACGCTTGCGGACTCAGCGCCGCAAATTCAGGAGTAAATCGAATGCAGAAGAGCACATCGATCCCCGCCTGGGCGATGAGCTCTATTTTCTGTTCATAAATCGTAATTAAGGGCGGCAGACCGTTTTGTTTTAAAACCCGAACCGGATGGGGTTCAAACGTAATGGCAACCGCCTTGCCGTCCAGTAATCGGGCCTGTTCTATGACCTTTCTGAAAAGGGCCTGATGCCCGAGGTGGACGCCGTCGAAATTGCCGATGGTGACCACTGCATTGGGCAGCGGCATCGCAATCTTATTTATATCGTCAATGAGTTCCATTATGGTCCGATTTCAACTAAAAATTTACAATCTTAATATTAGGGCAAAAATTATTTTGTCAAATATGGTCTTGACAATCATTTTAAATAAAAATATATAAAAAATTTCGATTATTAAATCAAACTCTTTTCTATTTTTCTTTTTCGTGCCGAAGTGGCGGAACTGGTAGACGCGCTAGGTTCAGGGTCTAGTGGCTGTATGGCTGTGCGAGTTCGAGTCTCGCCTTCGGCACCAAAAAAATGAATCTGCCGTAATATTAATTTATTACGGCTTTTTATTTTGTGTCTAACTGCACTTCGCCCGCTGGTCGAACACGTTTCAAAAATGGAGGTGCTACATGAAATTCCTGACAATTAGTGAGATCCCGGGACGTGTTCCGCCTCAGCATTACGATTTGCTCGGCCGGGTTGTTGCGGACGAATCCCTGGGCATTAAAGCCTTTAAGGTATCTTACACCCGGATGGAAAAAACCGGCCGGTGCGATCCGCATGTCCATGAAAACGGTGAACAGCTTTTCATAGTGGTCAAAGGCGCCATGATGTTTGTTTCAAAAGAAGGGGAAAAACCGGTCCGGCAGGGTCAGGCCGTACTTGTTTCCCGCGGGGAGGAGCACTCCAATTACAATATCGCCGAAGATACGACCGAATATATCACCGTTACAGGCACGTCATAGAAAAACCTAAAATGAGCGTTATAAATTTTGGAAATAATTATTTCCTAAATATTATAAAGGAATTGCGACGATTTGTATTTCCAAAATATATTACCCTGCGGGATTTCCAATTTTACCGCATCTACGGCGTCAGATGCCGCACCGCATAGTTGACTATAGCAGACCGGCATCTTTCTTGTATCTGCGGCAAACTTGAAAATCGCTCAATTTAGGAAAAGGCAAGATTCCCTTGACTTGCCGGCCGTAAATTATAATATTCGGAACACCTCCAAAAGAGTTGATGTTCTAACGAGGATTCAAGGGGCCAAGGGTTCAAGGGTTCAAGTGAAATGCTAATAAGCTATGAAGCTGGAAGGCTGGGAAGCCGGGAGGTTTGAGGGCCGTGAAGCAGAGTAACAGAAATAAACGGGGCAAGGGGTCGGGGATCTAATTGGAAGAAAAACCTAATATTTGTAATTTCAAGCAAAATTAATAATCGCGACGTATGCCAACATGAATAAAACTGTTCTTCTCATCGCAACCTTTGATACCAAGAGTGCCGAGGCCCTTTACCTGAAAGCACAGATAGAAGCCCTCGGATTCGCGGTAATGACCATGGATGCCGGTATCTTAAAGCCCCCCGGCACGCCCGTTGACATCGACCGCGCCACGATTGCGCAACGCGGGGGAAAACCCATCGAAAAGGCGTTGGCCGCCAATGACAAAGGCGCCGCTATCCTGAACATGATGAGCGGCGTTGCCGTTCTCACCCGCGAACTGTATGAACAGGGCCGCATTGGGGCGGCTATCGGAATCGGCGGCGCCCAGGGGACCGACATCGCCACCGCCGGTATGCGGGCGCTTCCCATCGGTGTACCCAAATTCATGGTATCCACGGTTGCCTCGGGCCAGACTCCGTTTGGTCCGTTTGTCGGCACCCGGGACGTCACCCTGATGCATTCGGTGGCCGACATCCAGGGGCTTAATTTTTTAACCCGGCGCATCCTGAAGAACGCCGCCGGGGCCGTCTGCGGTATGTTGGAACGGTTTGGCTCTGAGGACATTCAGCCGACCGGCATCCCGGTTGCCATGTCCATGATGGGTACCACCACGCCGGGATCGTTGTACTGCAAAAAGAAGCTGGAAGATAAAGGGTTTGAGATTGTGACCTTTCATCAAAACGGCACCGGCGGCGTCGCCATGGAAGAAATGATCCGCAGCGGCGCTTTTCGGGCGGTATTGGATCTTTCCCTGCATGAAGTTGCCGATCGCTTTATGGGCGGTCTCCATGGAGCGATCCGCGCGGATCGCCTGGAGGCAGCTGCCGACGTGGGGATTCCCCAGATTGTTGTGCCGGGAGGGGTCAACTACATGGTACTGGGTCCCTTGAAGGGCCTTTCGGACGACATCCGTTCCCGCAAGCTGATCGTACATAACCCGAATTTAACCCTGGTGCGTTTGACCCCGGATGAACTCAGCCAGGTGGGAAAAATCGTCGCGGACAAACTCAACCGATCCAGATCAACCTGCCGGGTATTTATCCCGCTGAACGGCTTTTCCTACCCGGACAGGGAAGGGCTCCCCCATTGGGAGCCCGAGGGCAACCGCGCGTTTATTGAAAGCTTGAAAAACAATCTCAAAGATACCATTGCGATTAAGGAAATAGACGCCCACATCAATGATCCGGAATTCATGGATCATGTCGTGGAATCGTTTTTGGATATTATGCTTTAGGAGGCACAATGACGTTAAAACGGCTTGAAAATCGAACGGCAATCGTTACCGGCGCGGCCAGGGGAATGGGGTTTGCCATCGCCAAAGCCCTTTTACTGGAGGGGGCGAATGTGGCCGTCGCCGACATCGATAAAGCGGCGGTGGATTCGGCCTGTGAAGAACTGGACCGGAACGGCAAACGGGTCATCGGAGAGAAAATCGATGTCAGAAACAAATCCGAAGTTACCCGGTTTGTCAATAAAGTGCATGCGTTGTGGGGACATATCGATATCCTGGTCAATAATGCCGGCGGCGCCTTGCGGACACCGCATCTGCTCGCTGAAATCGAGGAAAAAGACTGGGATTTGGTTGTCGATGTGAATCTCAAAGGCGCTTTTTTCTTTTGCCAGGCGGTAATCCCCTTGATGACGCAGCAGAAGGGCGGATCCATCATCAACATGTCGGCGCTGGCCGGGCACTGGCGGGCCTCGCTGGCGGGCGTCCAATACACGGCCTCCAAGGCCGGCCTCGAGGGGCTGACGCGACAGCTTGCCTTTGATTGGGGCAAATCCAGCATTCGCGTCAACGCGGTGGCGCCTACGGTCACGTTGACCGGCGACCGTATTCAGTCCCTCTGGGACGCTAAAGGCGGAGACGCTCAGGAGAAAGTGCTGGCTGCCATCCCCCTCGGCCGTTTGGGGACCATGGAAGAAGTCGCCGCCGTTGTGGTGTTTCTGGCATCCGACGAATCCGGCTATATCACCGGCCAGACCATCGACATCTCCGGCGGGCGGTATCTTCGCTGAGTGCTTCAAGCCCTTTTCGGGGATAATCCGTTGGCACATTCCATCTTTTTTTAATGGATAATTATAGAGGAGAAAATCATGTCAGAGGAGAAAAAGAAATACCGGTTTTTATTCATCCAGCCTTTTCAGCTCCCCAAGAACGCCCGGCATGCCGACAAGTTTCACACGCCCGGTCTGTCCAAAGAAAAACTGCTGCGAATGGACTATCTCAATATCCGGCCTTTGCTGGAAGACGTTGAGTGGGACATTCACCCCGGCCCGGTCGCCCCTTACGGAGACTGGGCGGTGGAAACCCGTGAAGAATTCTGTCACGTGGCCGCGGCCCGCCTGCCCATCGTGCGCGAAGCCTGCGAAAGCGGCAAATATAACGCCATTATCCTTCTGGGAGGCGGTGAGCCTGGATTCATGGAAGCACGCGAAATCGCCCGGCCGTTCGGCATACCGGTGACGTCCTGCGCCTTTTCCCAGATGCACATTGCCTCCATGCTGGGCAACAAGTTCAGCATCATCGATTTTACCGAGGTGCATAATATGTTCTATTATGAACTCGTGGTCAAGCACCGGTTTACCGACCGCTGCGCTTCCATCCGCAACATCAACTTCTATCACGGCCGGGCCGGCTATGAGGATGAGAGCACCATCGACCAGGAGCGTGACAAGGCCCTGCGCGGCGAACCCTCCGAAGCGGTGGAGCGCGCCGTCAGGGAAGCCGTAGCCGCCATCGAGGAAGACGGCGCCGAGGTCATTACCTTCGGCTGCTCCGATGTTTTCTGGCTCCAGTCATTTCTGAAAAAACGCTTGGGTGACATCGGCTGGGAAATCCCGATTCTGGAAGGATACAGCAGCGCCATTGTACTGGCCAAGCTGTTCGTTAACCTGGGAGTCGACGCCAGCGGACTGAAGTTCCCCGGCGAGCGCCCCAAAAAGTGGCGCCGCAAGAAAGTATTTTGAAAAGGAGAAAAACTTTGAATTCCGCAAAACGCATATTGCTGCCGCAGCCGGTTGAAGTTGAAGCAGTCGCCCTGCTTGAAGGGGCTGGTTGTGAAATCGTCACGGCGGCGGACCCGAAGCCTGAAACCGTAATTCCCCTGCTGCCCGACGCCGAAGCAATCATTCTTCGCACCGGCATCAAAATCACCCGGGACCTGATCACCCGGGCTAAAAACCTGAAAATAATCGCCCGCACCGGCGGCGGCGTTGATAATGTCGATGTTGCGGCGGCGACGGAAAAGGGTGTGATCGTCACCTCCAATGTCGGCGTCAACACGATCAGCGTGGTGGAGCACGCGCTATCCCTCATACTGGCGCTGTCCAAGCAGTTGCCCCTGATGGACCGCTCGGTCCGCACCGACCGGTTTTCAGTTCGATTCCAAAACCTGCCCCGCGACCTGCGCGGCCAGACCTTGGGATTGATGGGTTTTGGCAGGATCGGATCGACACTTGGAGAGTCCTGCCGCCAGGTTTTCGGGATGAAGGTGCTGGCTTACGACCCCTTCCTGCCGGACGATCTGAAGCGATCTGTGGGGAACGGAGTCGAGTTTGTTGCTCTCGAAACCCTCTTCAGCCGGTCGGATATTATCTCCATCCATATCCCTCTAACGGAAGGGACACGCCATGCGGTGGGCGCCAAAGAGCTCGCCATGATGAAACCGGAGGCGCTGCTGATCAACACCTCACGCGGCCCGATTGTTGATGAAGCTGCGCTGGCCAAGGCGCTGCAGGAGAAAAAAATAGGGGGCGCCGGCCTGGATGTTTTGGAACAGGAACCGCCTGCCGCCGACAGCAAGCTGCTGAAGCTTGACAATGTCATCCTGACCCCGCATACGGCCGCCCTGACCCGTGAATGTGTGATCCGGATGGCCACCGAAGCGGCCGATTGCGTTATTGATGCCCTGCAGGGAAAGGAACCCCTGAATATTGCCAACCGCGACGTCCTGAAAAATAAGCGCTGGTCAGAGTTGGCGTCCCGTTGAAAATTTATGGACAGCGGAATGAGCAAAAACTTAATGACGATTATTCTGTTGAGCTGATAAGAATATATAGTGACGAGTGACGAGCTGAAAGTTACGGTTTCCGAGTTGTGTTTTTTATGATACTGCAGAGTATGCCTTGATTCCCAGTGCCCTGAGCCCTGAACCCTTTGAACTTAGAGCTCGTCACTGGTTACTTGTTACTATTCACTGTGATTTCCAAGAATCGCTGAATGAAAATTTATTTTGGAGGTAATTAATGAAAACCAAGCTTGCGGGCATTTTTGCCCCGATCACCACCCCGTTTGTCAATGAAGAAGTTTCTCTGAAGCATTTTAAATCTAACATACAGAAATACAAAAATACCCCGCTGGCCGGCATCTTTGTCCTCGGCAGCAACGGTGAAAGTAAAAGC
>Ga0180009_10008453_pt1 | contig 10195 bp, 10 predicted proteins | sample OS_PC_MetaG_FD_123537 | JGI IMG/M metagenome (GOLD analysis project Ga0180009, IMG submission 123537) | Groundwater microbial communities from the Aspo Hard Rock Laboratory (HRL) deep subsurface site, Sweden - OS_PC_MetaG | ecosystem: Environmental > Aquatic > Deep subsurface > Groundwater... | reverse complement strand
GTACCTGGTGGTCACCGGCGACCTGGTGGACGGTATAGGCATCTACCCTGAGCAGCTGGACGAGCTCACCATCACAACCCAGAAGGCCCAGTACGAGGAGGCTGCTCGGCTCCTGTCTCAGCTCCCGGAGCACGTGGAGATACTCGTCATACCGGGGAACCACGACGCCGTGAGGCGCAGCCTACCCCAGCCCCCCATCCCCGAGAAGTATGCCCCAGCCCTATACAAGGACCCCAGGATACACCTGCTGCCTAACCCGTGCAACCTGAGCCTCCACGGAGTCAAGGCCCTCGTATTCCACGGCAAAGCCCTGGACGATATACTGAGCTCCACCCCCGGCTACGACTTCCACAGCCCGGTGAAAGGCCTGGAGCTCCTCATGAGGTGCCGCCACGTCGCCCCCATCTATGGGCAGAGCACGCCCATAGCTCCTGAGAAGGTGGACCGCCTGGTGATAGACACCATACCTGACGTGGTGGCCTGCGGCCACATCCACATCCACGAGATGCGAAAGTACCACGGCTTAACCCTCATCAGCTCAGGCAGCTTCCAGGAACAGACGCCCTTCCAGAGGCGCATGAAGCTGGAGCCCACCCCGGGTGTAGTCTCCGTCTATAACCTCATGAACCACCAGCACATACCCCTGGACCTTGAACGACTGAACTAAGGCCCTTCGCCACCATGTTAGCCACACGGAGCGCCTCAGGGGTCCTGGAGGTATAGGCCTGGTCTCTTATTACCTTCTCAGCCAGCTCCGTTGAACAGCCCACAGCCTCATAGAACACTTCAGGCCAGTCGCCCATCCTCAAACTGTGGAGCGGGCCCAGAGCCTCGTAGCGCCTCCACCGCTCACACCAGTCACTGAAATGTTTGCTGAGGGCGCCAAGAGTTGCCTCCATGTCGGGGCACTCCGTGCTGAAAACTATTATAGGGGTGTCCGTTGCGCGGTGTATTTGTTCAACATCTGCCACGTTGAAGCCTCCGAAGGTGACGCCCCCGAGAATGATGGCGTTCACCTCCAGCCCCGATAACATGTTTAACAAAGCATCTGTGGCGTCCAGCCCATCCACAAGTATCCTGCGGAGCTGCACATCCTGTATAACAGCGCCCCGCATCACTGTTAAACAAAGTAAAGTGTACTGGCCAGCATCCGCTAACCCTCTTCGGAAAGCCTTGAAGCTGCCGTCTTCGACCCCCGCTACCGTATAATGGGGTCTCAATACTTGTCGAGTTTTCCTTGGATCTTGGTCTTTATTAGGAATTGGGCGTAGGCTGACTTGGGGACCTTGACGGTCCCCGACTTCACAGTGATTCTGCTGATGCACTGCAATGCGTTCTTGTCGACGTCCTTCTCAAAAACCAGGCTACCGTTGCTCTCGATGGCGAAGGGACCCATCTCGGAGGCGATCTCCTTGATGTCATCCTTAGAAAGGCTCACCTCGCCGTCGTCGTCTATGATCAATACAAAATCTGGTCCGGAGTTAGATGCTTGACCAAGGCTGACGGCGGCGGCGGGATCATCACCCTCACCGTTTATGAAGGCCTCGAGGGCGTTGTTGACGACGTCGGCCACGTTCTTACCGTCCTTCTTGGCCATAGAGAACACTTCGTTGTACAAATCCGTGTTCAGGCCCCTTATTGCGACGGTTTTACGCGGCATGTTTACTGTTGCACCTGTTTATTTGTTAACTTGTTTACTTGTTAACAAGTATACTTATAAACTTATCGGGGCTGTTTACATTTTAGCCCCGGGTGGGGAGTCCGGAGTTAGATGTAAGTGTCAAACACGGTAGCCCTAGATAAGACACTCTCCAAGAATAAAAAACGCTCGGTCCGAGTACCCAGCGGGAGAGAGGCGAACTTCGCCAAATATGTAGATGTTTTCCGGAAATTGTTACTCTTAAACGAGAAGAACGACCTGGCCACGACCCTGAAGAACATACAGGAGCTCATGAGCTTCAGCGAGAAGATCTTCAGCAGCAGCGCGGTCAGCGAGGCGTTCCTGTACTTCTGCCTCCACGGCGCGAGCACAGCCTGGGTTCTCCAGTGCGAGCTCAACATGCCCGAGGCCACCGTATACAGGGCCCTGAAGAGGCTCCGCGCCATGGCGGTCGTGGTGCCCGCCCTGAAGGTGAGCAAGGTGAAGCGCAGTAAGGGTGGCCCCCGGCCCACGGTGTGGGCCATAGACAGCGCCACCCCGGAGGAGGTCAGCACAGCCCTGAAGCACCACTACAGGATGCTGAGCCCCAAGTTCAGGGTAGCCGAGGAAGTAGCCCAGACCATCCTGGACGAGTTCGCCGAGAAGGGTATGCCCATGGAGATCAACTACAGAGACATAATGCTCCAGGTGAGGGAGCTGAAGATACCCTTCAAGGGCCCCGACATCGCGGACCTGGCCGCCCAGTACCTCCACGAGCGCGGCATCAAGGTCTGGCGGTGAATCACTCTCCCCATAACTCCCCCAAAAAAACCGCCCCCTCCCTGGGGAGGGGAGGGGGCACCCCTCAATCAAGCTAATCTGTAGTACAGGGTGTCGCCCTTTTTCTCCTCTTTGACCTCACCCCTGTTTCTCATGTATACTAGGTGGGCGTAGGTCTCGGTGGCGGCCATGCGCTTGGTCCAGAAGCTCATCTCGGGCCATGGCCTGCTGTCCCAGTGGACTCTGCTGCCCACCTGGTACACGGTCCTCTCGCCGTCCTTCAGCGTGTCCTTCATCTCCTGGAGGCGCCTGCTGTGATGGGCGCGGAGTTGCTCTATGCGCTCTTGGAGGTTGTGGAAGGCCCATTCGTGGCCCGGCAGCACCGTCTCCACGTCCAGGTCCTTCACCTTCTCTAGGCTGTCCAGGTACTCGCCCAGGGGGTCCCGGTGGTCGTAGCTGTGGAGGGCCACGTGGCTGGTGATCTTGGGGAGAACATGGTCGCCGCTGAAGAGTAGCCTGTCCGCCTCATCGTATAGCACTATATGCTCATGGCTGTGGCCCGGGGTCCAAATCACCTTGAAACTGAACCCGTCCAGGCTGAAGATCTCACCGTCCTCCAGGGTCCTGTCGATTCTGAGGGGCCGGGGGACGTCCCTAAAGGCGTACACGAAGCGGGCTAGGAAGTTCAGGTACTCTGCGCCCCCGAAGAGTCGGGTCTCCTCAACGTTGAGCTCGTAGAGGTTCCTATACTCCTCCTGCACCTGGGCTTGCTTCTCTGCGGCGACCCTGCTGGCAACCAGCTCAGCACCGTGCTCCTGGAGAGTCTGCGCGAGTCCGATGTGGTCGTTGTGCAGATGCGTTATGATGACCCGCTCAATGTCCTGGGGCTTGAGGCCGTGCTCCTCCAGCTGCCTCTGGAGGCCCTTGTATGCGTTATCCGTGGGCACCCCCGTGTCTATCAGCGTCCTGGACTCTGTCAGCAGGTAGCTGAAGGTCTTACCCAGGGGGTTCCTCTCCATGGGTATCTCCAACTGGTGCACGCCTTCAATGATCTTCACTTGGAATCACGGATAGGGGTGTGGGGCCTACCTTTAAACCCATTCCAGAGGCGGAGGAGCCTCACAGTTGATGTTTTATAGGTTGAAACCGAGGCTTCAGGTATGAAGCGCATTCAACCCCACATAATGTGCGGGGTCGGCGACGTCGCCCGGTACGTGCTCATGCCCGGGGACCCTAACCGAGTCGAGAGGATCGCGGGCTTCTTCGATGAGGCCCGGAAGGTGGCGTCGTACCGCGGCTACGTGACCTACACTGGCAAGGCTGGTGGCGTGGAAATCTCTGTGTGCTCAACCGGGATAGGATGCCCGTCCACCGCCATAGCTATGGAGGAGCTCTTGAGGATCGGTGCCGACACATTCATCAGGGTGGGGACCACCGGCGCTCTAGTGCCCCACCTGGACAGCGGCGACATCGTGGTGGCCACCGGTGCGGTGCGGTGGGAGGGCACCTCCAGAACCTATGTGCCTCTGGAGTACCCCGCCGTAGCGAGCTACCAGGTGGTGAACGCCCTCCTAGGGGCAGCCGAGGCGCTGAAGGTGAAGGTTCACCCGGGGATCATCATCAGCAGCGACGTCTTCTACGGGGGCAACGACGAGGTGCTGAGAAAGTTCGGCGAGGCCAACGTGCTGGCCATAGAGATGGAGAGCAGCCTCATGTTCACCCTGGCCTCCGTCAGAGGCGTCCGAGCCGGAGCCATATGCACGGTGGACGGCAACATCTTCAAAGGCACCGGCAAAGGCGAGTTCGAGCCCGGGGAGAGGAGCGGGGAGCTCGCGGACCGGGTCCAGAGGAGCATAGAGGACGAGATCAGGGTAGCCGTCAGAGCCATACAGCTGCTGGATGAGGGCTAGCTACTCCCTCTTGTAGGGTTTGTAGTCACTGGGTGGCCTCGCCCTGCCCACCATCCCCGCCAGGATGGCCACCGTCAAGACGTAGGGGATCATGAGGATTATCTGAGGCGGCAGGATGCCCAGGCTCTGCAGCCGCATCTGGAGGGCGTCAGCGAACCCGAAGAGGAGACCCGCCCCCAGGACGCCGAAGGGCATCCACTTGCCGAAGATGAGGGCGGCCAACGCTATGAAGCCGCGGCCCCCCGTCATGCCCCGGGCGAAGAGGTTCAGGTGGCTGAGGCTCAGGAAGGCGCCGCCGAGGCCCGCCAGCATCCCGCTGACTATGACCCCCATGTACTTTATCTTGACGACGTCGATGCCCGCCGTCTCCGCCGCCGTCGGGTGCTCACCCACGGCCCTTATGTGGAGCCCCAGAGGCGTCCTGAAGAGGACCACGTAGCATAGGATGGTGACCACGGGCATGAGGTAGACCAGAGGCGAGTGGGTGCCAATGATGGGGCCGATGACGGGCACGTCGCTCAGAATGGGTATGGTTATGTCCTTGATGCCGGCCACCCTCTCAGAGGCGCCCCTGGAGCCCCACAGAATCTGGCTCATGTAGGCCGTGAACCCCATGGCCAGGATGTTAAGTCCCGTGCCGCTAACGATCTGGTTGCCGGCGTACTTCACGGTCACCACGGCGTGCACGAGGCCCAGGAGGCCTCCAGTAGCCATAGCGGCCGCGACTCCCAGCCACGGGTTCCCCGTGTAGTAGCTGACAGCGACGCCGCCCAGGGCGCTGGTGAGCATCATGCCCTCCATCCCTATGTTGACGACGCCCACCCTCTCGCTGAACATGCCCCCCAGGGCGGCGTAGACTATCGGGGTGGCCATGCGGATGGCCGCCGCGAAGAGGCCCACACTGATGACGTCAAGTAGGTTTACCATCATTTTCTCCTCCTCTTGAGTAGGGAACGGATGAACATGGGGGCGGCCACGAACAGGATGACAAGGGCTTGAAGGATGATCACTATGTCCAGGGGCACCTTGGTGGCCCGGGTCATTATCATGCCGCCGCTCCTCAGCGCCCCGAACAGGATGGATGCTAGGAGCGAGCCCACGGGGTCCAGGCCGCCGACCAGGGCCACAGCCAGGCCGTCCCACCCGTAGCCCGGCGAGAAGCCTTCGATGAACCGTCTGTGGACCCCCAGGATCTCGCAGGCTCCGCCCAGGCCCGCCATGGCTCCGCTGAAAAACATGGCCATCATGATGCCTCTGTTGATGCTTATTCCAGCGCTCTCAGCCGCCGAAGGGTTAAGCCCTATGGCACGCAGCTCGAAGCCCAGGATGGTCTTCCGGAGCAGGTACGCGGTGAAGGCCACCAGAGCCAGGGCGACTATGATGCCGGCTGACAGCTGGGTCGGGGGCAGTATCCGGGGGAGCTCAGCCGTTGGGGCTATCTTCACAGTCTGGCTGACCCATCCGGGCGCTTTGAAGGGGTAGTTCACCATGTACCCGGTCAGGTACGCTGCAACGTAGCTCAGCATCATTGTGGTGATGACTTCGTGGGCATTGAAGCGAGCCTTGAGGACGGCGGCGATGAGTCCCCAGGCGCCCCCAGCCACGGCCCCCACCAGAAGCGCCAGGGGGATGTGCAATATCCAGGGTAGCCCCGCTAAATATATCCCGACTAAGGAGGATGTGAAGGCCCCCATCAGGAACTGGCCCTCGGCACCAATGTTGAACAGGCCGGCCTTGCTGGATATGAGGAAGGCGAGGGACGTGAATATGATGGGCGTCGCCTGGGTCAGGGTTTGGCCTATCCCGTACATGTCACCGAAGGCCCCCTTAAGCATGGCCGCGTAGGCTAAGACCGGGTCGTAGCCGGATGCGTAGAGGACCAGGGCGCCCACGATGAACGCCAACAGGATCGCCGCCACTTGGAACAGCGCACCCTCAGAGCCCCGCCACACGTCCGCCAGCGTCTTCCTGGCGGCCCCCGTCAGCTTCTCAACCATTCCTGCCCCCCGCCATCAGCAACCCGATCTCCTGCTCTGTGGTCTCGTTCACGGGTTTCACCGCCACGATCTTGCCCTCGTAGATGACCGCGATCCTGTCGCTGAGGGCCCATATCTCATCCAGGTCCGCGGAGATAAGTAGCACGGCGACTCCGTTGTCCCGCATCTCCACAAGCTTGCCGCGGACGTACTCTGTGGCCCCCACGTCCAGGCCCCTGGTGGGCTGGGCCGCCACCACCAGCTTCGGGTTCCTGCTGAACTCCCTGGCCACCACCACCCTCTGCTGGTTACCCCCAGAAAGGAACTTCAATGGGGTGTTCTTCCCCGGAGCCTGTATCTGGTAGCTCATCATCATCTCATCGGAGCAGCTGGAGGCCTCACGGAAGTCGAGGGCAACGCTGTTCTTGGCGAACCGGTCCCTCTGACCACCCATGATGAGGTTCTCCATTACTGAGAAATCTGGGACCACGCCCCGCTTGTACCTGTCCTCGGGGATGTGGGCGACCCCCATCCTTATCCTCTTCAGGGGAGTCGCCTTCGTGATGTCCTCACCGTTTAGGACAACTGTGCCCTCAACGGCCTCCCTGAGACCCGTCAAGGCCTCCACCAGCTCGGTTTGGCCGTTCCCCTCCACGCCTGCGAGGCCCAGTATCTCGTGGCTGTTGACCTCCAAGTCGATCCCTTTGAGGGCGGGGATGCCTCTGTCGCTGAGGGCCTTTAACCCACTAACCGTAAGCACGGGCTTCTGGCCGGCGGCATCCCCCTTCTGGAACTCGTAGACGATCTTCCTGCCCACCATCATCTGGGCCAGGCTTTCCTCGGTGGCGGCTTCGGCGGCAACGGTGTCCATCACCCTGCCCCGTTTCAGCACCGTTATCCTGTCGCAGATGGCGAGCACCTCCCGGAGCTTGTGGCTGATGAAGATCACCGTCTTCCCCTCAGCCTTCAGCGCCCTCATGGCGCCGAACAGCTCCTCGGCCTCTATGGGGGTAAGCACCGCCGTGGGCTCGTCCAGGATGAGGGCGTCGGCGCCCCTGTAGAGGGCCTTCAGTATCTCCACCCTCTGCTGCACCCCCACGGGCAGCGTGTACACTGGGGCGGTGAGGTCCACGTCGAGCCTGTACCGGTCGCAGAACTCTTTGACGTCTCGGTGCATGCGCTTCCTGTCCAGGAGGAACCCGTTCATCACAGGCTCTCGGCCCAGGGTTATGTTCTCCAGGACGGTGAGGCTGGGCACCAACATGAAGTGCTGGTGCACCATCCCTATGCCGAGCCTCATGGCGTGGGCCGGGCTATCCACCCGCACCTCTCGGCCGTCCACCGCTATGCTGCCCTCATCCGGGCGGTACAGACCGTACAGGATGCTCATTAGGACGGTCTTGCCTGCGCCGTTCTCCCCCAGCAGTCCGTGTATCGCTCCCTTCTCCACGGAGAAGTCTATGTGGTCGTTGGCTAGTACACCGGGGAAGGACTTGGTGATGCCCTGCATCTGGATTCCTGGGGTCATAGGTGATGGAAAAAAGGGTAAGAGGAGGGGATTTAGGGTTTTCCTTAGCTGTACCCACTGGGGACGCTGATGTCGCCTGAGATTATCTTGTTCTTGGCTTCCAGTACCTTGTTTATGACCGCGTCAGGTAGATCCTCGTGGGTGAAGTCGAAGGTCTCCTCCCACAGGGCCTTCTCGTCGGGCAGTTGGCACATGCCAACCCATCCCTCGGACAGGCCACCGCTGTAGAAACCTCCCTGGAACTTGCCCACGAGGGCGTCCAGGATCATCTGGTAGACGGCCTCGTCGACCCGTTTGGTCATGGAGGCCACCATGTTGTCGTGGAGGTAGTCCTGGCAGGCGTCGACGCCGAAACCGTTGATGCTCTTCTCGTCGCACGCCTCGAGGGCGCCTAGGCCGCTCTTGCCGCCTGCGGCGAAGATGCAATCAGCGCCTAGCTCCCAGAGGCCCACAGCCAGCTCCTTCCCCTTGGTGGGGTCGGCCCAATCGCCCACGAACACGGGCTCCAGGACCTGGACGCCTGGGTTGGCCCACTCGGCGCCCGCCTTGTAGCCTACAAAGAAGTCCCTGATGAGGGGGATGTCCATGCCACCCACGAAGCTCACCTTATCCGTGGTGGTGGTGAGGCCGGCGACGACCCCCGTGAGGAAGCTGCCCTCGTTGGCTCTAAAGGTGAGGCTGGCCACGTTGGTGTTGTCTACCACCATGTCCACCAGGGCGAAGTTCTGGTCAGGGTACTCGGAGGCGACAACGGTCAACGCGTCGGCCTGGTCGAAGCCGATGCAGACTATGAGGATGTAGTCGCCCGACTTGGCGAAGTCCCTCTGGAAGCCCTCGTACTCGGCGATGGCCGTGGGCTCCACGTAGTCGAACTGGACCCCCAGGTTGTCGAAGGCCTTCTGGACCCCAGCCATGCTGATGTCGTTGAAGGACTTATCCCCGAGGCCGCCTGTGGCGAATACGACGCCCACCTTCGGCGGCTTGCTCAGCTCAGCTATCTGAGCCTGAACTTGCGCCAGTTGGCTCTGCGTCTGAGTGAGCTGCGCTTGTAACGCGTCGTACGATGCTTTAGGTACCGTGTCTCCTGTTGGTGCTGGTGCGGGCTTGGCGAACCAGCCCACTGCCGCCCCTATTATGAGGGCGATTACTACTCCGGCGTACAGCTTAGTGTTATCGCTTGACATTAAACACACCTTGAGTGGTTACTAGTTACTCTTTTTTCTATAAAGTACTTGCGACAAAATTCCTGCCGTAATATAAAGAGTACCTACCGTACACCATAAAAAAGAAGTGAAAAGGGATCACGGTGGAGGAATCCACCACTGGATCCCGGGCCTGTCCACCCACTCGGGCCACCTGAGCTCGACGGGAGGCCTCAACTCCTTTGGTAGTAGAGGAGGCTCGTCGTGGAGCTTCTTACGCTCAAGGAACTCGGCCTTGGCCTCCTTCAGTATCTTAGGCTTCTGGATTAGCTCCACGGCGCTGACGCTCAGAACTTGGGCCGCGCACATGCCCATCCGGTGGGTGATGCCGACGCCGCAGAGGGCGCTGGAGGCCCAACGTGGGTAGGATACGCCTGGGGCTGGGGCGAGGGCCTTGCTGACGTAGAGGCGGGCCGTGGGGCAGTGCCAGGTGAACTCGTTGACGTCGTCGGCGGGGTGGAAGTCGCCGTACGCCTTCTCCGGGGCAACGATCTCCGTGTACAGGGGCTCCTTCATGGGCTTGACGCCCAGGGTGCGCTGGATGGCCCTGGCGAACTCCCTGTCCTCCTCCGTGTAGGCGGGGGCCCCGATCTCGGTGAGGTTTCTCCACACCCTGTCTCTCATCACGGTGTTGGGCAGCCCGGTGCGGACAGCCGTCAGGACCCTGGGCTCAACAACGCAGTCGGCCACCAGGGCGGCGCCCCGGGCGCACCGGTCGATGACCCTGCCCACGGCCTCCTGGTCCACCAGGTTGCTGTTCCTCCAGGCGTATACCAGCTGGCTGAACTCCGGGTTAGCCACCGTACACTGGCCCCCCGTCATCATGAACTCGTTGACGCTGCCGCCGCGGCGCATGAGGGCAGGCATGTGCTCCTTCATCATGTTCACGTTGCCGTACATGAGGAAGGCCGCGTCAAGGGCCCCAGGGTAGGAGACGGCGCCGCTCTGGCCCTCCGAGGCGGCCTCCACCCTGAAGCTGTACAGGACGCTCTTGTATGTGTGGGGCCACTCATCGCCGAGAACCGTGGTTGGGCCGCCGGGGTGCCACGCCAAGCATGTTGTGGGCGTCGGTGAACCCGGGCCCGTAGGGTACATCCGGCTCCTCGTAGGGCACAGGCCTCTGGCTGTGGCCTGGGGTGGCATCGTACTCGGCGAAGAAG
>Ga0180009_10008452_pt1 | contig 10195 bp, 10 predicted proteins | sample OS_PC_MetaG_FD_123537 | JGI IMG/M metagenome (GOLD analysis project Ga0180009, IMG submission 123537) | Groundwater microbial communities from the Aspo Hard Rock Laboratory (HRL) deep subsurface site, Sweden - OS_PC_MetaG | ecosystem: Environmental > Aquatic > Deep subsurface > Groundwater... | reverse complement strand
GTGCATTGGCACGATTTATGACGTGATAAGGTGTGTTTCCAATATCTACTCTATTTGTTCTTGGCATTAGTTAATAATACCACTTTAATGTAAAATAAAAAAGGCTCCTGACCCCTTTATTCCCTTTATTCCTTTATTTTTATTCCGCCAAGAAAAGCACTTTTAACCTTCGCGACATAATTGATAATAAAAAGATTTTGTTAATTCGGCTACCCAAAGGAAATCTGAAAGAAAGCGCGGATTTGCTGGGATCGCTTCTCTTGGCAAAAATTCAAATGGCAGCTTTTACCCGCACGGACACGCCAGAGTCAAAGCGCGTGCCGTTTTATTTATATATTGACGAGTTTCAGAACTTTGCTACCGATAACTTTATTTCTACGCTTGCCGAAGCAAGAAAATATAAGTTGTCGCTTATTTTAGCTCACCAAAACCTTGCTCAACTTACACAGAACCTCCGCGCCTCAATTCTTACCAACTGCCGAATACAAACCTTTTTTAGAATTTCGCGCGACGATTCAAACATTTTGGCCAAAGAAGCATTGACCCCTATTTACGCAAACCCGCCCGGCTGGGAATCATATATCCAAGTCCTTCAGGAACTGCCGGACAAGGCGTGTATTGTAAGAAAAGCGGGCGGTGGCGTAATCCCCATAAAGACATTTTGGCTTGACCCGCCGTGGAAACTTTGTGGCGAAAAAGATGAACAAGAATTTAACGATATGATAAAAAGTTTTGATATTGGAATGAGTTTTTTAGTAAAGAAGGAAGAAGTTGAAAAAGAGTATCGAAAACGGCAGGAAGAACTTACTAAAATTGACGACCCGGAAACTTTCAAAGAACCAAGAAAATAACTTGCGGTACATAGTAATAATCTTGCATTTTTCTTTGTTTTGTTGTAATTTACACTATACAGAGGTCAAGCTTGTGCTTGACTAAATTTGTACCTCGAAATCTAAATACTGAAAGGAGGTAATATCTTATGCAGGTAAAGAAAGGGCAAGACCGTATTGTTATTCTTTTCCCGTGGATAGGAATCGCTGTCAAATTTCCTATTGTCCATTTTTGGAGAGTAGTGTGTCTTTTATGTTACGACATCAAGCGTGGTAACTGGGATTGCTTGAAAAAAAACTGGGAGTGGCCTATTGAGGCACGTAGTGGTTTCAAAGGATTGCTTTTTAGAGGCCTTGCTACAAACTGGGGCGAATTCCGATTCTACCGGTCAACGCACAATCCGTTTCTTCAACCGACATACCTGTCGTTTGGCTTCGTCAATATCCAACGCTATGACGAGCCATGTAAGCTCAAAAATGTTGACCTATGGTGTCAACTCTACGAGCTCACCAATGGCGATGTTTTTGCTGATTCCCATCATTTTGAGAACCCTCGTAACTTCTGCTTCAATAATGGAATGTTGCGGATACTTGACTACGGCAGTCGCCGAAGCCAAGGAGTCATCTCTAAACATGGCGCAAGAATCGTTGAGGTTTTCAACTCGGCTTACGACTGGGAAGAAGAAAAAGCGAAGCTTAAAGTAAAAAATAGGGAGGTAACAAATTAAGGGCGTCCGGAATTTACGGATGCCCTCTTTTTATGAAACTTGACTTTCATGTTTGAAATGTTGTATAAACCTTATGAGTTTCATTACCCCTGAAGTCCTTGCTTAATAGGTGCTTCGGGCGGGACGGCTTGGGGAATATAGAGCCGATCCCGACCTTCAGACAATCATTCCCCGATTGGTTGAGGACGGAATGGACGACAAGTAAATAATTAGGGACACGGCAAAAGGGCGAGCAATCGCCCTTTTGTTATATAAGAAAAGAAAAACTACGGGAAACAAGTTTTTATCCTTTTGAAGGATTTAGAATTACTCGGAGAAACTACTTTTAGAGAACAACGCAGAGCCTTCGGCATTAAACCCGAAGACCGACGCCATCATATCTACATCATCGGCAAAACCGGAACGGGTAAATCAACGCTTCTCAAAAACATGGTGATACAGGACTTACGCCTGAATCACGGCGTTGCTCTCATTGATCCTCACGGAGATTTGGTTGAGGACTTATTAAACTTTATCCCGAAGAACAGGACAAACGAGGTTATCTACTTCAACCCTGCGGACAAAGAAAATCCTGTCGGCATAAACATATTGGAAGCGAAAGGCGAAGATGAAAAACATCTTGTCGCCTCCTCGCTTATCTCGATATTTAGACATCTCTGGAAAGATTTTTGGGGTCCGCGTCTTGAACACATTTTATACAACGCGGTTTTAGCTCTAATGGATACGCCGGGCAATACCTTGCTTGGCGTATATCGTTTATTGGTTGACGATAAGTTTAGAGAAAGAATCGTCGCCAACATCCAAGACCCTATTGTAAAAATGTTCTGGGTTGAAGATTTTGAAAACTACGACCCACGCTTCAGAAAAGAAATAATCGCGCCGGTTCAAAATAAAGTCGGCCAACTCCTTACATCCGCACCACTTCGCAATATCATTGGCCAGACAAAAAGTTCTGTTGATTTTGGTTTTGTGATGGACCAAAAACGAATATTTTTGGCCAACCTTTCCAAAGGAAAAATTGGCGAGGACAAATCGAATCTACTTGGCTCTACTATCGTTACGAAAATGTATCTCGCCGCTTTGGAGCGGCAGAATATACCCGAAGAACACCGCCGCGATTTTTATTTATACATAGACGAATTTCAGAATTTCTCAACCGACATTTTCCCCTCTATCCTCTCGGAAGCCCGTAAATACAGGCTCAATCTCACTATCGCTCACCAATACCTTTACCAACTACCAGATAGCATTAAACACGCTGTATTCGGCAATATAGGAACAATCGTATCTTTTCGCACTGGAAGCTACGACGCCAAAGAATTGGCTGAAGAAATGAGTCCTGTATTTACAAGCGAGGACTTGGAGAACTTAGATAATCACTATATCTACATTCGGATGATGATAGACGGAAAAATGTCGCGAGCATTCTCCGCGACTACCCTCCCTCCCACTGCCAAGAACGGAAACGAATCGGAACGTGATAAAATTTTACGCGTGTCGCGGGAAAGATATACTGTCCCACGCCACGCTATTGAAGAAAAGATTAAAAACTGGTTCGAAAAATAAATTTTTCTCACCACCCCACCACATTTCATTTCATTTTTTTGCTTTTAGATTAAGACGGGCGGAGGCCGAAGGGGAATTGCGCAGACAGACACGCGGGAGAGAAGCTAAAGCCCCGTAGCCCCAGAGGGCGAAGGGGCTTGTATACGACGACGAGGTGAACGAGGAGGAGTATAGTCGGGGTTGAAAAACGCAAGAGTAAAACGAGGAAATAGCTGTAAACATAAGGGGAAATCACAATCACTACCCCTTCGTTAAGAGCAAGTTAGAACGAAGGGGTGAACGAAGGGGTAATCAGCTTGGATGTTCCATAAAATATGTTCGAGCGACGCTGTATAGATGAGCCACCATAAAACTTCCTCCTTTTTTAGAAAAATTTTTACGCGCGACGCAAAGCGTCGCCCATTGTTTTGAAGGAATTTCTTTAACTTTTTTATTTCGTAAAAACAGGTTCAAAAATTCAAAGCCGAAGATTTTTTGGAGGAACGATTTTTTGGAGGGGAGGTCGAAGACGAAAGACATAACACTTACCCCACCCTTCCCGTGCGCGTGTTATGAGATTTATTTTTTGCCGACTTGAGAGATCGGCAAACTCCCTTACTAACCTATGAAAAGGTATGAATTTTATTAAAAACTTGACAAATAGATATGACCTATGATAACATATGAAATATGGCAAAAACACAAGACGAAAAGACACTACTTTCAATTGGCGAAGTATCAAGCATTTTTGGCATTCACCAAGACACGCTTCGTAATTGGGAGAAAAAAGGGCTTATCACCCCACTTCGAATAGGTCCTCGAAAGGATCGAAAGTATAAACCGGAAGATATTGAGCGTATAGCAAATGATAAAAGTCTCGTAAAAGACCTTGGAGTTCCCACAACGGACGACGAAGGGAAAATGAATCTCACTCAATTAAAGCAGTTTCTTTGGAGAAGTGCTGACATCTTGCGTGGAAAAATTGATAGCTCGGACTATAAGAAATATATTTTCGGACTTCTTTTTTATAAACGCATAAGTGATTCGTGGGATGAGGAATATAAAAAATTCCTTGAGGAATATCACGATGAAGAAGTCGCACGAGCAGATCATAATCACCGTTTTCAAGTTCCAAAAGATTGCCGATGGGAAGTAATTCAAAAACAAGCTGAAGGAATTGGCCACAAGCTCAACGAGATTTTTGACAAGCTCACCAATGCAAACAGTCCGAAACTAGACAAGATTTTTGATGACTTAGATTTTGCAAACAAAGACAAATTTCCAAATGAAACACTCCAACGCCTCATCAATCATTTTTCAGAACACAATTTTGGAGATACTTATATCAGCTCGGATCTCCTCGGGGACGCATATGAATACCTTATTGAACAATTCGCGGCGGATGCAGGCAAAAAGGGTGGAGAATTTTATACTCCTCGTGAAGTTGAGCGTGTCATTATAAATATTTTGAAGCCACACGAGAAAGATCATATCTATGACATGGCCGTTGGCTCGGGCGGTTTTCTCTTGGAGGCGTATCATCATCTCAAAGGCCAAGCCGGAGAAAAGAAAGCTCGCTCACTCTATCTTTATGGACAAGAAATAAATATCGGAACTTATGCGATTGCAAAAATCAACATGTTCCTCCACGGGCTTGATAGCGCCGATATTCAGCGTGGAGATACTCTCGCCGATCCAAAGTTTCTAAATCCTGATGGCTCATTAAAGACATTCGACATCTGCGTAGCAAATCCCCCCTACTCAATTAGTGAATGGGAGTGCGAGATATTTAAGTCCGACAAATATGGACGAGTTGCCGGCTATGAAATGCCCCCAACAAAAAAGGCAGATTATGCCTTCGTACTTCATATGATTAAGTCCATGAACGAAAATGGACGCGCTGGAATCGTACTTCCTCACGGCGTACTCTTTCGAGGCGGTGCAGAGGGTCGGATTCGTGAGAACCTTATCAAGAACGATTTGATTGAAGCCATTATCGCTCTCCCTGCAAAGCTTTTCTATGGCACAGGTATTCCGGCGGCGGTTGTGATATTTAATAAAAATAAGCCAGAAAATCATAAAAATAAAATTTTTATCGTTGATGCCGAGCAGGATTTTGAAGAAGGTAAAAATCAGAATCGTTTGCGCAAAAAAGATATTGAGAAAATTGTGTTAGCGTTTGAGAGCTATCGAGATATTGAAAAGTTTGCTCGTGTGGTTGATATCAAGGAGCTTGAGGAAAACGAATTCAATCTCAATGTGCGTCGCTATGTAGAAAATGGCGAGGATGAGGAGGTTGTTGATGTAAAAACCGTGTGGGGCGAGGTCAAAGAAATTGAAAAAGATCGTGATGCGATTGATAAGAAGGTTAAAGGATATCTAAAGGAATTAAAATATTAAATTTATGGCCAACAGAAAACAAGTATTTTATAGCTTCCACTTTGATAACGATGTTATGCGAGTGCAACAAATCAGAAATATCGGCGTGATCGATGATAACAAGCCTGTATCCGTGAATGATTGGGAGCAAGTTAGGCGCGGTGGCCCCACGGCAATACAAAATTGGATTGACGCAAACATGAAATTTAAAAATTGCGTTGTTGTTTTGGTCGGATCATCAACGGCCAGCAGAGAATGGGTTCAGTATGAGATAAAAAAGGCTTGGAACGATCGTCGAGGTCTTGTCGGCATCTACATCCACAATATTAAATGTCCTCGAAATGGAATTGGCACGCAGGGTAAAAATCCTTTTGACCAGTTTACGGTAGGCGGTAAATCCATGTCTTCTATCGTCACCTGCTTCAATCCGAGCTCTTATGACGCATATGTCGATATAAAAAATAATCTCGAGAGATTGGTCGAAGAAGCAATAAGTATCAGAAATAATTATAAATAATATGAATAAAGAGACAAGCGAAAAAAGAATAGCCCACCTCGGCTTCATACAGGGAGTTATTTCAAGGATGGCGGGTAATTTGTTTTACTTGCGTGGCTGGGTAGTCACTATTATTGCTGGCATTCTTGTGTTACTTACTCAGACGACAAGTGGAAAGCTACCCATTATTTTTCTAGCAGGTATCATCTTGATTTTTTGGGGATATGACGGCTACTTTCTTGCCCTAGAAAGAAAGTTCAGAGATTTATACGACGAGGTTAGAGAAAAGAAGGAATCGGAAATTGATTTCTCAATGAAATTCAGTAAAGCGATTTTAGATCGGAAGCAAAATTCCATCATCTTTTGTATCTTTTCCCCGACGCTCCGGTATTTCTACGGGCCACTTTTGCTGGCTACTTTATACGTAATTTTCTTTCTGAAATAGCATGGCAAAGATATTCATAAGTTATAAATATGCCGATAAGTCAGTTCGACAGAACGATGCCTGCAACTGGGCGCATTGGAACGCTGGAATTGATGGTGGTGCTTATTTAACTGCCCGTGACTATGTAGACCATTTGATGGAAAAAGTGCTCACCGATCATGCAAACAAGGCCGAAAAAGATTATGAAGATATAAGTCATCTTACAGAGGACGCGATACAGCAAAAACTTTATGACAGAATTTACGACAGCACAGTTACCATCGTGTTGATTTCAAAGAATATGAAAGAGGCGGCACATGAAAGTCTGCAGTGGATACCAAGAGAGATAGCTTACTCCTTGAGAGATAAAACCAGAGAAGATAGAACAAGCTACACCAATGGAGTGTTGGCTGTGATATTGCCGGACGAAGGTGGAAGTTATGAGCACGGGGTTAAGCACCTCAACTGTGTTACCGAAATTCAAACAAATAATTTTTTCAAAATAGTTTCCTCAAATATGTTTAATCGAAACGAACATAAGAGGAATATATGTGCCGTCTGTAGGAACTATCATCACTATGGCGATGATCATTCATATATCTACCCCATAAAGTGGGATGACTTTGTTAAGAATCACAATTTCTACCTCGATCATGTCCTCGGACTAAAAGATCGTCTCGATGAATTTGATCTCACGAAGACACATGATTAAATATGAAAGCAAATAAATTAAAAAACAATATCGACATAAAAACATTGGAACGCTTTAAAGAAAAAGCCAATGCTCTTTTGGCAGATAAGTACTCTGCATTAAACCGACAAAGTGTTTCGATTTCAATGAAGGCCGGAGAGTCAGGGACGGTATCTACAGAGTTTCCGAATGAAGATATAGTAAAGTCTTTTTTAATGGACGTACGAATGTTTATCCTAAAAGACGGTAATAAGTTCAACTTTGAAAATGTATGCCAATTTTTTATCAACAACAACTTCGAATCAAAAAAGGCATCTGAATGGTTGGACGCATATGAGAAACTTCTTGATCAGGACACTATGCACATTAGAGTTGGTGAAAAAGATTTAACTACTAGGATGGTCTTTCATACAATTCTCAACGAGGAACATTTCCATCAGGAAATGGATCAAAGAGGTATGTCCGCTATTAAAGTAAGTCCATTAATTGAACCAATGGCCCGAATGAAATTCTTTGATGTAATCGCAAAGCTGCGCTTAATCATTGGTGCTTTTAATAAGCAGGTTGTCGAAAAATATTTAGCCCAACATGCAAACTAAATTAATACAACAGAATATTCCGAGCGGATGGAAAGAAAAAGGTCTTGGTGGTTTTCTCTCTATTTCAAAGGGTAAGTTGCCAAAAAAAACCTACGAAATCGCTGATGAGAATTCAGTGCCATATCTCTCGATTAAGCACTTGGATGGCAATGAGTTTAAATATGCGCATAAAAGCGACGGAGTTATTGCGGACAAGAACGATCTTTTAGTCGTTGCTGACGGTTCTGGTAGTGGACGAATGTACCGAGGACACCATGGACTTGTGTCCTCTACTTTTTTAAAGATCTCTTCTAAATCACAGAACGAACTTTTAAATGATTATCTTGAGGTGCTTTTTTCTCATTTAGATTTTACAAAATCACGCTTTCGTAAAGGTGGTGCAATTCCTCACTTTGATTTTAAACAGTTGAAAGACGTGGATATTTTACTTCCCCCAATCAAAGAACAACAAAAAATTGCGGAGATTTTAAGGACGGTGGATGAAGATATTGCGAAAACGCAAGAAGTGATTGGTGCGACAGAAAAACTTAAGCGTGGATTGTCTCGACAGCTCTTCACTCGAGGTGTTAACGACAGAATTGAGGAGTTAATGCTGGGGAATATTTCTACGGTCACATCTAGCAAGAGAATAATGAGGTCCGAATATGTAGAAAGTGGAATTCCTTTTTATAGATCCAAAGAAGTGATAGAAAAAGCGAAAGGAATAAAACATGATTCAGTTTTTTATATTTCAAAGGAAAGATACAAAGAAATAGAACAAAAATTCGGTGCCCCGCATATCGGTGATATCTTAATGACCGCCGTCGGAACAATTGGGGTCATTTATCTTGTTGATGAAAAAGAATTTTATTTTAAAGATGGAAATTTGTTATGGATCAAAGACATAAACAAATCTCTTAATAAATCGTACTTGAAATACTATATGAATTCTGAAATATTCCAAAAGCGCGTATTGGGTACCGCAATTGGTTCAAATCAGAAAGCCTTAACGATTGAAAAAGTAGAGAAAGTAATAGTTCCTATTCCCAAATTACAAGAACAGCAAAAAATAGTCGATATCCTTTCTGCTGTCGACGAAAAGATCTCGGTCAACAAGAAATTAAAAACAAAACTCACCCTCCTCAAAAAAGGTCTGATGCAGGATTTATTGAGCGGAAAAGTGAGAACAAATATATGAATTTAAAAGACCGAATGGGGAAATTCAATAAGAGATGGAGCATAACTTCGGCAGATTCCTATGAGGATGCTTTCAAAAAGTTTAAAACTAGAATTTTAAATATTTTTGAAGATATTGACCGCCATATGACAGATGAAAGTATTACTGCTTTTTGTCAGTACTACGGCATTAAGGAAGTTTGGCAGAGTGGAATGATGGGTAATGAATGGAGTACAAATATAAGCGACAGGTTAAAGCAAGAGGGTGATGAAAAGGAGTTTTATAGACTTATAGAACTTATTTTTTCCTTAGATATAAGATCGACAATGGGATACGGCGGTCATGGATATACATATAGTAAAGATATTCTCTTTAGGTCTGTTGTTGAAGCGGTTGAACTATCTGATGTAAATGCATCTATCACTGCTTCGGACGGAGAAGTAATCCTCTACCCGAAAGGAGAGAAAAAACTCGATGAGGAACTGGTTGATTTGCCATTGTCATTTCTAAATAAAGAAAGCGGAGAGCATTTTATTCAAGCTTTACAATTTTATCAATCAAAAAAGCATATAAAATCAGCCGAAAGTTTAAGGCGATCACTTGAAGAATTTTTGAGAAACAAACTTGGAAACACGAAAGGATTAAACGGAAACATTACGGAGTTACAAATAAAACTAAAATCAAACAAGCGTGATACGCAGGTGCGAAATATAATAGGATCAATCTTTAGCTATCTCGATCAATATTTTAATGAAAATAGTAAACACAATGACGGCGATATTGATGATTCAGAAAATGAGTTTTTGATATATCAAACTGGTTTACTAATGAGGTATGTCAATAGAAATATATGAAATTTAATGAACAGGTTACAATTGAGAATTATATTATTAAGTTTATTAAAGATAAGCTTGGTTATGAGTATATAAAGCCGGAGGAGTTTGCAAAATTTAGGGATCTTGAGAGCGAGTATATTGTTAAGCCACTTTTGGCTCGCGCAATTAGCAAGCTTAACGTAGGGGCGAGCGAGGATGAGATTGCGAGCGTTATTCGTGAGGTTAAGAAGATTGATACTAACGAAGGATTTTCCAAAGCGTTACGAGATGGTATTAATCTCAAAAATTCCGCGACCGGAAAAAAGCAGGATTATAAACTGCTTGATTTTGATAATCCAGAAAATAATCGATTTGTTGTTACCAACCAATTCTATTTTGAAGGAAATGCAGAAAATATTCGTCTGGATATTTTACTTTTTGTGAATGGACTTCCGCTTGTAGATATTGAAGCAAAAAGCCCTACTGCTTCGGAAGGAGTGAGTTTTGAAAATGGTATTGATCAAATCAAGCG
>Ga0180009_10008451_pt1 | contig 10195 bp, 9 predicted proteins | sample OS_PC_MetaG_FD_123537 | JGI IMG/M metagenome (GOLD analysis project Ga0180009, IMG submission 123537) | Groundwater microbial communities from the Aspo Hard Rock Laboratory (HRL) deep subsurface site, Sweden - OS_PC_MetaG | ecosystem: Environmental > Aquatic > Deep subsurface > Groundwater... | reverse complement strand
TCGCCTCCGGTGAATATGTAGGCGATGAGATAGACCACGTCATCGATGTCGACCTGCCATGAATAATCGGCGTCACCGCAGCGATGGTTATGCCTAATCATGAGCGGATACGGATCAGAGTTGTCGCCTCCGGGAATACTATATGGCACATCGCCGATACCGTCGTCGTCGCCGTCTTCGCCTGTATAGCCAAGCCAGTAGTTGCCGCCGCTCGGATACCCGTCATCCCATGTATTGTCGCCTTCATCAATCGCCGACTCTCCGTTGGAGAGGAAATCATTATGGAAGATCTGGTTATCGGTTGCCTCCGGCATCACATGCAAACCGTAGACGGATGCAAATGAGATTGTATTTTCCGTGATGCTGTTGCTGACAGCATATGGCTCAATGACTATTCCGTAGTCGCACATTTCTATCGAGTTGCTGTTGATAACATTCCCCGAGCTGCCGCCTCCGAGGAAAATGCCGACATCGTTATATGACAGCATATTTCTCTGGATGTAGTTCGAGGATCCATCGAGACAGATGCCACGGGTGTTCTGCAGAAATTCGTTATCTTTAATCGTGTCACTTATTGCACAATCTACTCCGCAGAAAGCATTCCTGATAATGAAACCTGTCACTGTCACGCCTTGAGATGCAATGTTGATGACATATAGTCCTCCGCTCCCGTCAATGGTAGGGCGGCGCCATCCTCCATCTCCAACGAGCCAGATCGCTTTGTCTATGACGATGTTTTCGTAGTACGTGTCCCAGCCTACATGAACTTCATCACCCGGCTGAGCGACGTTGATCGCCTTTTGGATGGTCGGGTAGTCAGTGGGCACCACGATAACGTCGGCTGAGCACACTTGCACAGCAGCCAGCAATGCGAAAAGCACAAAGACTGTTTTCATCGCTCTCCTCCTGGCAGACGATCTGCAGTTCATTCTATTTACCACGGCGGATTGCAGCAGTCAATCACCGGCACGGGTCCCTGAATAAAGATGTACTCGATAAGGTACACGACGTCATCGATGTCGACGCCGAAACTGCCGTCAGCGTCCATGTGGCAAATTAGTCCCGGACCGGGGCCGGTGAATATGTAAGCTATGAGATACACAACGTCATCTATGTCAACCTGACCACTGACGTCAGCGTCTCCACAGACAGGGTTGTAGCGACTCATCAGAGGATAGTGATCCTGGCTTGTGCCGCCGGGGATGTCGTATGGCGTGTCGCCAATCCCATCACTGTCGCCATCGGTACCAGTGTAGTCGCTCCAGTAGTTGCCGCCGGGGGGGTAGCCGTCATCCCAGATGGACGCGGAAGCGTCGATCTCCAGTGCGTTTCTCAAGCTGTTAACAAAGTCATTGTGATAGACTACATGCGGCTCCATTCCCAATGACTGGGAGATTTCGATACCCCTGGAGTTGCCCGCAATCATATTGTCTGTTATCTGTGTACTTTCGCTGTAATCGGCATTTATGCCCAGCATATTGTTGGTGATCACATTACCGGAGATCGTATTATTTCGAATGAAGAGCGACATACCGAACAGCCAGATTCCGGTGCCATTCCCTCTGATTATGTTTTCCGAAATCGCATTGCATTCTGTGTATGGATCGCCTGCAGCAGCACCTCTGGCTCCGCGAGACGATAGGGGGGGTTCTGCCGAGTCCTTATCAAAGTCCTCATAGAATACGCCGACTATGAGACCGGTGCCGCAGTCGTGCAGAATATTGCGTGAGACATCACAATTCGATACCGAGGTCATCCACAAGGCTATTGTAGAGCCCTTGAGATCGAATCCGCGTACTGTGACCCAATCGGCGTCAATCTTCACAGCAGACCAATCATCGCCGCGTACTATCGCTCTCATCTCCTGCACCGCTAAGAGCGAAATGCTCTTGCCGATGACTACGCTTTCATAGTATGTGCCCGAAGAAACTTGAACCGAGTCCCCGATTGCCGCCGCATCGACCGCTTCCTGAATCGTGGGATAATCTGCCGGTACTTCAATGGTCCCGCCTATTCCGACCGATACGACCAGGCTGGTTACCAATGCTACAAGGACTGTTCTCATCGCTCACCTCTCGTTTTGTGGCGCGAGTACAAATCTCTCTCCTCAATAGGAGGCTGAATCATTCACGATGTACTAAGAAAGGGGCTATTGTTAGTTTAAGGATATAGCAGAAGTTTGTCAAGGCATAAATTGAGCAGTCCATCTATCTTCAGACAGGTCGGGTGGAGCACCGAAGTTACCTTGCGAGTGCTTCAGGGTTGAGTGCATAACGCGGAAGCTCACCTCGCAAACCCGCCAGGAGACTCTCAGCAGCCATCACAGACATCCTATCCCGCGTCGCGACAGTCGCGCTGCCGATGTGCGGCACTATGATGCAATTGTCAAGCGTCAGGAGCTTGTGGTCGGGCGGAACCGGCTCCGGGTCGCAGACGTCGAGAGCCGCATAGGCAATCTCGCCATCTCTCAGGGCGTCATACAATGCGTCGGTGTCGACCACCTGCCCGCGTGCGGTGTTGATCAAAATAGCAGTTCTCTTCATTTTGCGGAACGCACTCGCATCTATCAACTTATCCGTCTCAGATGTAAGTGGCACATGAATGCTGATGAAATCGGATTCCGCAAGCAAGGCATCGAACGTTTCGATTCTGCGAGCACCGGCAGACTCAATATTTTCCTGAGATGCATGCGGATCATAGCAGATTACATTCATGCTAAAACCGCTGGCGCGTCTCGCGACCGCACCGCCGATCCGTCCCATGCCGATCAGCCCGAGAGTCGCACGGTGGACATCGTGACCGAGCAGCAGCATCGGCCCCCATGTTTTCCATTTGCCGCCGCGAACAAAATCGACACCTTCGTTCAGCCGTCTTGCAGCCGCAAGCAACAAAGCGAATGCCAGGTCGGCCGTCGTTTCAGTCAACACATCGGGCGTATTGCAAACGAGAATGCCGCGCTCGGTGGCGGCGGCCAGATCGACATTATCGAAACCGACGGCGTAGTTGCTGATGACCTTGAGTTGTGGACCGGCAATATCCATCAGCGGGGCATCTATACGATCGCTCAGCAGGCTGAGCACCCCATCAGCACCGCGAATCTTCTCCTCCAGAATCTCACGCGGGACTGCGCGATCGTCCGACCAGACTTCCGCATCGCAGGCGTCGAGAATCATGTTCATGCCCGATTCGGGAATCAGCCGAGTTATGTATACTTTTGGTTTGCTCATTCTTCCTCACCTCGATCTTTATCGACGCCAGCGTTCAGGATTATGGTTGAAGTATCACTCAAAGCAGTCTTAGGGATCAGGCCCGAAATTCGTACTGATTCGCAGGAGCATAGCTCCTGAGTACGCATGTAAACTTGCAGGCTATTCGACCCTGCTCTTCAACTCCTCGATCTGGCCGAGAAGCTTCTTGTAACCATCCGGATCCCATTCAGGCATCTGTTCCGCTTTCAGCTTATCCTCTGCAATGACAAGATGTTCCAAGGCTGACTTGAAGTTCTTGTTTATGATGTCAATCTCTCCGAGCTCTTTATGCGACCAGCCGACAAACTCTGCATTTTCAATCCGTTCGCACCAAGCAAGCACCGGACGGAGCCACTTTGCGGCTTCATCATAATTGCCAGCCAAACGGTAAGCATGCCCTACCGCCCAGTCGGCAATCATCTTGTTAGTCTCGGTACCATATTGCCAGTGGTATTCACGCGCCTTAATGTATGCGTTTAATGCATCATCGTAACGCATTAAAGTTTCATAGGTTGCCCCGAGATTATTCCAGAGCGGACCGAGCCATCCGGTGACATTGCCAGCCTCAGCCTCTTTGATTCCTTTCAGCCCCCATTCGACCTGCTGTTCCGGCGATCCGGTGATAGCGACCATGTGCGCCGCATCGATCGCGCGGTCATGCAGCTTTTGTCCGGAGCAATATTCGTACATCTCTTTGAACGTGGCGGTAGCCTTTTCGAGCTCTTCATCCTGCCACTCGAACCGCCCCCTGACGCCGAGATAGCGAGACCATCCGAGAGGTTCATCAGGAGTGGCGATCTCGGCGGCTTTGGTGATCCATACACGCCCCTCTTCCTTCTTGTCGGTGATCAGATAACAGCGGGCGATCTGTGAGTAGCTTTCGGTTAGCTCAGAGTTCTGCCCATCCTCCGTCGCCTTCTCCATTGCTTTCATGTAGATCTCGCGCGACTTATCATACTCGCGGGACTTGAACAGCTTGTCAGCTTCTGTGATATAGTCATTAGCCATAATCTTGAACTCTACTTTGTAAGCCACCCAGCATTCCACTGGACGCTCTCTGAGAATCGCAGGAGACCATCTCCCCCAATACGCTGCTTGGATAGCAGCATCTTCAAATCCGGCTCCCTGGCCTGATTCCTTTTCTATAACTGCATCTACTACTTGACCTGACGTATCAATCATCACCCTCAGCCAGACAGTTCCTTCGATTCCCGCCAGCAATGCGCTATGAGGATATTCAGGTTCCGGTATATGAATGGGATCCGGCACCTCCTCTACAGCTACGAAATCATCAGCTCTGAGAGATGGGACTGCGGACTGTTTATCGCCAGCGTCCGACTGTGCCAGCGTTATTGCGTCGAGAGATGTGACGTTCTTGGCGGCCTGGTCAGCAAGTGAGTTCTGAAAGAGCAAACTGGCGAAAAGGCCGGCGAGCAGCACCAGGGCTGGAACTACTGCATTAGATACTCCTCTCATCATGCAACCTCCTACCATCGTCATTCTGATACCTATCGCATGAACAAAGCCCCTGCGTTCTATCGGGGACTCTGTCTATTATGAACGAGTCCACCTGCATTGTCAAGCGGAATATTGACCGAATAGGTACTCAATCGACAAGCCCACCACTATAACGGGCGTGTTAGCGGTGAGAGAGCTTATGAGAGGCTCACATTCGAGCCGAATATTATCTACTTCAATCGAGACTGAAGACAACCGTATACGACACCCAGCACATGACCGGATTGTCATTGACCAGCGCGGGAGTCCATTTTCCCTTGAGGGCTGCGTCAATCGCAGCTTGCTCGAAACCAACATTTGTTGATGACGATTTCATAATGACGGCTTTGATAGGATTGCCTTCGACATCCACCAGAACTCGTATTACAAGTGTTGCCTCAAATCCCGCTCTCCGCGCCATCTCAGGATAAACCGGCGTCTCAAGATAGATGTGCTCAGGGTCCCTGTCCACGTAGAAGAAGCTGTCAATCGGAGGTGCCAGCCCAACTCCAGGTATGCGAACGTCAATTGACCCATAACCGCTGCCACCGTCACCGCCCGGTCCGACAATGATTCTGTCAAAGATCTGAATATCGGCAGATCTGGCAAGAGCCCCGGGGTCCACCGCGTCGCCGTCGAAGTCATCGACCGGTTCAGGTATGCCGATCAGCGGTATCGTAGGACGCGCAATTTCAATCGGCCCGATAATTGGATCAGACGGCGCAGTTGGAAATGTCGGCAGATCAACTGGACCAACGTGGATGACAGGTCCACCAACAGGAGGCGCGACGACCTCCATACCTGACAAGAACAAGTATGAGCCCAGTGCCGACAGATGGAGCGTGACACCGACCAGCAGCGCGATCACCATGTTCTTCTGGTACGATTGCTTTAGATACAGCGTACCCTGAATCGCCGAGTAATTCATATTGCTAACCATGACGCTCCTCCTCTCCAGGTGCGAGACTGCACAATTCCGGACGGTTGGCAGAACCACTACGCTACGGGATTCTGCTCTGCCTCCTACTTCAATACAACGCAGAGGCTCTGATATTCCATGATGTCGAAACCACAGGGGTTTCAACCTACGGTTCCAAGCGGGGATGGTTGACTTTGGCGGTTGCGACGTGCCTCAGAGTGTCAAAACCGCAGGGTCTTTGACCTACGATACGAAGACGGATGAGACTGCGATATGTTCAACTCACGCAATAAGAAACGCCGGGGTGAATACCCCGGCGTGTATATTTCGACTGTCTAAACGACTGCTTAGAAGATAAACTCAACCTTGTAGGACACCCAGCACGGTACCGGCTGGTTGTTCTGCATGGCGGGAGTCCACTTGCCCCCAAGAGCGGCCTTCTTGGCAGCCTCTTCGAATCCGGCGTTCGAGCCTGATTCCTTCTCAATGATAGCGTCGCGCACATTGCCTTCTTTATCGACAAGCACACGAATCCAGACTACGCCCGTGATACCCGCCTTGCGAGCCATCTCAGGAAAGTCCGGCTCAGGGATAAAGATGGCGGACGGAATTTCCTCCACCGCCACGAATTCATCTGAGGCCGGGAAGAAATCTTCATCGCCGATCTCGATCACCATACCGTCTCCGTCAGAGCCATCTCCCGTGCCAACGTCCGGCTGGGAGATATCCGCAAGCTGGTCCTGAGTCGCGAGGACAACGTTTTCCTCGGCTTCCTCATCCGGTACAGGCTCGGGAATACCGATCTTCGGTGCAGCGATTTTTGGAGCGTCGATCTTGACCGCCGGCGGCTTCTTGACAAGCGATGGCGGCGGAGCCAGATCGGAAATGTCCTTTATCCGGATCACGTTTGTGGTCTCCGGCATAGGATCAGTCAGAATCCATTTGACACTAAACCAGGCACCCATCGCGAGCAGATGCAAGCCCGCGCCGAAAAGAATCGCGATTGCCATGTTCCGTTGGTAGGTCTTCTTCAGCTCAAAAGCACCATAGTCAACCTTGATTACGCCAGTTCCCAGCTTCATGAGCCACCCCCTCCCAATAGCGAACCAGACTTAGCCTTCTCTATCTTAGCGTCGTCCTTCGGGTCCCACGGCTTTGTCGAATAGCGATACGAGAACGTTGCGCTCTCAGCCAGCACATCCTTATTCGCCTCCCTATAATACGCGACAAATTCTTCGTCTTCTCGGAGAACATATTCAACAACTTCGATCTCATCGAGAATGTTAACGAAGTCATTGTATTTCGCGTCAGGATGAATGACAATCAGTGTGCTAAGCTTAGGATTATCCTTGTTAGTGGAATAAAACAGCGTACGCAGAGAATCCTCCTTGAACTGAATGGGCCCGTCCTCGCATAATGACCACCAATAACCGTCAGCGCCGTCGACATGAACGATCAGAAGATCACATTTCTTTATCTTGATCGGCTCATCTGAATCCTCCGGCAGATTGATCTCCATCGCCTGCGGTGCAGCGAAGACGGTGGTGACCATATAGAAGATAAGCAGGAGGAACGCGATATCGACCATAGGGGTCATATCGATCCTGATCCCTATCCGTCTTTTTTTCTTTTTTCCTTTTCCACCAGAATCCGCTTTTTGCGGAGTGTCAACTGCTCCCATCTATCTCACCACCTCTCCTAAATATCCGCTTCAGATTCGAATTCAGTCACGATCTGAAATGTCCTGAGGAAGTTCTTCTTGAGAGATTCCATTATCGTTTCCATTGTTCCGTACTTGGTGTTCCTGTCGGCCTTCACAATCAGCATCGCTCCCAGCAACCCCTTCTTTGTACGAACCCACTGCACCGTCTCCCCGACTTGTGAGGCCATAACACTCTCGTCGACGAAGACCGGTATCACTACGGGCTCACCATCGACGATGGTAGTATCCTTCACAACATACTCGAGGAACACCGAATCATCTTCAGTCACGGTGACGAGGATCTTGCCCTTATCCGGCAGATTGACCTGCGAATGCGAAGTCGGCAGTGTGACCTCCTTCTTCTCCGGAGGCTTGAACTGCGTAGTGGCCATGTAGAAAATCAACAGCAGGAACGCGATATCGACCATAGGCGTCATATCGAGTGTGATGTTGACTCTACGTTTCTTCTTAATCTTCATACCTTACTTCACCTCTTTAGCTTTGATAAGCTGCAGAATCTCGTATGAAGCTTCATCGACCGTGTAGTTGAAGCTGTCGACCTTGTTCACGAAAAAGTTGTACGCTACAATACCAACGATGGCGTTGAAGAGACCACCGGCTGTATTGACCAGTGCCTCGGAAATACCGGTAGCAAGACTTGTGGCGTCGATAACACCGCCCGATGCGTGACCGGTGGCGTTGAACGCGCGGATCATACCAATGGTTGTTCCAAGAAGCCCTACCATCGTGGCAATCGATGCAATCGAGGAGAGCACGATCAGGTTACGTTCCAACAGCGGAACTTCAAGAGCGTTTGCCTCTTCGATGGCTCTCTGCGTCTCTTCGAGTTTTTTTTCGGATGTTATACCGGAATCCCTTATCTGGCCATAACGATCGATACCTGCACGGAGAACATTCGCGCAGGATCCTCGCTGCTTGTCGCAGGCCGCGAGCGCGCCACCGAAGTCGCCTTCCTGAACAAGCGTGACCACTTTCTTGAAGAACGATTGAATGGATGCTCTTCCCTTTGCCTTGCGCAGGGATATCAGTCTTTCAGCAATAAACGACAAGAGCATTACTGACAATGCAATCAGGATTGCAACGAGCGGGCCACCCTCCTGCAAATAGGCTGGCAGCTGAGTCCAGATGATAAAGCCTGTTGCGAGCGAGACCACCAAAACGATCGTTACGAATACAGACTGTTTCACGATTTATCTCCTCCAGAAACTACGTGAATTTTATTCCATTACTAAAGCCCACCTCGCCTACAAATCGTTCGACTTGACGCAATTAACAATCAAGCTCGCAAAAGTAAGCCAAAGTGCAGGCTGAGCAAAGGCCCAGAAAGTTACGATGTTGAACCGCGGTCCGAGCCCGCGAACCATATAGATGTTCGAAATCTCCTCTCCAAACGGAATTGTAATGCCCACGATAAGGTAGGCGAAAAGTCCAAACCAGGCTATTAGCGGAAGATACTGCCAACCCAGAACGTGCTTCAAACGAGACAGTCCGGCTTCTCTGTCCTTGGAAGGCATGTACAACATCACAAGTGTCAGAACGCCGAATAGCACGCTCGCTACTGCTAACCCCGTAAATACGTAAACCAGAACTGCGAACATGCCAGAGAAATTAGACAGAACCCCCATCAAATCCGAGATTGCCGAGAAAGTAGTCACCCCCACGATCTTTCTATCTCCGTAGATCGAGCTGACCGAGAACCAGGGCAAAAGGCTCCCGGCTATCAGTCCGAGGGATGTCAGTGTCAGGACAATCTTGTTTGAGGTTGGCAGAAGATTCTTGGCTACTTCGGTGCCACTGCGTATAGACGAGTAATGGGACTTACCGTAGTCCTCCACCGCCTGTTCGTGAAGTTTCTTCTCCTCCTCAGACTTAAAAAACTTCTTGACCTTAGATCCATAGACATCGAACCCGATGTACTTGTACCTGAGATCAGAGCCTTCCGCTGATGATTCCTTTGATTCGTTTTGTACCATAGATGATTCCCAAGTTTCACTTAGTACGCGTCCAGAGCCTCCTGAACGCTTGGTTTTAATTCATTCAGAGTTTTGGAATTGGGATCACAACGCAATCCCTTGTTTATCCAGTTCATTGATTTCTCATATTGTTTGGCTAACGCATATCCCTGCGCGATCCACGTCACCACATCCTTGTCGTCACAGTCCGCCATCTCAAACGCCATCATCTGGTTGTATGACTTCATCAAATGAGTGACGGCACTGTTCCCATCCGGCGGTTTTGATACAAGATATGTGAATCCGATCCACTTCTCAGCTTCGTATGTGGTCGAATCGCAGGCTCCCCACTTCTCGTAAAACTCACGGCTCTCGTCGTACTTCTTCTGCTGCGAAAGACTCGAAGCGATCAGCTTGTTGACATCGCAGTTTTCAGGGTCAAGCGCAGTAACTCTCTTGAGATAGTCCGCCGTCATTCCCCAGTCTTTCATTCGCATGTAACAGTACGCTGCATTAAGCCAGGAGCGGGCATTTGTGGTATCCAGCGCTATTTTCCTCTCGAAAGTCGCGAGCGCAGGCACATAGGCAGTTGAGTCAAACTTGCCGAGATAGTAATAGTTGAATCCGATATCATTCAGCCAGGAAACATCACTGGAATCGAGTGACCAGGCTCTTTCAAAATCTGCCGCAGCCTCAGTCCTCGACAGCGAGTCTGACATTCCGGCATATGCTTTCGCCCTTTCATAAAACATAGCGGCGTCATCCTTGGTCCACTCGTAACCAGGATCCTCAGCGAGCAGGTTCTTTTCATACTCAAGCAGTCTCTCGACAGCCTTGTCAAACTGTCCCGCCTTGG
>Ga0180009_10008450_pt1 | contig 10196 bp, 7 predicted proteins | sample OS_PC_MetaG_FD_123537 | JGI IMG/M metagenome (GOLD analysis project Ga0180009, IMG submission 123537) | Groundwater microbial communities from the Aspo Hard Rock Laboratory (HRL) deep subsurface site, Sweden - OS_PC_MetaG | ecosystem: Environmental > Aquatic > Deep subsurface > Groundwater... | reverse complement strand
CAGCTGGACACCGCGAGGTCCAGGGTCGTGCCCGAGCCCAGGGGCTGGCGGAATACCGGCACGGAGTTGCCCGCAGACACTGTCACCCCAAAGGTGTGCGAGGCGCTGTCTTTGCCGTCGGACACGGTGATGGTCAGGGCGTGATTCCCCACGTCCAAGGCCAGGGGCGTCCAGCGGAAGTACGCGCTGGTCTGGCCGAAGGGGACAAACACCGGCGGGTGCGTGCGCGTGGTCAGGTCCGGGATGGAGTCGGCGCTGACGCTGAAGGTGAGGCCGTCATGGTCCGCGTCGCCGGCCACGACCTCGAGGGTGAGCTCGGCGCCCACCTCGACGGTCTGATCGCCGATGGGTTGCAGGGTGGGCGGCGAGTTGTCACCGCAGGCCGCGAGCACCAGCACGGCGATGCTCAGCCAAAGCGGGGTCGTGAAAAACGTCGGGCGGATAAGACTAGGCATAGGCTGCCTCCATTAATGAACGTCTGGATCCATACTGGCCCATCCGGGTCTCGCGGACAAGCCTTGAGCCCCGGCACGCGCAACCGCGCGATTATTCAGAGCAGCCGGAAGATGAAGATCAGCAGCGCCGGGATCACGAAGAACGTGCCCAGCACGAAGAGGATGGCGACGATCCGCGAGCGGCTCGCGACGTTGGCCAGCCCTTCGGACATGCGCAGGGGGATCTCGCGAATGGCCGGGATCGGGTAGATGAGCACGGTCCCGGTGAGGTTGAACAGGCAGTGACACAGGGCGATGGTAAGCCCTGCGGCGTTGCCCGTCAGGGAGGCCAGTAGCGCGGTCACCGTGGTGCCGAGGTTGGCGCCCAGGGTGATGGGGAACACCTGTCGCAAAGAGACGATGCCCGTGGCGGCCATGGGCACCATCAGGGAGGTGGTCACGCTGCTGGACTGCACGACGGCGGTGATGACGAGTCCCATGAAGATGCCCATGAGGCCCGAGCCGCCCACGGTCTTGTGGAAAAAAGCCTCGACGCGGGTGATCAGCAGGGAGCGCATGATCTTGGTGATGTAGATCAGGCTGAACACCAGCAGTAACAGGCCCGCGATGACAAGAATTGTGCCCGCCCAGCCCTTGCTCAGGCCCATGCCGGTGAGCGTGCCCTTGAACAGCACAATGAGGGGTTGGGTGGCCACCTTCACAGGGCTGGCAAAGGACATGGAGGAGGAGCCCACCAGGAACGTTGCGATAAACTCGGAGGTGCGCTGCAGGTAGTGCGTGGTCAGCTCCAGCGGGAGGAGCACGGCCACCGCCAGCACGTTAAAAAAGTCGTGCACCGTGGCCGCGGCCAGGGCCCGGCGGAACTCGGCCTTGCGCGACATGTGCGCCAGAGAGACCAGGAGATTGGTGACCGTGGTGCCGATGTTGGCGCCCATGACAATGGGGATGGAGCTCTCCACGGTCAGCGTGCCCGCCGCCACGAAGGCCACCACCATGGAGGTCACGGTGGAGGAGCTCTGGATGATGGATGTGGCGAGGATGCCGATGAACAGCCCGAGGAAGGGGTTCGAGGTCGTGGCGATGAGGGCGTTGGCAAAGCCCTTGCCAAAGGTCTTGAAGCCCGTGCCGAGCAAGCCAATGGACACGAGAAACACGTACAGCAGCACCAGCACCAGAAGCGCGCCAACCCAGGTTCTGAGTCGGCTCTCTTCTTCCTGTGTGGCCGGACCCGTCAGCTCCGGGGCAAAGCGACGGGATTTTCCTGAGGCGGGTGCCGAAGCTCGTTCGGGCATCGTGCTCTCCATATGGGCAATGGTTATGAGTCACGCGTTAGAGCTTCGTCAAGGATAAGTTCGGGAACTGTTAATGTCTTTGGGCGTAGATTTGCCTGCATCGTACGCAGCACGAGCAAAGATCGAACAATACAACGGCTTTGGTGGATGTTCGGACTGTGGGTTGTTGGGTGGTTCTTAGGAGGGCCGGAGTTGTCGTCAGCGGTCGAGGCGGGACAGCACGTTCACCAGGCAGCGCACGGTGCCATTGTGGCGATAGATTTTTGCGACGTTGATGGGATGCACGATCGCGCCCTGGGCCTCGTACGCCGCCCGCCCCGCGGCGTCGAGCGCCGCCAGGCCGAATTGCGGCACGTAGGCGTGCAATCGCCCGTCGGCCCGCCGTTCGAGCACGGCGTTGTTGTAGGTCACGTAGGTCAGGCCGTCGATCAGCGGCACGAGCGGGATGCGAACCACCCGGAAGCCGGCGCGCTCGAGCTCGCGGGCCACGAAGGAGAAACGCTTCCACGTGGATTTTTGACGGTCCACCGGCAGGGGCAGCGGGGCGTTGTGCGGGAGCAGGCGCAGGCCGGTCGCGACGTCGCCCACCAGCACCGTGCCGTGGCCCAGGGGTGTAACAAACATGCCCACATGGTGCGGTGGCACGTCGGCGGAGCGGCGCCCGATGATCACCGGCACCCGTCCGGTCATGCGGCGCAGCCAGGTGGACATGCGGGCCGGCTCGCCGAACTCATTGGCGGCGTTGCGCCCCAGCAGCAGCCCGGTGGCAAAGACGTGGCGGTCCGTGGCGGTGAGATCCCCGCCGTCAAAGGTCACCGGCGCGATCAACACCTCCACGTCGGGTCCCAGGGAGCGAGCGAGGGCGAAGGGCGCGTACCAGTCGTTCTGGCGGGCGCGGATGGCGCGGTGGGGCTCGGGCTGCACCAGCAGGATCGTTTTTTTTCCCTCGGTCAACAGGGTGTACCGGTCCCGCGACCAGGTGGTGATGTCGCGGCCCACCACCACCGGCCGAAAGCGGGATTTGTGGCGAATGTGCCAGGTAGACAGCAGACGCCGGAAGCGCTCGAAGTGGGACAACTCGGCCACCACCACCGAGAAGCGCACCGTGGGCTGCACGCTTCGTAACAGGTCCCGGTAGGTGGCGGCCACCTCGGCTTCGGCTTGCGGGTCGAAGTGCAGGACGAGGTGCCCGAACGCTCCGCCCGTGTCGGCGACGATCTGTTTGTGGGCGGGACGCTCGGGCAATTTGTGGGGCTCGCCGCGGCCCAACAGGACCATGGCCGTGGCGAGCATCAATGTGAATTCACGCACCACGCGCGGATCTCAGCGGCTTTTTTGCGCCAGCCGCAACTGTTGCGCGCGGCGGGTTCGACGGGCGTGCCCCGCGCGCTTCTTCGGGGCCTGATGCACATAAGTGTAGTAGCGTCGCGCGTGGGCCTTATTGGGAGTCTTGCCTTTTTTGATTAAGACACTTTGGGACAGGCGCGCGCCGGGTTTGAGGGTCACCCGGAGGATCCGGGTGCCGTGGTGCACCGGCGGTGGGCTCATGCGCGCCATGGGCGATGACTCCGCCCGGGCGTACACGTCCACCTTCAGATCCGCCGTGATGGTCTTGCGGGTGGGGTTGTGCACATCGAGCTGTACGGTGAGCCCACCGGTGGACTTGAGGTCCAGCCGGGAGGCCACCCGCAACTCTTTCACTTTTGCGCGGGATGAATGCACCGCGGAAAAGATCCGGGCGCGGTTGGCCGCAGGTGGCGCCGCGTCCAGGGTGAGCGGCGCCAACAGGAACGCCATTCCAAACAACACAAACGGTTTCTTTCCAACACACATGAGTCACCTCCATCGATGTCCGTGCAGACGTTCATCGCCCCCCTGGCGATCTGTAACGGCTTTGTCACGGTGGGTTGCGTCAGGTCATCTCAGCCCTATTTGCGGTATGCGTTCGAGGCCTTTGACCGTAGCTTCTTAATCAGATGTTGACGCTGGCTGGGCCGGGGCGCGGCGTAGCGCACCCGGACGGCTGCTGCCGACAGGGAGTCCGCCTCAAAGGCGTAGGACTTCTTTTTGACCTTGTAACGCCGGGTGTACTGGCGAATTCGCCCGGCGGCTTTGCGCAAGAGGTTGCCCGCCACCACGGTGTTGCCGAACTGGTAGGCGGTCATGGCCCGGTGGGCGAGGTGATTGGCTTGCACCCGGGCCACCCGACCCGCCACCCGCACGTCCGTGGTGCGCTGCACCCGGGCCAGATCCGAGGTCATGTGAAAGGCCACCTGCGCGCCGCGGCGATAGAGCCGCCGGGTGGGGCGTACCGCTGCGTAGGACAGTCGCAGCCCGATGCGTCGCGTGTCCAGGTCCGCGCCCGTGGGCAGCTTCACTTTTACCAGGGCCTTCATGACCTCGCCGCCGGCGAGATCGCTCACGGCGATGCGCGCGCCGTTGCCCTGGCGATGTACCGCGTAGCCCGGCACAGACTCCACGCGGCAGCCCGGGCAGGCTTCCACCTGCAGGTTGATGCTCGTGGCCACGATGCGCTGCACGCCCTGGATCTCCTGGCGGAAGATGGACACCAGGTCCTGGGCACGGGAGATGTAGTGGTAGCGCCCGCCGCCGTATTCAGCGAGGTTTTGCAGAAGCAGCTCGTTGAAGTGCAGCCCCACGCCCATGGTGGTCACGCTGGCCCGACGCTGCCGGGCCCAGGCCGCCATTGCGCTCAGCGAGGACGGGTGGGTCACACCCACGTTGGCGAGCCCGTCCGAGATGAGGATCACCCGCGACACGGCGTTGCGCTCCCGGGCGCCGTTGAGCTGCCGCGTACCGATGTCCAACCCTCCGCCGAGGTTGGTCATGCCCGACGGGTAGATGGAGTTGATCCGGCTCGTCATCCACCCGCGGTTCGCCGCGGTAACGGCCGTGAGGCGAAACTGGATGAACACCTGCGTGTTGTAGGTCACCAGGGACAACCGGTCATTGGCGTCGAGCACCGACAACAGATAGCGTGCCGCAGCCCGGGCCTGTTCGATCTTCCGTCCACCCATGGAGCCTGACGTGTCCACCACCAACGCGATGTCCAGGGGCTGGCGCCGTCGACGCCCGGGCGCCGGACAGGCCTCCACCCACACATCAAAGTAAGCGTACCCGTCGCCGCCGCGGTACACGTAGGGGCTCAGGGGCTGAGCCTTCAAGTGGACGGGCTGGCCCTTCCTGCAGTGCGCCGGCACGGGCTTGGCCACGTGGCGGGTCGTGATGGTCCCGTCGGGCCGTTCATACAGCGCACACCCCGCAAGCCCGATGGTCAGGACCGCGACCAGGCAGCCGTGTCTCCTCATGTAGTCTCCTCCTGCGTTGATGGTCATCCAGGCCAGTACGCACAAATGTGCTGATGGGTCTGGCGGTGATGGCAGAAGGTCTACCGGGGAGTCCGCTGGGCGGAGGACGTGTATGTTGCCTGGATCCATGGTGATCTAATGTAACCACATGTCCTACATTATTTGGTTGCAATGACTGGCCATTTTCAGGTATTGAGCGTAGGTAGATATTCAAATCCCTATGAGGTGTGCCATGTCGAGCGTGCGTTGCTTCCAGCTGGTGTTGGTTTTGATGGCCGGTCTGGTGTCTCTGCCCGGATGTTCCACGGGCAGCGGGGAAGAGGAGTTCCTCATCATTCCCGAGGGCAAGGCGGACGACTTCTTTTCGGCGTCGGCCCAGGAGTACGTGATGGAGGGCACGGCCTCGGTGACGCTCGAGTCGAGCTACGCCGGAGCGACCGCGGACGAGCGGCTGGCCCGGGCCAAGGAGCTCATCGGCTACAAGCACGTGGTCATTGAGTGGTTCCTCAATGTGTACCTGATCGACAAGAGCGACCACGACGCCAACGAGGCGTACGGGGGCTTCAAGTCCATCGTCAAGGCCGGGTCCTACGAGGACATGAACATCACCGAGGTGAGCGAGCTGACCTTTGACTTCACCTTCCAGATGATCGTCGGCGGCACCAACGATCTCATGACGCTCATCCCGAGCCAGGACGTCGGCGACGGCAAGCGCAAGTTCACCCTGCAGATGGGCCGCGTCACCAACGAGGAGATGGACAACCTGGAGATGAATGACGAGTGGTATCGGGCCTCGAAGTGGAGCAACTTCAATCCCACGGGCATGGACCCGCAGGAGCTCGAGCCCATCGAGCTGACCATGTGGCCCGAGACCCGCAGCGTGGACGCCTGGATCGACTACAACTCGCTCTACGCCGACGGCCGCGTGAGCATCGACGTGCACTTTGGCTGGGACTACCACGGCGAGTACCACCTCAAGCACTCCGAGTCCTTCTACAACTGGCTCACCGGGACCATGGGCTTCCATTCGCCGGTGGGTTCCTACGCCGAGTACAGCCGCACCGCCGGCCCCCTCACCAAGACCTTCACCGCCAACGGCCGGGAGGTCACCGCCGAGATCCGCCTCTACTGGGGCAAGCCCGGCACCGACACCGACCCGGACACGGGCGCCGGCGGCATCATGCTGGAGAACGACATGCGGGAGAGCTTCCGCAGTCGCGAGGTGATCATCTACTCGGGCCACTCGGGCTACCTCTACGGCTTCGCCCTGGCCAACTGGCGCGTCACCGACGAGGGAGATCTCGACGACTCCGAAGTGGCGGATCTCGAAATGCCCGAGACCTACCAGCTCGTGGTGGCCGAGGGCTGCGACACCTACGCCATCGGTGAGGCCTTCTGGTCCAACCCGGCCAAGCCGAACCACAGCAACCTCGACATCGTCACCACCACGAGCTTCTCCAACGCTTCCACGCCGGAGGTTGTCAAGGACGTGATCAAGGCCCTGGTGCCGCGCACGGGCGACCACAAGCCCATGACGTACGGCGAGCTGCTCAGGGACCTGGACACCAACAGCTCCTGGTTCAACACCATGTACGGTGTGCACGGCATCGACGACAATCCCAAAATGCATCCCTACGCGGACCTGAGCGCCACCTGCCGGGCCTGCAGCTCCGCCTCCGATTGCGGCGGCCCGGGCAACCAGTGCTCCCGGCTCAACGACAACGAGAAGGTCTGCACGGTCTTTTGCACGGACGATGCGGGCTGCCCCGAGGGCTTCGCCTGTCTCCAGGCGGCCCAGGGCTACTACGTTACCTCCAAGCAGTGCGTGCCCAACACCCGGAGCTGCATCCAGGGGCCGGTCATTACCGGACCCACGCTGATCATCAATGAGGTGCTCGCGGACCCGCCCATGGACCTGGCCGGCGACGCCAACGGCGACGGCGTGCGCAGCTTCACCGACGACGAGTTCGTGGAGTTGGTCAACGTCTCGACCGAAGCCCTGGACCTCTCGGGATTCACGATCTCCGACGGCGTGCGCGTGCGCTTCACCTTCCCGGCGGGCACGACATTGGCCGCGGGCGCTGTGGCCGTGATCTTCGGGGGCGGCGACGTGGGCAGCTTCGCGGTGGCCACCACCGGGCTCCTGTTCGCCGCCGACGCCGGCCTCGGCCTCACCAACACCGGCGACTCGGTGATCGTGGCCGACGCCGAGGGCAACGTGGTGGACCAGATGACCTTCGGCAGCGAGGGCGGCCAGGACCGCTCCCTGGTGCGCGCCACGGACGCTGACCCCGAGGCCACCTTCATCGCCCACCCCATCACCGCTTTCTCCCCGGGCGTCAAGTCCGACGGCGCCGAATTCTAATCAGCCCCGGGCCAGCCCCCGGCCCCGGCTCCCCGGCTCCCCGGCGCCCCGGCGCTCCCTCGACGTGGACGCGCGAACCCCTACAATAGTATACTGACTGCTGGTTGCATCGACGGTGCACAGGGAGACCAGCGAATGCGTCGCGCACATTATCGAACCATCCTATCCCGTTGTGGCGCCTCGGGAGTCGCGGCGCTGGTGGTGTTGAGCCTGGGGTTGTCCTCCCCGGCTTTGGCCCGCAAGCCAACGCCGAGCCAGACCGATGTCCTGCGCCAAAAGGCGCGGTCCATCTTTGTCAGCGGTCAGATTCACTACAAGCTGGGGCGGTTTGATAAGGCGCTCATCGCATACACCCAGGCCTATCAGCTGCTGCCCCTGGCGGGATTTCTGTTCAACATCGGCCAGTGCCACCGGTTCCTGGGCCACTACAAGCAGGCCATCTACTTCTACCGGGGCTACCTGCGGGAGACGCCGGGGGCACCCAATCTGGAGGTCGTGCAGATCCTCATTCTGAACACGCAAAAGAAGCTGGCCGAGCAGACCGGCCAACGCACCCGGGCCCAGGCCGAGTTCAAAGAGGGCGTGCGGCTCTACGCCCTGGGCCAGGTCCCACAGGCCCTGGCCAAGTTCACGGCCGCCTATCAGGTCCTGCCGTCGCCGGGCTACCGCTACCACATCGCCCAGTGCCACCGAAAGCTCAAGGAGTGGAAACAAGCGGTCTTCTACTACCAAGGCTATCTCAAGGACAACCCCGCCACGCCCATGGCGAGCCTGATCGAGGGTCACCTCAAGACCTGCCGCCAGCGCCTCAAGGAGGAGGAGCTCCGCCGCCGGGGGATTCTGAATCCGGATCTCGGCAAGGGCGGCAATGGCGGCAAGACGATTGTGCCCGTCTACAAAAAGTGGTGGCTGTGGACCCTCGTGGCCGTGGGACTGGCCGCGGTGGCCACGGGCCTCGGCGTCGGGCTCACCGTGGGCACGAGCACGGGCCTCCGCGCGCCGCCCACCACCCTGGGCACCGTGAGCTGGAGATAGCCCTGCGGTGCCACCGTCACGCCACACAATCCTACTCGCGCTGAGCCTGACCCTCGTTTCGGCCTGCGACAAGACCGAGGCCGGGGTGCTGGTGAACGCTCAGCTCGAGACCACGGATCTGCGGGTGAGCGAGCTGCGCCTGCGTGGCTACGCGCCCAATCAGGAGGGCCTCGTGCTGGAGGTAACGCGCGCCCGACCCGATGGCGAGCTCTTCGGACAGACGGAGAACATCTTCGTGGAGGTGCCCCGCTCCTGGATCGGCCGGATCGTCTGGCTCCAGGCTGAGGGCTGGCACGAGGGGGCTGTGACCGCCCACGGCAGCGTGTCGGTGCTGCCGCGCAAGAACACCATCGTGGAAGCGACGCTGGTGCTGGTGGCGGGCGCCTCCCCCTGTGGCAACGGTGTCGTCGATCCCGGGGAGCAGTGTGACGGCATGGACGTTGGAGAACACAGCTGCGCGTCCCTCACCGGGCTGCGTCACGGCGTCCCGCGCTGCGTGGATTGTCGACTCGACGTGGCGGCGTGCCACGACTGCGGCAATGGCGAGATCGAAGCGGGCCCCGAGTCCTGTGACGGCGAGAACCTGGGCGGCGAGACCTGCCAGAGCCAGGGATTTCTCACCGGCGACCTGGGCTGCACCGACGACTGTCGCCTGGATCGCTCGGTCTGCCTGCAGGGCTGCGGAAACGACCGCGTGGAGCCGGGTGAGGCCTGCGACGGCGCGGACCTGGGCCGCTTCCGCTGCGCGGACCTGGGATTTCTGTGGGGTCACCTCGGGTGCACCACGGACTGCACCCTGGATAGCAGCGGCTGCGTCGGCCAGTGCGGAGACGGCGTGCTCGACTCCCTGGAGGACTGTGACGGCACGGACTTCGGGGAGCAGACCTGCCAGACCACGGCGGGGCGGACCTCGGGCAGCCTGGCCTGCACCCAGAGCTGTCACGTGGACGTCGCGGACTGCCACACCTGCGGGGACGGCATCATCGAGGCGGACGAGCAATGCGACGGCCCGAGCCTCGGCGGCGCGACCTGCCAGGCCCTTGGATTTGACGGAGGCACCCTGGCCTGCGATGCGAGCTGCCAGCCGGACCCGAGCGGCTGCACGCTGATCACCTGCGGAAACGGCACCATCGACGCTGGGGAGCAGTGCGATCTGGCAAATCTGAATGGCGAGGATTGCCAGAGCCAGGGCTTCGATGGGGGCACGCTGGTCTGTGGGGCCAACTGTCAATTCGACACGGGCGGCTGTACGTCAATCCTGTGCGGCAACGGCGCCATCGACGCCGGGGAGCAGTGCGACGGTTCGAACCTCAACGGCGCCGACTGTGTGAGTCGGGGCTACGACGCGGGCACCTTGGCCTGCACGGGGGGCTGCGCCTTCGACGAAAGCGCCTGCGTCGTCTGGTATTGCGGGGACGGCCTGGTCACCGGCATTGAGCAGTGCGACGGGGCGAACCTGGCCGGCGAGGACTGCCTGAGCCAGGGCTTTGGCGGGGGCACGCTCGCCTGCGACGGGAGCTGCAATTTTGACACGGCGGGCTGTACGCCTTTGGCCGCGGGGTGCGGCAATGGCTACGTCTCGGCCACCGAGCAGTGCGACGACGGGAACCTCGTGGCCGGGGACGGCTGCGATCCGAGCTGTAACACGGAGCCAGGGTATCGCTGCTACGACGATCCCTCGACGTGTGTTGTCGATGGTTCCGTGCTGTTTGTCGATTGT
>Ga0180009_10008449_pt1 | contig 10197 bp, 14 predicted proteins | sample OS_PC_MetaG_FD_123537 | JGI IMG/M metagenome (GOLD analysis project Ga0180009, IMG submission 123537) | Groundwater microbial communities from the Aspo Hard Rock Laboratory (HRL) deep subsurface site, Sweden - OS_PC_MetaG | ecosystem: Environmental > Aquatic > Deep subsurface > Groundwater... | reverse complement strand
TGCCTTCAACAGGAAACACAAACTATAAACACAGCATTTACGTAACATATTCAACAGACTCAAACCAAACAAGCAAAGGAGTCATTCCAATGAATTCAGGAAATCCATTTTACACTACAAGCCAGAACCCGCAAACCTGTTTAGATTTAGATGACGGACAAGAATGCACTAACACATGGAGTGTAATTCCAACAGGAACAATCGGAAACACCTATTCTTTCTTTGTAAAATACACTCCACAAAATACAGAAATCCCTTCACAAAACACTCCAACAATCACAGTAACAATAACAGAAAATACTGGATGCACAGAAAACTGGCAATGCACACAATGGAGTCCATGCATTAATGGAAACCAAACAAGAACCTGCACAGACTTAAGCAACTGCGGAACAACAAACAACAAACCAGCAGAAACACAATCATGCACTGAATGTGAATTCACAGACCAAAAACCATGCACTACAACACAAGAATGCCCAGGAATACAAGTATGCAACGAACAAGGCCAATGGGGAGAATGCTATGATGTGCCTGACGACAACTGTCCAATAATTCCATGCACTAACGGAGAAACAAGAAACTGCACTACAAACGAAAATTGTGCAGGAACAGAAACATGCGTTAATGGAGCATGGCAAACATGCAACGATATACCAAACGACGACTGCCCAACAATAAAAGAACTTGAAATAACAATTACCCCGACAGGAACCCTACAAGACAAACAACCTTTTTCAGTAACAGTAACAGAACAAACACAATCCACTGATACAATAGGAGCAGAACCAATAAGCAGAGCAAAAATAGAATATGCAGGAAAAGCATATTACACAAACCCGCAAGGAAAAGTAAAAATAAAAGCAAACAAAGACTATGTAACTTTAACAGCAAGCAAAGAAGGATACCAGACAAAAACAATAACATTAAACATTGAAGGAGCAGGAACACCAACAGGACAAGGATACTTAGGAGAAATACCAGAAGAAATAGCAACAATAGCAACAGCAATAGCAATAATAGTAGTATTGGCAGCAATAGCCGCAACAAAATTAAAATAAAAGAGGAAACTTTTTCCTCTTCCTTTATTCTTTTTTTATTTTTTTATGCACAAGCGAAAGCTTGATATATTACTTTAAACTAAATTAAAGGATGAAATGGAAAGAGTTTCTTAAGCCGACAGCACTAAAAATAATTTTAACTGTTTTTTTTGCTTATATTTTGGGTTATTTACTGCTTATATTAAACACAATACTTTTCACTTCACCTAACTCTGATTGTCTGGGCTGTGATTCACCTGAAATATTAAACCAGATAGCTGTTTTTTTTCTGCCTTTAGGTTTGGGAGTCCTTAATTTAATTGAAGAAAATTTTTGGTTGCTTCCTGAAGGAATTATTGGTTCAATATTGTTTTTGTGTTTTATTTTACTGCATGCTTTGTTCTGGTATGCGATATCATGTTTTATTGAATTAGCATACAATAAATTCAAAGGAGTGAAAAAATGAAAAAAATAATTTTGGTTTTGGTCGCTGTAAGCATTTTAATTGCAGGATGCAATTTTTTTCCTGAACCAGAAGAAGATTTAACTGGATTTAAAGACTGCAAGCAAAGCCAGGAATGCATTATGAATTCAGTGAAAAACTGTGAGAAAGCTTTTGCTTCATCAAAAGACACATTTATGGGAGACGCTAAAGCAGAACTAAAAGTAATAGTGTATGGAATGCAGGAAGGAAACTGCAAAATAAAATACAAGACAGGAAACCTTGAAGGAGACGCAGGATTAATGTCTCAGGCAGTGTTTTCACTTATTGCAAACAAAGAAATGGTTTGCTTGGTTCCAAAAGAAAAAATTAATCTGGCAACAAAAGGAATGACAGAAGAATTAATGAAAAACTATTGTTCAGGAAGCTTAATTGATGCAATTAATTCAATTGAAGAAACAATGAAAGACATGCAGTAAAACTCAGAGTTTTTCTGTTTTCATTGTCTTATCAGTTATTTTGAATTGCTTTCCGCAGTAAATGCATGAAGTGTCTGTCTTGATTATTTTTCCATCATCAGGGAAAGCATTAATTAAGTCTTTTCCTTCAATTGATTCCTCAAATTCTTTTTTACAGTGAGAACAAATGAAAATTGTTTTTGTTCTAGGCTCTGAAACCATTGAAGTCTTGTTAATCAAAAAAGGTTTTTTGCATTTAATGCATGTTCCTTCTAATGCTCCTCCTTTAGCAGGATTATTATTCATTTTTTCTACATGATCTGAAACTTCACCGCAATTAGAGCACTTAAAATAAACTGTTTTTCCTTCACCCAAAAAAATTACCTCAAAAAAACTGTAAAGTATAAGAATTTACGCTTATTTAAGTTTTTGGTTTTAAAAAAAGGCAGAACACAAAGAATAAATACTTGTTAAACTTAAATAAGATTATATGACAGGATTATTTGACAGAACTGACAGGGCAAAAAAAGCAATGTTTGCACAGTCAAAGAGAAGAAATGCAAGCAAACTAATAAAAGAAAACATCCAGAAAAAACAAAAAAAAGAAGAAAAATACAGGAATGAAGAAAGAAAAAAAAGAAGAAAAGAAGGGAGATATTGAAAACAAAAAAAAATACAATTCAATGGAAAAGAATAAGAGAAACCAAATGGCAGGAAGAAAAACAAAAAAAGAGAAACAAATAAATAAGGGAAAGGTTTAATTTAATCAAATGAAAAAGAAATTTTTGCTTTTGGCTTTAATTCTGTTTTGTCTGGTTGGCTTTTCAGGGTGCCCTTTAATTGACGACCATGACAAGGCACCAGAAAACGCTTACCGAGAAATACATTTTGCGTTGATTCCGGAAGAATGCATGGAATTCAAAGACAATGTCTGTTCTTTATTTACCTGCATGGTTGATTCATGCTATTGTGAAGAACCAGAAGGAATACTAGTAAAAGAAAACAAAAACCATTATGTAATAGGAAATGAAAAAGATGTAGTAAGAGATGTACAAGAGTATTTGAATTCAATTAATTCAGAATACAAGGCTGAAAATGCAGTGGAATTAAATCCGGTTTTTTATAATGTTTTTGCATTTGATTCAGAAAGAAACGAAAAAGTTTTTGTAATAGCAGTTGACGGAGCAATACTTGAAACAACATGCAATGTTTAAGAAAAAAGAAAAAAATAAATAATAATTTGAACTAAAAAGAATTGGAGGGAAAAAAATGACTGAAGGAAATACAAAATTAAAGTGTCCTGATTGTGGAAAAGAATTTCCTGAAGGAGAAGACACTACAATAGGAGAAATAATGGAAACAACCTGCCCTTTTTGCAAAAAAAGATTTGAAATAAATGACGAAACAGTAATAGAGGAATAAAATGCCAAAATGCCCTAAATGCAAAAAAGAAGTCAAAGAATTAGTGTTGGCTGGAAGCTATAAGTATTCAATGAAAAGAGAAGTATATTTATGCGAGAACTGCGCAAAAAAAATGAATTCAGCAGTTAATTCTTCAACTACAATTTTTTTAGTGCTATTTTTTGTTTGGCTTGGAGGAATTTTTCTGGGAATAGTGCCGGAAGAGTTTTTTGCGGGTTATTTGCTTTCAGGAATAATAGGACTGCCTTTAATTCTGTTTGCTTTCTATAAATTAAAGGAGGGCTCTTAATGGAATTAATTGACTGGCTTAAAGTGGTTTTTTTTATTAGTTTTGTTTTAGGGATTTCTTTAGTTTATGCAGGAGACAGCACAACAGGAATTGGAGTCTTTTTTATTGCAGTTTTTGCTGTCTGCGGAATAATACTTAATTTAGGGATAATAAAAGAAAAAACAAGCCCTGAAAAAAAACTGCAAAGAATAGAAAAAAATGCAGGAAAAGAAATAAAGAAAATAGAAAAAGACGCAAAAAAAATCGAAAAAAAAGCAGAAAAAATAGTTAAAGCAGCAGAAAAAGAAATAAAAAAGTAAGAAAAGGAAGGCGTTACTTTCCTTTTGCTTTCTCTGAAATGTTTCCAATCCAGATTGTTACGAGAACAGCAATAATTGTTACAACAACTGCATAAACAATCATCGGGCCAATCGAGTCTGCTTGCCCAAAAACTTCAGCAAATATTGCCTGAATTGCACCATTCCAAGCTAAAGCTGCAACCAACCCAAAAGCCGCTGTAAGCAAAGCAGCAATTTTTTCAATTACTTCAGTTTTCATAAATAAGCCTCCTAAATAAGCCTTAACTAAAAGATTAAAAATCAACCAGAAAAAAAACTTTATTTAATTTTAGGGTGCTTTTTGATTTCATGGTAAGTTGAACAAAATTTTGGGGATTCACTCTGATGATTGCACAAATACTTCGAAGGAAGCATATCCCTGCAGACTCCTGCAAACTTGCATGACATTCAAATTACCTTGCATAATGCATTCTCCCCTTTAAATTCAGTTTAATCTTTTATCACCAAAAAAAAAGAGAAGAAGTGAGTTAGTGATAAAAGGGGATAAACAACAGCCACTTGAATCTAATAATAATTAGCTTTAAGTGAAAAATCAAGCCAGAAATTTTTTTGGCTGCGTTCATCTGAAAAAATAAAAAGAAAGTAAAGCTTTAAAACCTAAATGTTAATTCAGCATCCAGATGCTGAAATTAAGCAGTAAAGCAAAAGAAACCCACAAAATATAAGGGATTAAAAGAAAAGCCGCTTTTTTTTCTATTCTGTAAAAAAACAAAATTGAGGCAAGAATTACAGTCCATAAAACAAGTATTTCAATTAAAGCAAACAAAGGATTTTTTAAGCCAAAAAACAAAAAAGACCAGAAAACATTAAGAACTAACTGAACAAAAAAAACGCTTACAGCAAATTTTACTTCTTTTTTTTCAAATCCTTTTTTCAGGATTAAATACAAAGAAATTCCCATTAACAGGAAAAGCAGTGTCCAGACAGGGCTAAAAAGCCAGTTAGGCGGATTAAAAAAAGGCTTTACAAGAAAAGCATACCATGAAGGAATAGAAGGAATAGTAAAAACTGAACCAATTATTCCTGCAAGCTGGCATAAAATAATTGAACCAATTAAAAGCAGCAAATCATTTTGCTTCATCTAAAAGTATAGGCATTAAAGATATTTAAACTGATCAAAATAAAAAAAATAAAGAAATAGATGAAAAATTAACTTTCATTTTTTGCTTAAAAAATTAGTATCTTTTTCTTTTCATGTAACAGTCTTTGCAGTAAACTGGCTTGTCTTCTGCAGGCTTGAATGGAACTTCACATTCATTTCCGCATTCAGAGCAAGTTGCTTTATGCATTTCTCTTGGACCAAAATCTCTTCTTGGTGGTCCTCTGTTATTGCTAAAATCTCTCATGTTTTATTAACTCCTATATTAAAAATAACACAAACAAAATGAACAAAAGAAGAATCTTTTATACATAAAAATGTGTTATAGTTATGTAATAAATGACTATACAACAGTTTATAAATCTATTAATGCAAAACAATAAGCCCTAAAAAAAACTATTTTTTCAGGTATTCATCCCAGCTTTTTATTTCAAGGTCTGCAGGCTTTTTTTCCTGCATTGATTTAATGAAAAGCTTTGACAATTCAAGGTTTGTGATTAAAGGAACACTGAAATCAACTGCTGTTCTCCTTAAAGAATAATCAGGATCCCATTTCTTTGAATGATATTTGCTTGGAATATTGAAAATAAAATCAATTTTTCCTGATTTAAGGAAAGAAATGATATTTGGCTCTTTTTTTTCCTGCACTTTGAAAAGTTTTTTGCTTTTAATGCCATGAAATTTCAAAAACTTGTGGGTGTTTTTTGTTGCAAAAAGATTAAAGCCCATTTCAGAAAGCTTTTTTATCGGCTTCAAAAGAAAGTATTTATTTTCTTCTCCGCCAACTGAAACCAGAATATTTTTTTTAGGCAAAGGGTTTTTTGCTGCAAGCATTGATTTAAGAAAAGCATCATAAATGTCTTTTCCCAAGCATGCAACTTCTCCTGTTGAAGCCATTTCCACGCCGGAAATAGGGTCTGCACCGCTTAAACGCGAAAAAGAAAACTGCGGGGCTTTAACTCCGACATAATCAAGTTTACCGAAATAATCAACTGTTTTTTCTATTGGTTTGTCAAGGATTGCCTTAACTGCATAATCAATGAAATTTTTTCCTATTACTTTAGAGCAGAAAGGAAAGCTTCTTGAAGCACGCAGATTGCATTCAATTACTTTAATTTCATTGTCTTTTGCAATAAACTGGATATTGAATGGGCCGGTAATTTTCAGCTTTAATGCAATTGCCTTAGAGATTTTTTTTATTCTGTTAATTGTTTCAAGGTAAATTCTTTGGGCAGGAAGAATAATTGTTGCATCACCTGAATGCACTCCTGCGTTTTCCACGTGCTCTGAAATAGCATAAATAATCATTTTGCCGTTTTTTGCGACTCCGTCAATTTCAATTTCTCTTGCATTAACAAGGAATTTGCTTAAAACTGCAGGATGCTCTTTTGACAAAACAGAATTTTTCAGGAAATCCTCTAATTCTTTTTCATTAAATACTACTGCCATTCCTGAACCGCTTAACACATAGCTTGGCCTTACAAGAACAGGAAAGCCGGTTTTTTCTGCAAAAGCTTTTGCTTTAGTAAAAGAAGTGAGTTCAATCCAAGTAGGCTGGCTGACATTAATTGAATCCAGAAGAGAAGAAAACTTGTTTCTGTCTTCGGCTGAATCAATTGACTCAACTTTTGTTCCCAAAATTTTCACTTTGTTTTTATTTAAATCCATTGCAAGGTTGTTTGGAATCTGGCCTCCCATTGAAATAATCAACCCAAAAGGCTTTTCTTTGCGGTAAATCTCTAACACAGTTTCAAGTGAAAGCTCTTCAAAAAACAGTTTGTCTGATTCATCAAAATCAGTTGAAACAGTTTCAGGATTAGAATTAATCATTATTGTATTATATCCTGCTTTTTTAAGTGATTTTAATGCATTCACACAACACCAATCAAATTCAACGCTTGAACCAATTCTGTAAGGGCCTCCGCCTAAAACAACAATGCTTTTTTTTAGGGGAAAAACATCGTCTTTTATTCCGTTGAATGTAAGGTACAAATAATTTGTTTTTGCAGGGTATTCTGCTGCAAGAGTGTCAATTTGTTTTATTACAGGAAAAATTTTTGCTTTCAGCCTTTTGTTTCTGACTTTTTCTTCAGTTGAATTAATTAATAAAGAAATTTTTTTGTCGCTGAAACCAGATTGTTTTGCTTCCAAAAGCAATTCAGGAGAAAGAGAATTCAATGATTTTTTTTCAAGGATTTTTTCTAATTCAACAATGTTTTTTATCTTGAACAAAAACCATTTATCTATTCCTGTAAGAAAAGAAATTTTTTCAACAGAAAAATTTTTCCTTAAAGCAGAAGCAACTGCATGAATCCTGTTTTCTGTGGGATTAATTAATTCAGCTTTAATTTGTTTTCCTGAAAAAAACTTTGATTCAATTCCATTTATTCCTGTTTCAGTCATCCGCAAGGCTTTCTGCAAGGCTTCCTCGAATTTCCTTCCAATTGCCATTACTTCTCCTACAGACTTCATCTGGGAACCGATTTCTTTTGAAACATTACTGAATTTATTTAAATCCCATCTGGGCACTTTTACAACACAGTAATCCATTGCAGGCTCAAAGCAGGCCATAGTTTTTTTTGAAACAGAATTCTTTAATTCATTTAAAGAATAGCCTAAAGAAAGTTTTGCTGCAATAAAAGCCAGAGGATAACCTGTTGCCTTTGAAGCAAGAGCACTGCTTCTTGAAAGCCTTGCATTCATTTCAATTACAAAGTACTCGTTTTTTTTCGGATTCAAGGCAAACTGGATATTGCATTCTCCTATAATGTTAAAATGCCTTACGATTTTCAGCGAAATTTCACGCAATAAATGGTATTCAGAGTTTGTCAGGGTCTGGCTTGGCGCAACAACAATTGATTCTCCTGTATGAATTCCCATTGGATCAAAGTTTTCCATATTGCAGACTGTAACAGCATTGTCTGATTTGTCTCTTAAGATTTCATATTCTATTTCTTTGAATCCTGAAAGATATTTTTCAATTAAAACCTGCTTTGAAAAAGAAAAAGCCTGTTTTAGTTTTTCTTCTAATTCTTTTGGATTCCTGACTAAACCGCTTCCTTTTCCACCTAAAGCAAAAGCAACGCGCACCATTAAAGGAAAACCGATTTCTTTTGCTGAATTAAGGCCTTCATTAACTGAAGTGACTGCAATTGAAGGAGGAACAATTACATTAATTTCTTTCAGCCTTTCAGCAAACTTTTTTCTGTCTTCTGTTTCTTCAATTGATTTAACTGAAGTGCCCAAAACTTGTACATTAAATTTTTTTAGTATTCCGTTTTTTTCTAATTCAAGGCCACAATTTAATGCTGCCTGGCCTCCAAAACCCAAAAGAATGGAATCAGGTTTTTCTTTTTCAATTACTTTTTCAACAAAAAAAGAATTTATCGGCAGAAAATAAACCTTGTCAGCTAATTCTTCTGAAGTCTGGATTGTCGCAATATTTGGGTTAACTAAAATTATTTTTATGCCTGTTTCTTTTAAGGCTTTAATTGCCTGTGAACCAGAGAAGTCAAACTGGCGGTCAAATAAATTAAAAATCTAACTGACTTTCGCCTGCTTCCCCGATTTTCAGAGCGCCTGAACCTAACAACAAAATTTTCTTGTATTTCACAATTCAATTACCTCCTTTTTTTATTTCATAACATCTCCTTGAATTCATCAAACAAAAAATCAGAGTCAGTAGGCCCAGGAGAAGCTTCAGGATGAAACTGAACAGAAAAAAACGGTTTTGACTTGTGTTTTATTCCTTCAATTGTTTTATCGTTTGCATTAACAAACCATTTCACAAAATCGTTTTTCATTTTGTTTTCCAAAGCAAAGCCATGGTTTTGCGAGGTAATAATGCAGTTATTGGTTTCTAAATTAATGCAAGGCTGATTTTGGCTCCTGTGGCCGAATTTTAATTTAAAAGTGTTTATTCCTGCTGCTCTTCCAAGCAATTGGTTGCCTAAACAGATTCCAAAAACTGGCTTTGAATCAGAAAACAATTTTTTAATGTTTTGAATTGGAACTGAAAGCAATGAAGGATCGCCTGGACCATTGCTTAAAACAAAACCATCAACATCTAATTCATTTAAAGGAGAATTCCATGGAACCCTTAAAATTTTTATTTTCCTTTTCAGCAAGCTTCTTATAATTCCATGTTTTGCACCAAAATCAACTAAAGCAACTTTTTTGTTTCCTTTGCCAAACCATTCATTTTTACTGCACGAAACTTTTTCAACTAAATTTAATTTATTCGGGTCAAAAAAAGGAATTTCTTTTTCTATTATTATTTTGCCTAACATTGTTCCCTTGCTTCTCAGCTTTTGCGTTAAAGCCCTTGAATCAACTCCAAAAATTGCAGGAACTTTATTTTCTTTCAGCCAAGAAGAAAGACTTTTTTCTGCAGACCAATGCGAAAACTCTTCTGAATAATCCCCTACAATTAATCCTTTTACCTGAATTTTTTCTGATTCAAGATTTGAAACATTTTTTTTATTGTGTGCTGGTATTCCATAATTGCCGATTAAAGGATAAGTAAATACAAGGATTTGGCCAGAATAGCTTGGGTCAGTTAAGCTTTCAGGGTAACCAGTCATTCCTGTTGAAAAAACAACTTCGCCAGAAGAAGAAAAAGGAAAACCAAAAGAATAACCTAAAAAAACAGTGTTGTCAGACAAAACAAGTTTTGCTCTGACTTTTTTAGAATACATTAAAAAAAAATTTATGTCAGCAAAAGTTTATAAAAAGAATTTAAAGCCAAAAACACAGGAAAAAATATATAAACACTTCTCAACACCTTTTCTTAAAAGGTGTAACAAAATGCAGGGCATAAAGCCCGGCTGCCTTTTGATAAAAATTTAAATAAAAAAGTACAGTATAATCAAGTACTATTTTGATTATCCCAAAAAGAACTTTTTCTCTTATCAGAAACGGTTTTTCTTTTTTGGGCAACCTGCACTTTTTTCTTTTGAGAAAAGAAAAAAGGGCGGAGGTGAATTATTAATGGGAACAAGAAGCAAAGATACAAGCCGATTCAAGAAAACCAAAGCCAGAGAAAGATGGAAATGGAAAAAAAAGAAAATGCGCAGGGAAAAACGCAAAAAAAGATATAGAAAGAAAAGA
>Ga0180009_10008448_pt1 | contig 10197 bp, 8 predicted proteins | sample OS_PC_MetaG_FD_123537 | JGI IMG/M metagenome (GOLD analysis project Ga0180009, IMG submission 123537) | Groundwater microbial communities from the Aspo Hard Rock Laboratory (HRL) deep subsurface site, Sweden - OS_PC_MetaG | ecosystem: Environmental > Aquatic > Deep subsurface > Groundwater... | reverse complement strand
GTCGCTGAGGTCGAAGTTAAAGAGGAAATATTAGTCCCTTCTGTTGAAGAGCAAGTTGTCGAAGCTAATATACCGGACAGCGTTAAAGATGATTTTGAAATTGAACTCGAGTTTGAGGAAGAAAAACCTAATGTGAAGGGTTTAGATCATCTTGAGAAGTTAAGAGCCGAGGCAAAAAAGGAATTGGACTCCGGTGAGTTTGATATTGAGCAAGAAAATGAAGATGACGATTCTGGTGATGAAGCCGAGTTAACCGATCTTCCAGCTTTTGAAGAATTAGAAAAATTGAATGTACACGAGTTAAGAAAAATGGCAAGAAGTTTCTCCGCTTTTCCTATAAAGGGAAGGGAAATTTCTAAAGCGAATAGAGGGACGCTGCTGGATTTCTTTAAAGAGTTATAAGAATTATTGAACTCTTCAAAAATTACTACACAATCCGTGGAGTTTTTTTTATTTTTAACCCATGGAAAGTAAAATTTATTCTATACTATTTACGACACTGTTTTCAATCGTACTTTGGTTGTTCGTGTCTTTTTCGCATGAATATTCTACTTCTGTAGAATTGCCGGTAAAAATCGTTAGTATTCCAGACGGATACGCAGTAAATGAATTCCAGCCAAAGAAAATTATGTTCAATATCAAAGGAAAAGGCTGGCAGTTATCGCAGTTCATGTTTGGATTTGAAAATGATTTGGAAGTAAATTCACAGGAAAAAGAAGGACAGCATACAGCTTCAGTGAGAACTTCGTTAGAGCAGAACAGATGGTATTCTTCCTCAACTCAATTGGGTATTGTGTCTCCCGAACTGGTGTCGTATTCACTGGAAAAAATCAAAAGAAAAAAAATAAAAATAATACATCACGCAGAATTGTCTTTCAAACCGGGGTATGGTTTGGTTTCTGAAATTTCAATCATTCCCGATAGCGTTATAGTTTTTGGTCCGAAAAGTAAAATTGACAAATTAGAATTCATACGCACCGTTAGCACAAAGTATAAAAGGTTAGAAAAAAAAGTAAATTATGAAGTTCTAATAGAGGTTCAAGAAAATTTTCAGCTAGAACAAGAATTAGTGAGAATTGAATTTGATGTACAGAAAATAGTTGATAAGACTTTCGAGGACGTATTTGTAAGAAGTGATGGAGTCCCAAGATCAAGAGAGCTTTCATTGTTTCCTACAAAAATTAAAATCGTTCTTCGCGGTGGAATAAATAAGCTTGGTAAACTTACGGATTCGCAAATTAATGCATCTGTAAATTTTAGGCAAGCAATAGAAGATACTTCCGGTTCGCTCGCGCCGAATATAGAAGTACCAGCTTTCACACAATTAATTGATATTATACCTAAAAGACTAGAGTACATAATAAAACAGTATTGATCATGTTTATAACATTCGAAGGTTTAGACTTCTGCGGAAAGTCAACCCAAGTAAAATTACTAAAGCAAAAGCTCGAACAGAATAATCGAAATGTAAGGCTCATTAGGGAACCGGGCGGCACAAAAATTTCCGAGCAGATTAGGCGTCTGCTTTTAGATAGAAGAAATTATGAGATGTCATTCGCCGCTGAGTTATTGTTATTTTCTGCCAGCCGGGCACAATTAGTTCAAGAGGAAATCATTCCTCTTTTAAATGACGGCTATTATGTTATTTCCGATAGATTCCATGATTCGTCAATAGCCTATCAGGGTTACGGCAGAGGGATTAATGTTGAAGCTGTTCAAACGATACAAAAATTTGCGATAAGCACGGCGCTGCCTGATATTACGTTTTTTATTGATATTCCAGTAGAAGAAGTTGAAAGAAGAAAAGCAAAACTTCAAGAGGAATTGCTGGATAGGATTGAAGTTTCTAACGAAGAATTTTATCAAAGGGTTCGCGGCGGTTATATTAAACTTTGTGCGGAAGAAAAACGTTTTAGATTAATAGACGGTACAAAATCAATTGAAGAAATTCACGAAACTATTATGAAAGAAGTTGGTTTAATAAATAAAAAAGATGCTGAATGAATAAACTAATAAATAAAATTGCGCTGCTATCTTTAGTTATAATCTTTGCTGGATTTGTTAAAGGCGATTCGGACATTTTTTTCAAGATGTCGAAAAGTATAGACATCTTCGGGAGAATCTATAAAGAAGTCAATCTTAATTATGTTGATGAGGTTGACCCCACAGAATTTATGCTATCCGGAATTAAGGGAATGTTAGCCGCCCTCGATCCCTATACAATTTATATCGATGAAACGATGAAAAAAGATATTGACGTAATTACTAAAGGTAAATATGGCGGTATTGGAGCAAGCGTTGGAATCAGAAATGACAATATTACTGTTGTTGATTTAATTGAAGGTTACTCAGCGCAAAGGCAGGGAATACGCATCGGCGATGTGATTGTGCAAGTTGATGAGATAAAATTTTCTAAAGAAAATTATAATGAACTGGGAAATTATCTTAAAGGAAATCCTGGGAAAATTGTTTCCATAATAATTGAACGAGACGCCATTGAAGAGAGCCTGACTTTTAATTTAGTTCTCGAAGAAATAGTGATTAAAAATTTGAGCTATTACGGGTTTGTTCCTGACAGCAGTAATAATGTATACTTGAAACTAAGCAGTTTTTCCCGGTCTGCCGGAGAGGAAGTAAAAAAAGCATTGATCGAACTGAAAAAGGAACGTGAGATAAAATCGATTGTTCTCGATCTTCGGGGAAACCCTGGCGGTCTGCTGGATCAAGCGATTGACGTTAGCGAAAAATTCCTTACAAAGGGAGATCTTGTTGTTTCGGTAAAAGGTAGAGATACAACGAATGTAAGTAACTATTATGCCGGAGAAGAAGCAGTTTCTGGCGATGCAAAAATAGCTGTATTAGTTGATGAGGGAACTGCATCAGCGTCAGAGATAGTTGCGGGTGCAATTCAGGACCACGACAGAGGAATTGTAGTCGGCACTCAATCATTTGGCAAAGGGCTTGTTCAAACACTTGTCCCGCTTTCATACAACACATCCTTGAAAATAACCACGGCAAAATATTACACACCAAGCGGAAGATGCATACAAAAAGTTGATTATTCTAAGGATAATAAAGTACTCACAAGTTCATCTACAATTGCAAAGTCGGAATTTGCAACTGACAATAATAGAAAAGTTTTTTCTGCCGGCGGGATCTTGCCGGATACAATTGTCAGCAATCGTTCAGATTCGAAGCTGATTTCACAGCTTCTTGCTAAGGGTATGTTTTTTGAATTTACAACCAACTATTATAATGTTAATTCAGAAAAGGATTTTTCTAAAATCAATGATGAAGTTTTTTATTCTTCCTTCACCTCTTTTCTAAGAGATAAAGGATTTGTATTCAATTCCAAAATTGAAAAGAGCTTAAGTGAATTGCAAAAATCACTGTCGGAAGATCAAATTAATGAAGATCTGATAAAAGAAATAAATAATCTCATAAATAGAATTAAGAGTGACTATTCTGTAGAATTAACCGAGGTCAGCAAAGAGATTGTGTGTGAAATAAAAAAGGAATTGGCTGCCAGAATTGATGGAAGAGATGGACGTATAAAGGAAAGTTTAAAACACGATAAGCAATTTGATTCTGCGCTCAACCTTCTTAATGAAGATTCCATTTACTTAAAAATATTGGCGTTTGGTGATTGACGTTTTTCAAGTTCTTTTATTTGCGCTGATAGGCTTTGCCACCGGAATATTGTCGGGCTTATTCGGTATTGGCGGCGGCGTAGTTTTTGTGCCGGTATTATTTATTCTTTTCCCCGGAATTGGAATTCCCACAGATAAAGTTACTTTATTCGTAATTGCAACTTCGTTGTTTGCGGGTTCATTCGCCTCAATAAGCTCATTCATTAATCATCTAAAAGCAAAGCATATAGAAAAAAGCCATGCGCTATATCTTTCCTTGGGAGCTTTATTATCTGCTCTTATCGTTCCCACTTATGCCGACAGCATTAATGGTTTTTATTTGAAACTGCTGATCATTATTGTGCTTCTGTTTGCGTCGATTAAAATATATTTTCAAAAAAATAATGCAGCCGAAAATCAGATAAAAAATAATCTATATAAATTTGTGTTATTCCCAACTGGAATTATTATAGGAGGTATTTCCTCCCTTACCGGTTTGGGAGGAGGCATTTTTTACGTGCCGTTATTATTGAGCGCATGGCAGTTGAATGTAAAAAACTCCATCGGAACTTCATCAATGGTTGTGTTCATAACTATGATTGCAGCTACTATTTCATATATTTTTTCGTCATATCATTTGAATATTTTTGAAAATTCACTTGGCTACATTTATTTGCCTGCTGGGTTTTTGCTGGGTCTTTCTGCAATACCCGGGGCGTGGCTTGGCGTTAAATTCATTAAGAAATCAAGAGAAAGTATCATAAAGAGAATATTTTCAGTATTTTTGCTCCTAGCTGTTATTAAAATTATTTTGGAATTATGAAAACTGGAAATATTACAATAAAAATGGATTCGGCTTTTGATAAATGCCCTGAATGCAAGTCTGTTGCAATGCTTAGGCGTTCGCATTCACGGAGTGCGTGGGAACAAATATTAAAACGTTCAAAGATGGGAAATATATATAGATGCAAGCAGTGCGACTGGCGCGGATTTAAATTTGGATTCTCGCTTCGCGGTTTGTCCTTCAAAACATTTTTTATTTATGCGGCTTTAATTCTTGCTACGGCTGTTGTAGTGAGATTTATTATAACAAAATTTGTAATAAGATAATCAGAAACAAAACGCCTTCCGAAGCGTAAAAATCATTCAAAATTAACATTGAAAAAATCATTTAATTTATTTGAAAAGATGAAAAGAATTTAGGAGAAAAAATGACAAATAAAGAATCAGTAGAAAAGCAATATGAATTTAAGGCGGAAGTTAAACAGCTTCTCAACATTTTAGTTCACTCACTTTATACTAATAGAGAAATATTCCTTCGGGAACTTATTTCCAACTCTTCCGATGCTTTGGATAAACTTCGATTTGAATCTAACCGGGGAACGGAAATCATTCAGAATGATCTTCCGTTAGAAATTAAAATCGAGTTTGACAGCAATGAAAACACTTTAACTATTACCGACTCGGGAATTGGCATGACCGAAAGCGAGCTAGTTGAGAACATTGGAACGATCGCTAAATCCGGAACTACTGAATTTCTGAAAAAGTTAGCTGAAAGCAAATCCGAAGCAAGTAATATTATTGGAAAGTTCGGCGTTGGATTCTATTCAGTCTTTATGGTTGCCGAAAAAGTTGAATTAACCACTAAATCTTTTAAACCAGATAGCGAGGCGTTAGTTTGGACTTCCGACGGTTTGGGAAGCTATACAATATCGAAGGCATTGGATAAATCTGACAGAGGAACAAAAATAAAAATCTTCCTTAAAGAAGAAACGAAGGATTTTGCAGATAAATACAAACTAGAACAGATAATTAAAAAGCACTCGAATTTTATTACATTCCCGATTAAAATTGATAAAGATCAATTAAACACGGTAACTGCAATTTGGCGTGAACCAAAGTCGTTTGTTAAAAAAGAACAGTACAACGAGTTTTATAAATTTTTAACTTATGACAATGAAGAGCCGCTTGAAGTAATTCATAAATCTGTTGATGCGCCGATTCAATTCAACTGCTTATTATTTATTTCAAAAAAGAATTTTGATATCTTCGGAATGAATAGAGATGATTACGGGTTGGACCTTTATGTGAAGCGCGTTTTAATTCAACACAAAAACAAAGAACTGTTGCCCGAGTATTTAAGTTTTGTACGCGGCGTTGTTGATTCTGAAGACCTTCCACTAAATATTTCCAGAGAGACATTACAGGAAAATCTTGTTTTCACCAAGATTGCCAATACTGTCACAAGTCAAATTTTAAGCACTCTATCCACATTGGCAAAAGATAATGTTGAAAAGTACAATGAGTTCTGGAAAGAGCACGGCAGAATATTGAAAATGGGTTATTCTGATTATGCTAATCTTGAAAAAATAAGTAACCTACTCCGGTTCAACTCTTCGTCATGCGAAACTGCGGAAGAATTAACTTCATTCGATGAATATGTAAAGCGAATAAAAGAAGGACAGAAAGACATCTATTACATCACCGGCGCAAGCAGAGACGCTCTTCACATGGATCCGCACACGGAAATATTTAAAGCAAAGGGATTGGAAGTGATTTATCTGTTCGATCCGGCTGATGAATTTGTATTTAGCAATCTGAACAAAGTTAAAGATTTTGAATTGAAGTCCGCAGATCAAGTTGAGCTGAAGAGCCTTGAGAAATTTGAAAAGATGAATAAGACTGAAGAAAAAGAAGAGCCTCTTTCGAGTGATGACAAACTTCACATGAAAAGTCTTCTTTCAAAAATGAAAGATATTTTGGGAGATAAGGTTACCGAGGTTAAAGATTCTGAAAGGCTCCAAGACAGTCCGGCTTGTCTCGTTAATCCTGATGGAACTATGTCTGCTTCGATGCAAAAAATAATGCAGATGGTTAATAAAGACGCCTCTATTCCTAAAAGAGTTTTGGAGATAAATACAAACCACAAAATTGTTAAAAATTTATTAAAAGTATTCAAACAGAATCCGAATAACGATTATTTACGATCTGTTACAGAGCAGTTATTCGAGACTTCTTTGTTGCTCGATGGTTACCTGCAGGATCCGCACTTACTCGTATCAAAAGTAAATAAACTACTTGAAGATTCCAGTGATTGGTACACTGAGCTAAAAAAAATGTAATTTATTTTTAGAGGGCAATTTCAGAGATTATGTGTTTAGATTCTTTATCCAGCATTGTGGATATAGAATCTAATTCACGTTAAAATAAATTGCAAAAATCTCACTTTCGCATTGCTGCCGTAAGTTCTCTTTCGCTAACATAATCTGTCAAATAAAGTATATTAACTTGACTTCTATTTTTTACAAGCCAGCTCAATGAAATTTTTAATCTTTCCAAATGCTTTTTGTTCAACTCCGGGATTAATTGTTTTGAACCGTTGAAGTAATCCTCCAAAGCTGAATTAAAGAGAGAGTTCTCATCGAGAGGAAAATCTTTAATAAATAGTTTGCCATCAACGAGCAGCAACTTTTCTTTTTCTGAACCATTGCGCACTTCTATTAACACATTTGCTTTGTTCACCGGCTCCGCTAAAATCGATGCTCGGTTCAATTGATTCAAAATTAAATTCACCGTATCTCTTATCTGCGCCGCTTCCTCATATTTCTTCTCTTCAGATAGGAATTTCATTTTGGTCAGTAATCTATTAACTGCATCTTGATTTCCACCGGATAAAAATTTGTAAACATTTTCCAATTCGTCCATGTATTCAGTTTGCTCCATTTCCTCGCACGGCGCCAAACATCTTTTAATGTCTTTCAGGTAGCACTTCTTTTTTTTATTGAATTCTTTTTCAGAACATTCCCTTAGCATAAAAGTTCTGTCGGTTATTTCAACGAGAGTTTTTGCTATATCGGAATTTAGAAAGGGTCCGAAATAATCATTCCCATCAAAATCAAATACAGATGTGACGGATAGATCAGGAAAATTGTGATTCAAATTTACTTTCACAAAATAAGCTTGCGAATATTTTTTCAACTGAGAATTGAAAACCGGATTATTTATTTTTATCATTTCGGCTTCCGCCAATAGCGCAGATAATTCCGAATTTGTTTTTATATGCTCAAGCGAAGAAGCTTTGCGGATTATTTTTTTGGATTTTGAACCGGAAGCGCTTGTGAAATAATTATTTACACGGCTCTTTAGAGCTTTTGCTTTGCCAATGTAAATTATCTCGTTGAATCTATCCTTAAAAAGATACACGCCTGGTGAAGCAGGTAGAAGTTCAACATCATGCGCAAGTTTTTTCTTAATTAATTTATAACCGCGCTTTAACGCACTTGGATATTGGAATGAAGAAAGTTCCTCAAGAGTGCTTATGTTGAATTCTTCTTTCAATTCACCGATTATCTTGATCAATAATTTTGCGGTTACGGTGGCATCCCCTAAAGCTCTGTGAACATCTTTGTGGCGGAGACGGAAATGCTTGACAAGCGCGCCAAGCGATTTACTTTTTAACCCCGGATATAATTTCCGTGCGATTTTTAGAGTGCAGATAGAATCATTTGCGGGCAAGTCTTCGCGGGCAAATTCATATTCCTTTTTAAGAAAAGCATAATCGAAGGGTAAATTATGCGCAGCTATTACAGAATCACCAATGAATTCAGTTATTTTATGGATTATGTCTTCAAAGCACGGTGAATATTCAACATCTTCGTTTGTTATTCCCGTCAAATTAGTTATGAACGGAGGAATAAAACTACCTGGATTTATGAGAGTATGAAATGTGTTTTTTATTTTCAAATTTTCAACCAGCACAAGACCAATTTCAATCACTCGTGAATTGCCGGACGCAGTGCCGGTCGTTTCAAAATCAATTACAACGAATGATGTATCTTTTAATTCTTTCTCTTTTTTCAATGTGTCATACAAATTTTGAGAATACCTAAACTAATTTACTGAAAAGCAGTTTTTATTGAAGTGAAATAAGAAATATTCTTTTACTGCATCTAAAATTTTAATGTTGGGGTCAATTTCGATATATTTAGACATTAAAAAATGAGGAAAGATGACTCTTAATATTCTGTTTATTGGCGATATTGTTGGGAATCCCGGACTGGATATGGTTCAAACGTGGCTCCCGAGTTTAGAAAAAAAATATAGAGCGGACATAATAATTGCAAACGGAGAAAACGCTTCCGACGGAAAAGGATTAACGGAAAAAGAAGCAAAAATATTATTCAATCTAGGCGTTAAAGTTGTTACCGGCGGCAATCATACGTGGGATAAACATCAATCTCAGGAATTCCTAAAGAAGGATGCCAGATCTCTTAGACCATTAAATTATCCGAAAGGAACTTACGGCAATGGATACATAATTGTTGAAACGAAAAAAGGAAAGGTCGCCGTACTTAATTTGCAGGGAAGAGCGTTTATGGCTACCATTGACTGTCCGTTTAGAACCGCCGAATGGGCATTAAATAAAATTAAGCAAGAAACAAAAGTAATATTTATTGATTTCCACGCAGAGGCGACAGCAGAAAAACTTGCGCTGGCATCTTTTCTTGATGGACAGGTTAGCGTTGTAGCCGGCACTCATACTCATGTTCAAACTGCCGATGAAAGAATTATGCCCAAAGGCACCGCATATATCACAGATACTGGAATGACCGGTCCCTATGATTCCGTAATTGGAATGAAAACTGAAGCAGCTATAAATAGATTCATATTTCAAACACCGCAGAAATACCAAACCGCCAGCGGTGATGTTCATCTTTGCGGTTTATTTATAAAAGTTGACGGTGAGAGCGGAAAGGCTCTTGAAATAGAAAGAATTTTATTGCCGGAATTTGACCGGATAAAGAAAATAATATGATAAACTTTCCTCTCCCAAGATTAGATAAAGATCAGAAATTATCCGCCGCATTGTTAAAATATTGCCGGCTGGATTTTGGAGAGATTTGGAAAGACCCAAAGAAAAAGCACAGCGTTGCCTGCATGGAAGCAACAGACAAAAGTTCTTTGAAAAATTTTGTTAAGCGAAACCGCTTTCAACTTGCCGTACATGATCCTCCGTATAATATGGTTGCCTTCCATCTAATGACTTCTGAAGAATTTGCTGCGTGGTCAAAAAAATGGATTGATATTACGTATAATTTACTAACCACTAATTCGGCTCTTTACGTTTGGCTTGGCGCCGATCAAAAAAATAATTTTCAGCCGTTCGCGGATTTCATTTTAATGATGGGGCAAACCAAGTTTCAATCTAAAAGTTTTATAACAATGAGAAATCAGCGCGGATACGGAACTTCAAAAAACTGGATGGCAATCAGACAGGAATTACTCTATTATGCAAAAGGTAATCCTGAATTCAATTCGGAATTTGTTTATACCGATATTCCTAAAATCGTTCATGGCTATTATAAAGAAGTTCATGGTAAGCGCACAGAAAATTTGGAAAGAAGTAAAAATTCGAATATACGCGCAGGCAATGTGTGGATTGACATTCAGCAGGTTTTCCATTTGATGGAAGAGAATGTGAACGGCTGTTTCGCTCAAAAACCTCTTAAAGCGATTGAGAGGATAATAAATGTGTCAACAAAACCCGGTGCGAAGGTAATAGATTTTT
>Ga0180009_10008447_pt1 | contig 10199 bp, 15 predicted proteins | sample OS_PC_MetaG_FD_123537 | JGI IMG/M metagenome (GOLD analysis project Ga0180009, IMG submission 123537) | Groundwater microbial communities from the Aspo Hard Rock Laboratory (HRL) deep subsurface site, Sweden - OS_PC_MetaG | ecosystem: Environmental > Aquatic > Deep subsurface > Groundwater... | reverse complement strand
CCTTGGAGAGGGAGGAGAGTAACAGATGGTAGAACTGGCAAAGCCGTACGAGATATATGAGTGGCGGGACGGGGAGACCAGGGAGTTCACGATCCTCCGCCACGAGGAGGGAGAACTGGAGATCCACCCCCGGGATGGCCGGGAGGCCAAGATAGTCCCGGTTCTCAGGATCCACGTGCCTCCGGAGGAGAAGCCGGAGTTTCCTCACTACTGGGATATGACAAGTGTGAGGTTGGTGGCCCAACTGAAGGCCATGCTCCCCACTGCCCTCATAGGGCCCTATAAGGTGACGGTGACAGCGATCGGAGCAGCGCCGCGGACTCACTTCTCCGTGAGCCGGCTCCCAGAGAGGCCGTCCTAGACTCCCTCATAGTTTGACTCGTAGCGCCCCTGCCGCCGGGCGCTACCTTGTTAAAAGCGCCACCTAGATACCCCGTTCCCTGGGTGGCGCTTTGCGTTCCTCTACGAGCCCGTAGGAGGCTCTAGTTATGTAAAGTCCCCGCTCGAGCTCTGGACTCCTCTAGTTATGTCAAGTTGCAACCCCTAGTCCCCCCCCAGAAGAGCGCGCTTGGCTGGTGGTGACCATCACCCGGGAGTGGAGAGGGGCTGGTCTAGGAAGGTGGAGAGGTCCAGATCTGAGATGTGGGGGCTGATAGTTCTCGACCCTGGGAGTACCCAGTGTCTCCAACTATCGTCTGAGAAGACCTAGCCCAGAGGGCTTCGTGTAGTCTAAAACACACTTCCGAGGATTATGTCAAGTAAGAGAGCCTACACTGGCCCCCCGGTGGGTGGTAGTGGTTTTTTTCGCTCTCCTGGCCTCCCCTTGGCGACACGTCCCCGTCTCATGGCCAGCCACCTAACCCCGTTCCAGAGGGGGAGGATCGGCTTTCGGCACTCACAGAAGGCGATTGCGAACCCTAAAGTTTGATGCAAGGGTAGAACTGGTACTGAAGTACCCCTTGACAAGCCCTACAAGGTGTGCTATACTAGGATGTGAAAGGAGGGTGCGATGAAGTGGCGGAAGAAGGAGGAGTAGGCGATGGCAGAAGAAGTAGAGTTGTTTGACGTGCCCGAAGCCGCGTTTGAGGAAGCGGTCCAACGATGGGCTATCCCGCCGGATGTTGCCTGGGGCCGGGAGGTCACACGGCCTATGCTTAGGCGAGTCATCAGCGTGCTGGCACGGCTCCTGTGGATCCTCGGCCAGCGGGTCAAGAAGTTGGAGAAGGGAGAGTAGGCGATGGAAGAAGTCCTGGAGGCGTGCAAAAAGGGCAGGGAGGATATGACCAACCTGTCTAGTCGGCTGCTCTATACAAAGTGGCCGACAACAGCCGTGAACATTGTCGGTAACAACGCCCACTACATGATCGGGAAGGCGATCCACGCCCTGAATGGTCTCATCTCCACTCTCGAGGCCATGGGGAAGGAGGAGTAGGCGATGAGAGAGTTGATCAATCACCTGGAGGATATGGAGTTGACCCTCAAAAACATGCGGGACTACCTCCGGGGGGAGGCTTTGCCGTCTAGGAGCCTCACTCACACGGCGAATGATCTGATCGTGTCGCTGGGTATGACCATCCACTCGGCGGAGACTCTCAGGAGGGTTCTGGAGCCGCTCGAGCAGGCCAAAGGAGAGGTCAAAGAGATGATCAAGGAGGAGGAAGGTGGAGAAGATACTGGTGAGCAAGTTTCGGAGCCGGAGGGTGGCGAGGTTCGTCCTGAGACGCCTCCACAAGAGCCTGAGGCCGGAGCACCTAAGGGCCGTAAACGCGTTCGTGACTGAGATGGGGTGGATCTTCGTGGGCGTGGTGATAGCGCCGAAGGCACCGGACCACATCGAGGTCTTCGTGGAGACGATCCTGGGCGAAGGCCAGAAGGTAAAGATGACGTTAGATGAGTTCATCGCGCAGTCTCTCAAGGCACCTGAGACGTACATAGGGATCGCCTCCAAGACCTTCCCGGCGGTGAAGCCATAGGAGGAGACTATGAGAAGGTGGATCTCCAAGTCTTTTTACCCGTTCCCTGGTTTCTGTTGCTCTACGCATAGAGATCGCCCCGTGGTAGCCATCCTCAGGAGATGGTCAAAGAATGGCCGCTATGCAGTCAACATGCGCTACTACTGCCAAGAGTGCCTCGATCGCAAGGTCGCTAGGGATCCAGAGATCCCGATCTGTTAGGCCGGCGGTGACCATCACAGCCGCTCCAGGAAGCGGCGAAGGGTGAGGGTGTCGGCTAGGTAGGTGATCACGCCGGGATCCACGGTCAGGCTGGTGAGCCAAGCCACGTATTGGTCGATGGTGATCTCCTTTCGGAAGAACATCTGTTCGTAGGCCGGGAGCCCCTTGTCCACCAGGGCGCGGATGACGTCGCTCAGGAAGTAGGGGCTCTTGAGGCTGGGGACGCGGACTCGCTTGGTGGCCTGGGTGATGACCGTATCCCTGGCCACCGGCTCCACTAGGCCATCGGCCAAGAGGAAGGTGTAGAGTTGCTCGATCCCGATGAGCCTCTTCTGGAACATCTCGATATGGCCTCTCACGGCCTCCTGGCGGATGACGGCCAGTTCCTCCGGCTCGCTAGGTGGAGGTAAGATCTCGGGAGTCGGCTTGTACCTTAACATCTCAAGGTTCACCACCTGGACGCGAGTGTCGCGGTCGGGGATGAGAGGCTCAAGGTAGAGTTCGAGTTCGGCGAAGGTGATCTCTCCCTTGCGGGCGGCGTCAACCCAGGAGGCGATGGCCTGTCTCCGTATTTGGGCGGCGAGAGGTGCCTCTGATGGTGGGACCACTGGAGCAGGTGGAGGGGTATACCTCAGTAACTCCATCTGGATTACCTGGAGGCGAATCTTGGCGTCAGGGATGAGGGGCTGAAGGTAGGTCTCAAGTTGAATCCCGTCAATCTCCCCTGTGCGGAAGGCAGCGACCCAGGAGGCTATGGCTTCTCTCCGTGCCTTGGCTACAAGCGGAGCCTCGGGTGGTAGGGCGGGTTCTGGAGGCAAGGGCCGATAGCGAGTTTTCTCCACGGCTACCATCTTGGCCGCCAGGTCACGATCCTGGAGGACGATGATGAGGCCCAGGAGGAGATCATTCTCATCTATCTTCCAGTCGCGGTACTGCTTGAACCAGGAGTTGGTGGCCTGCTTGCGAAGGGAGGCAACCAGGGGATCCTCTTTGGGTTGGGTGATGGGCTTGGGCTTGGGGAGAACCCTGATCCGCTCCCTGGCGACCTCTTGGTACACTCGTTCAGGCTTAACGTAGATGGTAGAGAGGGCCAGGGTGAGGTCCTGATCATCGATGTCCCCTTTGCGGAAGGCCTCTTTGTAGTACATGGCCTGATCGTTGAGATAGCCCTTCTGGTAGTCAAGTTCCTCAGCCAGGTAGAGGAGATCGACCTCCTCGGGGCGGACTCCCATGGGGAGGAGGAGGTCCTGCGCGTCAGCCTTGGTCCAGTAGGCTTCCCTGAGCATAGCCCTGACGGAGGTCTTGACCTGAGTGGTCGCGGGGCCCAGAGCGCGCATCCTCATCCCTTCGATCATGGGATCTATATCGATGTCCTCGTAGCCGGCGAGCATGAGTTTCATTTTGAGCCAGGCCAGGGGATCGTTCTGCCAGCCAGGGAGCCACTCGGCAAGCCAAGGGCCTTTCCGTCCCTCCATGGTGATGCGAGGGATACCGCCTTCGGTCATCCTCAGGATCCACATGGGAGAGGGGTCGGTCCAGAAGAAGTCGTACATCTTGGTGATCCACCAGTCAGGGATACCCATGTAGGCCATGGCTTGTCTGAACTCGCCCGCGCTGATGCCGTGCTTACGGCCCATGATGAAGATCTCGCCCTCGGTAGGGAGTTTGGGGCGGAGCATCATGTTCCAGTGGTACCGGAGAGGCATGGCCAGGACCTCATTGAGGAGAACGCCGTATGAGGCGCGGGTAACAGGTTCAAAGGCAGCGGCCTCAGCGATGAAGGCGGCAAACTGTGAAGCCCCGACCCAAGAGGTAGTAGGGATGAGGTTGAGGACCGTGGCCGTGGTCATAGCCAGAGAGCCGGCGAAGATGCTCATGCCATAGAGAGAGCCTACCAAGCCCACGGATGTTGAGGGGTGCATGGCCAGGTCAGTGCCGGCGCTCATGGCCACCCAGTTGAGGAAGGTGGCAGGGAGTTGTTTGAACTCTCCCACCCAGCGCTCAATGTAGGGTCTAGCGGTGGCGAGCGCCCTTTCCGCTGCATCAAGGATGATAGGTTGGATGCGGGCCCACAACTCTCTAAGTTTGGTAATGATCATGTTGACGAAAGCGCCGAGGCTAGTCGTGATCTGGGCAAGGAGTTGGCCAGCCCAAGTTTGCTCAAAGCGAGCCCACATCTGGCGGAGCCCCTCGAGGGGGTTGTGGATGAAGGCCCTGAGGTTCTCAAGGCCGGCAGCCAGGCGGTCGCGGAGTTCGCGGAAGTAGCCTCCGAAGACCTCCCAGAGAGTCTGAACCCGGCTGGTGATCTGGTTGGCGAAGTTGGTGATGGGGTCGCGGATGGAGGCAGGGATTTGATTCCAGATGACCCCCAGGAGCCAGAGGTCGTAGGCGATGCCGGCCTTGAGAGAGTTGAAGACGTTGGTCAGGATGTTCCAGAGGGCTCCGGGAAGGTTGGTGATGGCGTTTTGGATGACGGTGGGGAGGTTGCGGATAGCGGTCACGACGTTATTTATCGCCCCACCCCACCAGCCTAGGATACCGTTCACAAGATACGAGAGGTGCTCTCTAAGGGGATTGAAGATATGCTGCCTAAGCCAGGAGCCGAGAGGCTCGATTATCTTCCACCTGATCTGGAACTCAAGGTTTCCCCAGTTGAGCCAGTTCAAGATGCCCCGGAAGAAGGCTGCTATGTCGTCAAAGACACCGGGGCCGCCACCCATGATGGGTTTGAGGGTATGCCAGGGACGGACCGTCTCGATCCGGACGCGGAGACGGTCAAGACAAAGCCTGGAGATGTCGTGGAGGCCCTCGTAGGGGTCTCCCTGGAGGAGAAGGGCGGCCTCGGTAGTCATAGTCTAGGGTATGGTGATCTCTCTAGGCCCGGCCGCGGCAGCGTGTTCTATACGGGTGCGAAGTTCCTTCTCAACCCGCTCCGGGGAGTCTTCTTCCAGAGGGACGAAGAAGGTGATGGTACGCATGTTCTCGTCCATGTAGGCGTAGGCTACATCTACTTTGCCTACCCTGGCGGGGTCGGTGGAGGGGAACTCGTTGCGGCCAACCTGTGTGAAGCGTGCCATTGTAATTCTCCTTTCTATCTATGCCTAGTAGCGGTGCGGTTTTGTAAGATTACCCACTCGAAAGGTGGTGATTCAGGTGAAGTGGCGCGGAAGCCCGTCTAGGGTGGAGGTCTCACCCGGCTGTGGGTGGTACGTCTATGCGCTCATAGTCATCCTCCTGGGCTCATGTCTCTGCCTCTGCGGGTTGGTGGCCATGGCCTCAACTAATGGATCTCTGCAATGAAGGATGGCTCATCGGGTTCAAACTCTGGGAATAGCCTCATCTGGTCTGGCCCCTCGGGCCCATAGAGGCGTAGCCGGCCCTGGCGCTTGAGGTGGCAGCGCTGGCAGAGAGCCTTGAGGTTCTCCCTCTCGTTGTTGGCCTTATCTCCGTCAAGGTGGTGGACGGTGAGACAGTGGCCGGTGTAGGGATCGTGGCGCGCGCCACAGTCCTCACAGTGCCAGTTGGCCAGCGACTTGATCCAAGTAGCGATGTCCTCCCAGTCCTCATCGTAGGCCATCACTTGCTCCCTTTCTTGGCCCACTCCTTCTTGGCTTCCTCGTAGTATCGGAGGATATCCCCCACGTAGCCGACAGAAGGAGCATAGCCATTCTTGGCGGCTCCCTCGGGCCCCTGGCGGTAGGCGGCCAGCGCCAGCCTAAGGTTGTTAGGGTGGAAATCCAGGCAGGCTTTCAGATACTCCGTGCCCAGCATGATGTTGAAGGCCGGGTTGAGAAGGAGATCCTGGGGGTAGCCGGCTCCTGCTCCTTTGTCATTGAGTTGCATGGGGCCAAAGGAGTGGGGGATCTGCTCCCCATCGTAGTCGCCCAGGGCATGAAGGTTCCAATTTGACTCCCTCATCCCCACGGCGTAGATGAGGGGAGCAGGCACATCGAAGGCGCGGGAAGCCAGTTGGATGATGAGCAAGATGATGGGATCCATACCGGTGATCATTCTTGTCCCCTCAGAAAGCGGTTGACCTTGCGGCAGAGGAGATGGGTACTCTTCTCGCACTTGAGGCCACAGCCCACTTCGTTATACTGGCCAAGGCAGGCCCACGCAGGGTACCTCACCTCGATGAGTTCCTTAGCCGTGAGGGAGATCTCCTTCTGCTCGCCCACAGTTACCCCCAAATGCCTAATCGGGCACCTCCGGGGTGGGCAGAGTGTAGCCCAGACCCTTCTTGACCTCCACGCTGGCCTTGCTCCGGAAGTAGAAGCCGATGATCGCTCCAAGGATCAGTGTGAGGCTCTCAGGAACGTCTCTGCCGATGAGGTACATATAGCAGATCGTCACTGAGAACAGAAGGGCTAGAACCCCCTGAAGGATCGTGGACTCCAGTAGAGCATCCCAGAACTTAGCCATGATTTACCTCCTTTCCTTCGAGTACTCAGGATTAGTCGCGCACGTAGAGCGCTCATATCATCCTACTGCGAGAGTTTCATCTTAAAGCCTAGGATGTTGGCATCTATATCATCGTTGAGGACACATCCTCTTACCCTCACCCTAACAGAGTGGTCAGCAGCAATAGGAATAAACCGGTGAAAGACAGCGTGGACACTTGCACCAGGAGAAGGAGTGTCTCCCAGACACCTATAGTTCGCTCCATCATAGTCAAATGCATCGATCCTGGTAGGAGCAGAGGTTCTATTCACTCCAGCAATGAGAGTGATAATCCATACCTCCCCGGTGGGCACGGTGGAGAAGATAAGCCAGTTGTCCCCTGCGGCGGCACTCAGGTTCTCCTGGTACTCAGATACTATAGCGTTAAAGCCGAAGATGAGGTTGAAGAATTGCTCAGGCTTGACGTGGCAGCCGGCTACCATTTAGGACTTTCCTCCTTTGCTTGGTCTCGGATTGCAAATCCGAGACTAGCGGTTGGTTTTAGGGTTCATTCTGGGTGATGATCACGTCGTCAACATAGGACTTGCCGTTCTGACCCGCGGCGCTGTAGGCCCAAATATAGACTCCCAACCCGGGCGACCCTGGGCTGGCGGTGGGGAGCATCCCCTGGCCGGCCAGGCTGGCCTCCTGATCATCGATAAGAACGTAAAAATACTCGAGGAGGTCTCCGTCAATCACCAGTTTGAGGGTATGGAAGCAGCCCGGGCTAGTCATTAGAGTTAGGCCGGTGATGAGATCGGTCCAGACGTTGAGGCTGTTCTTGTATTGCAATTTGGAGTTGTCTTGATCGTAGCGAATGTCGGCCTCATATTGGTTGGTGCCATCGAAGATTAGAAAGTCGGCCTCTACATAGGTAAGATTGGCCTCAAGTGTGAAGGAAACCTCTAGCCCAAACTTGCTCAGTTTGGGGTAGGCCAGAAGGGTAGCAATCTCCGCGTATTTCCCCCCATCGGAGCCACCCTGTAACTTGACCGAGTAGGCCCCCGAGCGAGCAGTAGCAGAGGAAATGACCGCCGCCGCGCCTGTCCCGGCGGTAGTCGCCTGCCATCTTGTTAGCCCCTCCTCAAAGGAGCTAAGATAGAGGACGTTGCCGCGGCGGTCGAAGGAGACGATAGAGCCTAGGCGGACGGCGAGTTCTCCTACGTCTTGGCTCTGGAAGATGGTCTCAGTGGGCTCTGAGCCCCACCAGTCAGGAGTTCCGTGAGCCATGAGATAGCCTCCAATGAAACTAAGCAGGATAAGGGATAACCCAAGCGCGCACCAGAGCCGCGTGTGGGTAGGTGTCATCATCGTTGTAGCCCTTCAAGATGACCTTGTAGACCGCTGCAAGCGGTACGATCTTGTACTCGGTGTCGAACTCGATCACCTCATCATCCCCCCTGAACCAGGTGGCGGCGCCACCAGGCCAGAGTTGGGTCGTGCCATCGGCAGCGAAGATAGCGATCTTGAGGAGGGCGGCAGGGCCCTTGGGGAAGCGGATCTGTACCCAGGAGATCTCACCCTTCACCATGGTCAAGTCTTGACTGAGGGGAGAGCCCACCACGGTGTTGGCGGGAACGGTAATGATCTGCTCGTAGAGTTTGGCTCCTACGGTCTCTGAGAATCTTCGGCGGGCCGTGTCTTGGCCCCAGTCTGGATGTCCTCTAGCCATATCTCATACCTCGCCCTTCGAGTACTCAGGACTCGCCGGTGAGAGCCTTTAACAGGCGCTGAAGTAGACCCTCGGTGGTGACCTCCGGGAGCTCTTCCAGAGCCACCCCCACTGCTATCGTGTGCTCATAGATGTCGTCCTCGTTCCAGGCCCTCACCTCTACCTCATAGGGCTCGTCGACCAGTTCGTAGTGGTCTGGGATCTGGTAGACATAGCCGCCCCAGTAAACGTCTTCATCCTCTCCGCGCGGGAGGATCTGGTGTTCAAACTCATAGATAGTAACGTGGACTAGATCGTTACATCCGGGAGGGAAGCCAATCCACCAGTAGGTGATCACCCCTTCCGTGAGTTGGATCCGCCTGGTGGCCGGGCTGGTCTCCACGGTGCCCGCGGGTACCAAGAGTTGGATGAAACGGAACATGGCCTATCCCTTCTAGGATCCTTTAGGACTCCTCGACAGCCCCGCCAGGCATAAAATGCCGCTCAGGGATGAAGGCGATGGTGGTCTCCACGGCGGAGTCGAAGGCGGCGACGTAGATACCCCCATCCATGAGTAGGCCACCGGCGAAATCGAACTGCCTGGTACCCTTATCGGCGCTCCTAAAGCGGGCCAGTTTGGTCCCTACCGTCGCGTCGCGGCCATCATAGACATCGGCGTAGTCGTCAGCGGCGTCAGGGTAGACGATAACGTGCGTGAGGAGACAAGGGCCGGAGAAGGCGAGGAAGTCGCCCTTCCCCCGAACCCAGCGCTGCTTGCTCATTTCAACTCCTCCCTTAAAGTAAGCAGGGACCTATCCCCCAGGTACGCGCTAGCGAGAACCTGAGAAATAGATCCCTTTCCCCCGATCTATTGGCTAGCGCGTTTTATCAGTATGGGACGATGTCCTGGTAGAAGCAGGCTGCCGCTATGCTGGCCGCGGCCTCGGTGCAGATCAGGTCCAGAGCGCCGAAGCCGGAGGTGTCCAGGGTGTCACTCAGGTCGTCCTCGTGGTCGAAGCCGATCCTTAGGCACTTCTGGAAGCCCCAGCCACGAGAAGCGAATATGACTTCGCCGGCGGTCGCCGTGGGGGTCTGGATCCGCGCCGGGATGGTGATGCCATGCGCGTTGAGCCCTCGCGCAGTTACGTACCCGTAATCCTGAGCCAGGAGCGACTCGATGTAACTCCACCAATACGGCAGATCGTACTCACCACTGGCAGCCAGGTAGTCGATCCCGCCCACCAGGTTGTGAAGACCGTACTCCGCAACCTCGGCCATGCACCAGTCGAAGGGGCTCTTGATGATGACCGGCGAGTACTCACCTTTGTTGATCTGGAGTTCCAGTTCAGAGAAGGTGCCACCGATCGTCGCCGCTCGGGTCTTCCCCTGGACAGCAACCCGGCGGATCCTCCTCCCTACGGGGATCTCGATGGTCTTCAGGGCAGCGGCCGCACTGGTGGTCCAGGCCGACAGTTGTCGGCTGCGGAAGTAGCCCTTGAAGTCAGGCTCACCTGGCCCGAGCCACCTCCAACCGTAGAGGCTGATGTCGTGGTCGTTGGCCTTGAAGTACTCAGCATCTCCCTCGTTCAGGTCGTAGGTGTACTCCAGGAAGGTCTCCCCGAGTTTGGAGAAGTCAAAGCCCAACTCCCTGTCGTAGAAGCCACGGCCGCCGAGGAGGAAGAGGACGAGATCGTTACCGGTGCTGGCCTCCTGCCGGTAGCGGCGGGGGTTAGGACGTTTGAAGTCCCAGTAGTTCGTGGCGTCCAGTTGCTGCCCGGTGAGGGACTTCACGACCTCCGCGCCAGCCTTCAGGAGTTCGACCTTGGAGATGCAAGCCTCTAGGGGATAGACCACGGTACCGCTGGCACGGGTGGCGTAGCGGTCGCAGTTGATCCTCATCTCGATGGCGGTGTACTTGCCGACGCTGGGCATCT
>Ga0180009_10008446_pt1 | contig 10204 bp, 9 predicted proteins | sample OS_PC_MetaG_FD_123537 | JGI IMG/M metagenome (GOLD analysis project Ga0180009, IMG submission 123537) | Groundwater microbial communities from the Aspo Hard Rock Laboratory (HRL) deep subsurface site, Sweden - OS_PC_MetaG | ecosystem: Environmental > Aquatic > Deep subsurface > Groundwater... | reverse complement strand
TATCTGGGAAACAAGTATCATGGATTTCAGATACAGCCAGACGTTCCAACCATCGAGGGAAAATTATTCAATGCGCTGAAGAAGCTGAGGATACTTGATGATCCACAAGAGGCAAACTATTCTTCTGCAGGAAGAACTGACAAGGGAGTGCATGCGCTGGGGCAAGTGATTGCATTCGATACCGATGCACTAGATAGGGCGATTCCCAGAGCTGTAACCAATGAGCTACCAGATGACATATGGGTATGGAGTAGGGCAGAAGTGCCAAAGACGTTTGACCCCAGAAGAGATGCGATTAGTCGAGAGTATAGATACATGCTTTATGGCAAAGGTCTTGATATTTCGAAAATGAGAGATGCATCCAAATTGTTAGTGGGCATGCATGACTTTGCGAATTTTGCGACAAAAGATGATAAAAGGGATGCGAAACGCAGGATAGAATGCATTGAGATCAGAGTGGATGGATCGTTCATGACCTTGGATATCGTCGCTGATAGTTTTACATGGAACATGGTCCGCAAAATTGTGACTGGACTTAGCATGGTGGGCAATGGCGTTCGGGATGAGAATTGGCTTAAAGACATGTTGAGACCAGATCAGTATGAGGAGGGGATAGCGCCCGCTCCACCTTTTGGTTTGCTTCTAAAGAGAGTGAATTATCTGGGTATAAGGTTCATCGATGATGAGTACGTCAAAAGGAAGGCAAGCAAAGCTCTTCAAAATCAATTCCTATGGCATGGTACCATGGGAGAAATGCTCAAGGACATGAGATATGCAATGGGATATTGATTAATGTTTTGAGCGTATCTGAAGTCCAACTTTGCCGGATTTGGGTGTAGTCGAAGGCACGAAGCCAGATATGCTCTGTTAGGCGACGTTACACCTTTATATTCTCTCATAGATTTTAAGAAACTCCTCCCTCGGTATTCCAGCTTGTCTGCAAATGGTCCTTAAGGTAGAGCCTTTTATTCTCTCATGATTTGGCATGGTTAAAGGCGTTTTGCTACCATCTGGATTTTCTCTAATCATTGAAATATGATTTCCCACCCTTACGATCTTAAATCGCAGTTTTTCAAAAGTTTTTATAACCCTGCGCTTTGGAGTATCTCTTGGAAATTTCATTACACTGCTACTTCCGCAACAAAGGTTTCTATAACCTCTTTCGTTTCAAGAGCCTCTTTTCCAAAGGTTTCCATATGAAATTTTATAGCAGATTTTACATCTGCGAGTGCCTCCTCATAGGTATTACCTTCTCCAACCACCACTCCTTTTAACCCAAGAGGATAAGCCACGTATCCCTCTGGATGTTTTTCAACTATTATTTTTATTTGTCTCATCTCTTTCCTCCTATTTTTTATTCTAGTTCCAGCTTTATAAAAGTGTATCTGTCTCTGCAATTTCATATAACGTTTTGCGTGTATCTGAAGTTGGTGAGCGTAGCGAACCACAAACACTGTGTTAGGTGAAGTTGCCCGAAGACAATCAAAGTTTTCGGATCTATTAACTGAATACAACTCCAAATAAGAGCTAGCAACCAAAGGAAGCCAATTAAGAAGGGAAGCCAAAATACAAAAATTCGATTAGGATCAGGTAAATGAGAAGATAATTTCTTTATGAAGCTGGGAGGTTGGCTAAGTCTTACTGCATGTTGCTGTTGCCGAGTTTGAATACCGTCTAAGTATCTGCGTCTTGCCCTAAATATATCTAGATCGGCGTCTCTTCCTAGTTTAGTTGGATACCAAAAATCCGAATCTTCTTCTATTAAACCAATGCTACTTCTCCAAAAATCAGCGGCATCTATTGTGCGAGCGATACTAATGGAGTGCAATACACTCATTATTAACCCAACGGCAGGCAATGCTACTTTTAAAGCAATGGCCCAAATGCCAATATTACCTACCTGGGTTGATAAAAGCAGAAAACCTGCAAAAAGAATGGAATTGAAGAGAAGAAAATTACTTGTTCGCTCTGAAATAAATCTCCCTTCGTGCATAACAAGTTGAACTAATATCCCGTGCAGGTGCTGTAAGTGCTTGTGCCTTTTAATTGGTTTATGCTCTTCAGATTCATTCATTGTTTCAATTCTCTAAGCCGCGGATATTTTGGGAGGCAAAGGGCAATTTCACTTAACGTTCCCAGCATAAAAGAAGTTTTGCAAAGCAAAAATTTGGGCGAGTATCGTAAGGCACGAACCTTTTATGCTGTGTTGGGCGAAGTGTACACATGTTCATTTATTTTCCTCAAAAGATTGCCTTATAAAGGACTTAGAAATTTGTAGTTTTTCAAGGCTATCCATTCCAATCTCAACGTCACCAACTCCCCAGTGTCCTATGTTGGAAACATCACGGACATAATCAGGTGGGTTTTCCAAGCGTGAATAATTCAGCTTTAACCAAATGAGAAGCCCACTTTTCTGAAGGTGCACACAGCAGAAGATATTCTTACCATGCATATAGCTGATATACTTCTTAAGATATTTTCTTTGCACGGTAGTTGGGTCTAATTCTCTACAAAACTTGTCAACAGCTCGAAATAATTCTATAGCCTCGCGCGGTTTCCCTTTTATGTGATGATCTTCACTATAATCTTTTCCTCTTCGATGTTCTATCTCAGGTTTTCCAATCTCCTCACCGACTGGATAGATTGGAGGTATCTCAACTTCTGATGATCGAGCCCATAGTCTTTTGAGTGCTGTTTTTACTTGTATCGGTTTAATTGTTTCGTCATCAATAGCTGAACGAATGATTCTAATCAAATTGGTCGGAGGATCCAGAAAAAGCTTATCTAAAACCTTCCGAATTTTTCCTGTAGTAAAAACTTGCTCACCAATTTCATCAAGCACTCCTTGGGCTATTGCATCCTGGGAGAGACGGTTAAATTGCTCTGCAATTTGTTGAACTGACCTGCCTTCGGATTCCTTTGGATCTATTGAGACTTCAAAAAGCAACTTATCCGGAGCTTCTGCCCTTTCCGTGCTTCGATAAACTTTGTAAGTTACACCATTAGTGAGTATGCACCATTCAACACCAGCATTTGCAGCATAGCCAACTACCTGCGTAATAGATTTAACATCCGTAAGCGGATCGTTTAATGGTTTGGCTTCTATGAATAATACTGGCTTACGATTTATTTTTGGAGCATAGTCAACGGATTTACCGTCAATCGTTGGATATTCAAGTTGCACTTCGTCAGGATCCCTTACATTCCAGCCGAGGGCTTGCAATAGTGGATCTATGAATATCGTTCGGGTCGGATACTCTTTTAGATCTTCTTTTCGATGCCTATCCAGTTTCGAGCGAAGTTCTTCAATACAGGTAGTGATTTCTTTCATTTTTTCACCTCTTTACATTCCGCCTAACGGTTTCGGTGTATGCGAAGTGCTGAGCGTTGCGAGGCATTTTGGTGAAGTGAGCGTAGCGAACGAAACTGCATACACCGTGTTATACGCCTGTGCCGTGCTGTTTGCATACATTGAGTTCAAGACAAATATCCTCCTAAAAATTCCTCAAGCAAATAAATCTTTAAGTCAACATCATCATGAAGTTTCTTTTTTAATCGTTGATCTGTGGTAACAATTGTTTTATCTCTAGAGGAATATGCTAATTCGATTAAATATTTATCATCAAGGGGTGTCTTCTCTTCGATTTCTTTTGGGAGTTTCTTTATATCAAACTCCTCAACAATTATTGTTTTATCCGAATTGCGGAAAAGCAAATGATCTAATTTTGTGAAGCGTTTTTTGAAATCGATATCCCAACCAAATTTTTTCATATGGTGGTAAAATTTGGAAGTAAATTGACACGTTCTTCTTATTACTACCTTATCGCACTTCTCTACCCAAGCATTTACAAATTTAGAGACTTTAATCTTGTCGGAGTCTTCTGAGTCAGGACGCATATAATCTAACAACCATTCGTTCACAACAATCTCCATTTATTTTTCCCCGGGGATGTTGAAAAATTCTTTAACTTCCTTTAATTCTGTTTCATAAAATCCTTTAAGTCCACCCTTAATTTGCCCTTTTTCATTGACTTCTTGTTTTTCTATTTTTATTTTTTTTCTATCTTTAGAAAGATAATATATTATTATATCATTTGGACTTATTTTTTTCTGTGCTACCTTATTCAAAAGGGATAATACAATATGTTCACTGTGTGTAGATATTATGAAATTTTTATCTTCTTCTTTCACTATTTCAATAAACACATTAACTAATTTATCCATTAACTCGGGATGTAGGTGAATTTCAGACTCCTCAATACAGATGGTACGCATTTCTTTTCTTAAGGACTTTGTCAAAATCGTAACCAGTTGATTTGTTCCAAATCCTTCATTTACAAGGTCACAGACAAATCCTGTAGACCGATCGCGCGATTGAAGATTAAAATTTGCGGTTCCAATTGTCGCCCTTACACTAAAAGTTCTATCCACTATTTTTTCTAAATAGAAAGCAACTTTACCCTCTAAATCCCTATCAGTAGCGAGTAAGGTTGCCAACTCTTCATCGGTTAGCAATTGTTGCTGCATAGGAACTGATGAATAGTTTGGTTTAATAAATCCCCTTCTTAAAGGAATAAAATCAACAGTTCTTAATTCTTCTATGGGGGCGTTAAGGCTACTAGAAATGTCTTCGATAATTTTTTGTATATCTTTTTCATCTGTTGATTCACTCTTTACAATATTTATAGTAGGAGTTATACCATTCCATGTTATCTTCGCTACACCAAAGTCTCCTTTTACTTCACATCCTGTGGCATTATTCGCGGGATATGGAAAGGTCACTTCAAGATCCAGTGAAACTAGAAATGGTTTTGAAGTATTGATGCTTAGTTTAGATTCTTTCTTCCCTAGCGAAGCCGAATAGTATGAACTTATTCCATCTTCTGAGACATCTATACCAAGGAGAATATTTGAACTTTCATCCTTGAGATATACTGTCTGGCTGAAACCACCAAGATTAAGAAAAACAAGATTTAAGAAACTATCTAAGCTTTGATTAGAATTCAAAACAACATTTTTTAAAACAAGCAAGCCATAAATTATACTTGACTTACCACAGTTGTTGGGACCTACTAAGACAGTAATTTTCCCCAATTCCACCTCATTCTTGGCGATTCCTCTAAAATTCTCAAGATAAAGTTTGGTGATCATGTTGCTATCCTCCTTTTATTAGTTATTCCCGAAAGTCAATCGTTACTATTTATATTTTTCTCCACCTACTTATCAGGGCACGGCATGGCGTATAACGGCTGACGCATATCTGAAGTTCCGCCGAAGGCGGAATTTGGGCGGTGCAACGAAGTTGCGTAGCCAGATATGCGTCTGTTATACGCTCCGAGCGTAAGCGAGGACGAGGAAGCGACAGCGACCGAAGAGTCGTGAGCAAAAAAGGCCATCGATAGGTTTTTATTATCTCATCCCCATCCATCTCTCTTGTAATATGATGCACATTTTCAATCCCCTTCCATCTCAAAGTTAAGTTTAAATAATTTCTTAAGGATTTTTTGGACAATTTCACGGAAATCTTCGATTTGTTCATCAGTGATTCCGACTGTAGCACGTTCATGAACCAATTTACATCGAAGTTGATAATAATATCTAATCTTTTTCCATACCTCGTTACTGAGGCTAACGTGATTTTTTATTTCATCATGGACAGATTGCCTGTTATTAAACAGACTAAGTAACTTTGTATCATTATAAGTTTGTCCTGATCCATTAACAAGAAATTCTTTGAATGCAATCTCAAGAGTGCTATCTAATAAAATGAGGCAGATGCGGTTCTTTTGTTCCAACTTTTGTTTAAAAATTAAATCAACCGCAATTACACTCTCATAGAGACCTCTTGTCCAAGGCTTTTCACTTGCTAATCTTCGATTTATCTGTTTTACCAAATCACCATACCTTAGTTTTGACTTGGGCAATGGTGGAAGATATGATTTTGTTGCCTCAGGAAGATTATCTATTTTGACCTTTTTGATTTTGCCTTCGGAGTACTTGAACACTTTTTCTGGCCAACACCCCTCTAATCTACGAGAAAGGGATGCGTAATCTTTCACAACTTGAACAAGCCAAGTCCGAAGGGCAACAAATACATGATGATTGGGATTTATTCCAGACTTGCTGCTATTCCAAGGCATCAAACGTGCTTCTCCATTAAGTGATACAATAACCCTGACCAACGATACACTTGGATGGGGTTGTCCAGCTAATCCCTTTGTAAATCCTACATCATAGCTTTTTAGACCACGGGCAATCAAACGGTTATTGCAATAAAAGTAGACCCCATATTCTCCTCCTGCAGGACTAGCTTCTGTGGTTAGACCTGCAATAACTTCAACTCTTACCGTTCCGCCATCTTCTGTTAGTAAATTGCTAACATACCTACGGGGTTCATAACCAGGCGGGTAAGCCCAGTTTTTAAAACTAATTGGTCGTAGTTGGTCGGTACCACATTTGACTGTTATCAGATTATTAGTTAAGAATCGTGCGTATGTAGCACTGAGATGGTCTTTGAGTTGAGATATCGCCTCTTCTGTTATCGTAATCCGGAGTTTATGTAATTCTATAATAGTTGTACCCTCGGCAATTTCGTCTACTTCATACACTGGCAATTCCCAATTTTCAGTTTGGAGCCAACTATCGTCAAATTCTACCCGATAGGTTTTGTCCTTTTCATATCTAGTAGTAATCATAATGTCCTGTGCCAAAGCGACAACCGCTCTCTTAGTTCCCACACCAAAGATACCTATGACCTCGTCAGTAGGAAGGTTACTAGTGTGCCCTGGACCGACAATAACACGTAAATCGTCCTTCTTCACACCACCGGCATTATCAGAAATATGTATTGTCTGCTGATTTTTATCAAGATCTATCTGGATATTCAATGGTCCACTCCTTCCAGTTTTAAACCAAATATCAAGAGCATTATCAATGAGTTCGCATACAGAGCGATTTAATTCATAATCTGCAATTATCGACAGGAAGAGTCTCTTTGAAGGGGTTGCATCTACGTGATCTACCTCTTTCTTCATTAACTATCACCCTTAGACAAGTCTCTCCTTCTTTATCCACCTTATGTATGATTCATTTTCACAATATTTTTTTCTGTTTAACCTTTTGCTCACGATTTCGTATAACTACTTATATCCGAACTTGGTTCGCATGTCCCTCCAAATCGGTGTTATATCATAACTATTTCTTCATTTTCACCTCTTTATACCTAAACCATCTAAAGGACTTTTTATCTTGCTCAAGTCTTTATTACTGACATGTATAAATTTCGGTCGTTTTTGAACATTTATGCCCTAACAACTACTGAATGTGCCTTAAAACCCACCAAAGATCTCGATAGCATGCTCCTCCGCCTGCATGATGCGTTTCTGGGCGGAATCATATATCTTTTGCACCCCAGAATCCTTGGTGCCAAGTAAGAAGGCAATTTCATTTTGGCTCAGGTCAAGCGTTGCAGAGATTCCGATTGCACATTCTTTTTTCTTGAACAACATCTTAAAAAATGGGATCAGCTCAGCCCTAGCGTATCGCTGCGAAACATGGCAGTGTTTTCCGACCTTGGTTGCAATGGAATCCCTTACAGCTCTAACTGATTTCGCTTGTCCCAATTTTTTCCATAGTGAGGGGGGTTGATATGGCGTATATCCATGAGGTTCCTGTGACCTAGCAGCTTGCACGCCACACGTCATCATCTCGCCAGCATGCTTCCAAAGACCGTAATTTTGTCTCCTCCTGACCCTGCCAAGAAACACATCTGCCCGCGATAGAGACTCGAAACCATTAGCGAGATCCTCGCCCTTATACTCCCTAGGCATATTCTCATCTATCCAATGAATGAAATCCTCTGGATTCTCATCCAGGGTGTATGATGCATACAACGCCTCCCTCGGGTCAGATCCCTTGAATATCTCTGTCATGACCTTGAAGATCGATCCTTTCGTGTCCCTGATCCCAATTACAACGTCCTCAGCACTGAGTTTTTTTCGTCCTTGCGCAACAGCCTGTAGATCATTGATGGCAGACCTAAGATCACTGGCTTTAGTCACAATGACTTCTAGCGCCTCGATATCATAGTCAACTCCCTCATCACGACAGATCCTCCTTAGAAGGGGGATGATGGATCGACTTTGGATGCTTCTGAATTGAATGGGCTTACACAAGCTCCTGAGCGTTTTTGACATATCATAGTACTCATTTGCTATCAACACTATTGGCTGATTGGTCTTTTTGATCACGTCCACTATGGCATTAACGCCCCCTCGATCGGCATTCCCATAGATGTTGTCTGCCTCATCTAAGATTATCAGTCTTCTACCAGAGACGCCCTCAAAAGTACCAGTTTGTGCAGCAGAACCTGCAATCTTTTGAATGATGGCTGCAGTTCGTTGATCACTTGCGTTTAGCTCGATGACCTCCCAACCCATATCGTTTGCAAGTGCGTATGCTGCCGACGTCTTTCCGATGCCAGGGGGACCGTATAGAATTGTAGCCTTTTTATCAACGCCCCAGTCTTCTGCCCATTTCTTCAGCTCAGCAACCGCTTTACCATTTCCGACTATATCGCTCAACGTCCGTGGTCGATATTTTTCAGTCCATTCAATCATCATAGGTACATAAGCCATAAGTAAATTAACCTTTGTCATCTTAGTGAGCTATGATGTTAAATGACCTAGCTACGAGTTTGAGGGAGTTTGAAGGCGTCAGACGCAAAAGAGTGATTGAGGCGTTGGTTCGATGGTTTGCATGCCCAAGCAATGCGATCTTAGCATCGTTTGGAGAGGATGCAGCCGTCATCGATCGCGGCGAGGAGGCACTGTTGATCGCGGCAGACGGAATCTGGAGTAAAGTGATGGATGCAGACCCATACTGGGCAGGATATTGCTCTGTATTGGTGAACATCCATGACATCGCCGCCATGGGAGGTCAGCCAGTCGCGATGGTGAACGTGTTCTCAGGAGGTAAACGGATATGCGACTCCGTGGTAAAAGGCATGAGCGAGGCAACGCAGAAGTTCGATATACCCATGGTGGGAGGGCATATCCATCCTGACGCGCCATACAATGCCGTAGACGTATCGATCGTTGGGACTGTGAAAAAGGACAGTGTGATCTATAGCCACACTGCAAATATGGGCGACGACATAATTGTTGGGATCGATCTAGAGGGGCGGATACACCCCTCATGCGAGCTCAACTGGGACTCAACTACAGACAAGGATACAGCGACGTTAAGAGCTCAGATCGGCTCAATGCAAGTCTTAGGCGAATCGCACTTGGTCACCGCTGGGAAGGATATTAGCAATCCCGGCATGCTGGGAACATTGGGCATGCTGCTCGAAATGAGTTCTAAGGGAGCTATTGTGGATTTGAAGGCAATACCAAAGCCGCCAGAGATATCGATGGAGCATTGGTTGAAGGTTTACCCTGGCATGGGATTTATCGTCACCGCCAGGCCAAAAAACATCGATGAGATAATAGCTACGTTCGAGGAGCATCGGCTTTCCACTTCAGTCATCGGAAAGATCGCACAAGGGTCAAAACTCGAGATCACAGATGGGGATGAGTATGCTACTATCTTCGATTTTGGGAAGGACAAGATTACTGGACTCAGGAGGGCGGATCATGGGTGAGTGGCCCATTGTAAAAGGTGACTACCAGATCGGGGACAAAGAATCCAGGATCGGTATAGTCATGCTTGCAAGCCATTTTGAGCTTAAGCAAGAGGAGCTGAAAAAGGTTGCCATCATCGGCTCATGCAAGACCGAAAATCTCGGGGCTGAAAAGATAATAACGAACACGGTTTCGAACCCAAACATACGGTTCATATTGCTCTGTGGAAATGAGTCCAGGGGACATCTAAGCGGTCACACGCTAAAAGCGCTTCACGCCAATGGTATCGATGAGAACGGCAAAATAATCGGCTCAGAGGGTGCAATTCCTTTCATCGAGAACATTCCAGAGAATGCAATAGCGAGATTTCAGAGGCAAGTCCAGATCATCGACCGAATTGGCGAAACGAATCTTGATATCATATTGCAGATCGCAGAGGAATATAGCAAGAGGGGAGAGTCATATCCAGAGCCCCCATTGGTAGTCCAAACGGTAAAGCGCAAGAAGAGGAGAAAGACCATACCAATAAGTATGGCTAAGGATATCATGATATCAGGGAATGTGGTCCTAGATTCCTCTAG
>Ga0180009_10008445_pt1 | contig 10204 bp, 7 predicted proteins | sample OS_PC_MetaG_FD_123537 | JGI IMG/M metagenome (GOLD analysis project Ga0180009, IMG submission 123537) | Groundwater microbial communities from the Aspo Hard Rock Laboratory (HRL) deep subsurface site, Sweden - OS_PC_MetaG | ecosystem: Environmental > Aquatic > Deep subsurface > Groundwater... | reverse complement strand
TCCTTATATCGGAAAATTAGGAACAGGTAGATTAAATATGTACAGAGCATTGACAGATCCCTTTAAGCCCGCATTATCCTTAAGAAATGTTACTTTTGAGGGCTCACAGTTTTTTATTGGCGGCGATACTATGCGTTTTATCGCTACATTCATAAATTATCTCGGACCCACCGACAGTCTTATCATAAAACTGCGTTCTAATTCTCCTTATGTAGAAATTATTGATTCTGTTTTTGTAGCAGGCGTTGTCGGAACGATGGATACTATAACAAATGCTCCGACCACATTTTCTGCTCGTATTCTTCCTAATGTTCCTCTTTCTCATAATCTTGAATTCATTTTCTATTATGAAGATAGTAATTATACGGGAAAAGATTATTACTTTTATGTTGTTAATCTGAATTATTTGGATTTAGATACAAATAATATCACAACTACAATAACATCCAAAGGAACTATCGGCTATAATGATAATTTTTATTTCACGCAAGGGCAAGGTTTTAAATTTGATAATTCATCATTACTTGCATGCGGAAGCCCTATGTTTGGATATACTCTTAACCGTATTTCTGATAATGCTTATGGCTTTGGTGAATTTGACACTGATTTAATTGCATTTCAAAATGTTTCAGAAGTTTTTCCTCCACAAAAAGGTCATCAACAACTATATTCAATTTTTACCGATGAAGGAGCTGGCACCGGCTACGCTCTTGGAATTAAAGTTCTTAATAATTCTTATGCCTGGAATGATGAGGGACACAAAAATTATATTGTTGTTGAATATGATGTAATTAATACAAAGCCCACAGCCCTTTCAAATATTTACATTGGCTTTTTTGCCGACTGGGACCTGAATGTTGCAATACAAAACAGAGGAAAATTTAATCAAGGGTTGAGAATGGGTTATATTTTTAATCTTGATAGCAGTTTATATACTGGTATTCAGTTGCTTACCGAAAGAAATATGTATCACTATTCTATAGATATTGATGGAATTCCAGGTGGCGTAAAAATTGATGACGGCTTTTCATCGTTAGAGAAATATCAGGTTTTAACAACTAACAGACCTTCCTCAGGTAGTTATACCTCTGGAAATGATGTAGCACATAGTGTTAGTTCAGGACCTCACACAATAATGCCTTATGATACTGTTAGAGTCGCTTTTGCTATTCACGCAGGGAGAAATTATTACGAGTTAACGCAAAGTGCAGAAAACGCATTGAGCAGATACCATAATAATGTATCAGTTGAAAATTATCAGGTTAATAATATAACAATTTACCCAAATCCATTCAATAACAATATTGAATTATCTTTATCTCCTGAACTGGATGGTGATTTAATTATAAAAATTTATTCAATTTCCGGTCAGCTTGTTTACAGCAAAAATTATGGAAGCGACAGGGAAATAACAATATCTGCAAAAAACTACAGCAAGGGCTTCTATGTATTGGAAACTTATTTAAACAACATACCGTTTAGCAGAAGCAAGATTATTAAAAACTAAAGTAAAACAGGTTAATCGTTAATAGTTTCCCGATTTATCGGGATTAATCGTAAAAACCCGCACTGTATCTCCGATTAACGATTAACAATTAACTTTTGCTCCTATGAATGAAATTAAAGATAAAAACAGGCATATTTTAGTTCCTTTTGATTTTTCTGCGGCGGCTGAAAATGCATTAAAACACGGCTTAAAAATTTGCTATGCCCTAAAATCTAATCTTGCATTATGTTATTTTCACAATACAAAAGATACAGAGACAGAAAAAAAAGAAGTAAAAGATAAATTAGGAAACATTTGTGCCGCTTTAATGCAAGAGCATCAGATTAATATTACAGCTTTTGTCCCTACCGGAAAATTAAATAAATTGTTGTCGCCTTTATCAGAAAAGATTGAAGCTGTAATGGTTGTGTTTGGATTTGAAGGTGAAAAATTTATTTTTCAATGGTCGCTAACCAAAGTATTGAGAAATCTTAGAAAATCAAGAATACCATTTTTAACTGTTCCTGTTAGTGCCGTACCCAAAGAATATACACATATTATTTTACCAATAAATTATATGAAAGGAACCAAGGAAAAAATTATTTGGGCTTCCTATTTTTCACGACTCAATCAATCAACTATTCATGTTATTGTTCCGAAAGCCAAAGACGGAAACCTTCGCTTGGGAGTAAAAAATAATATTGATTTTTTGAAAAAAAATTATAAAACATTAAATGTATATTACAAGAAATTTCAAACTGATGTAAGTATTAATAAAATTGATAAGTTTTCTGTATGTTATGCAGTTGAACATAACGCCGACTCAGTACTGGCATTGGCGACAAATAATATAGACATATTTGATGTGTTATTTGGAACAAAAGAAAGAAAAATTATATTAAATGAATTTATGATTCCTGTATTATGCATTAATCCTCGTAATGATATGTATGTTTTGTGCGCTTAGACAATGAATGAGGTTAAAAGTGAGAAGTCAGAAGTGGGAAGTGAGAAGTCAGAAGTCAGAAGTCAGAAGTAGTCATTAGTAGTCATTAGTGGTCATTTATTGTCATTGGTCATTGGTCATTAGTCATTGGTGATTTACGATTTGGGGCTTGGGGCTTGTGGGGCTTGGGGCTTGGGACTTGGGGAAGTAAGTTAAAACCTAAAATTCGCAAGTGATTTATAACTCGTTGTCTCTCGCAGATTTCGCAGATAAACGCAGATGATTTTTTTTTCAAATCAAATTCTGCGTAAATCAGCGGTATCAGCGAGAAATAGAAAAATCGCATTTTTTTACTTGCGGATTTCAGGTAAAAGTCAAAAGTTAAAAGATAAAAGGGATTTGGGACTAATGTATTGATATTATTTAACCTAAATATAAACACATGAAACGAGTAATTAATACGGAGAATGCACCGAAAGTGGTTGGTCCTTATAGTCAAGCGATAGAAAAAAATGGAATGTTGTTTGTATCCGGACAAATACCAATTAATCCTGTATCGGGCAAAGTAGAATATGCAACAATTGAAAGTCAAACCGAACAGGTTATGAAAAACATTGAAGCTGTGTTGAAAGAGGCAGGTTATAGTTTTGATAATGTTGTTAAATGTACTTGCTTGCTTTCCGATATGGATAATTTTGCTGCAATGAATACTGTTTATGCTAAATATTTTCACACCAATCCGCCTGCAAGAGCTGCATTCGCTGTTAAAACTTTACCATTGAATGTTTTAGTTGAGATTGAGTGTGTTGCTGTGAAGTAAGTAAAAATAAAAAGTAGGGATGTTTGATGTTTGATGTTTGAGGTTTCAGGTTTCAGGTTTCAAGTTTCAAGTTTCAGGTGTTCAAGTGTTCAGGTGTTCGGTTGTTCAGGTGTTCAGGTGTTCGGGTGTTCAGGTGTTCAGGTGTTCGGGTGTTCAGGTGTTCAGGTGTTCGGGTGTTCAGGTGTTCAGGTGTTCAGACGTTCATTATCCTGTATCCTGCATCCTGTATCCATTTATACCTTGTACACAATGTTGTTTAATTAAAATTTATTTACAGATGAAAATTACATTAGTTATCATTTTTTTATTATTATTTAAAATTAACATTGCCGATGAAGGCTTTTGGTTGCCTTTATTTTTAGAAGATGTAAATGAAGCCGGGATGAAGTCAATGGGTTTTAATCTATCTGCGAAAGACATATATGATACAAATCAATCATCAATGAAAGATGCTGTTGTAAGATTTGGACGTGGATGTACCGGCAGTATAATTTCTTCTGAGGGCTTACTCATCACTAATCATCATTGCGGATATGGACAAATTCAAAGATTAACCACTTTAGAAAATGATTATCTGACTTATGGTTTTTGGGCGGGTAATAAAAAAGAAGAACTGCAATGCCCTGGACTTACAGTATCAATACTGGCATATATGAAAGATGTTACTGATGATGTATTGAAAAATGTCAGTAATAATTTAACATTAAATCAAAGAGACAGCTTGATAAATCTAAATATAAAAGAAATAATTGATTCCGAGTATACTCGGAATGAAAAAACAAAAAATAATTATGATATATCCATTTTGCCATTTTATTATGGAAACCAATTTATATTGATGACTTACGAAATTTTTAAAGATATTCGTTTAGTTGGAGCTCCCCCTTCTTCTATAGGCAAGTTTGGCGGAGATACAGATAATTGGATGTGGCCACGGCATACTGGCGATTTTGCATATTTCAGAATATATGCTGATGAAAACAACCTGCCTGCCAAATATTCAGCTCGCAATATTCCTTACACTCCAAAATATAGTTTCACTATTTCTATAAAAGGTGTAGAAAAAAATGATTTTACTATGGTGTTAGGGTATCCGGGAACAACAACACAGTATATTACTTCTTATGGCGTTGAACTAATAACAAAATACGAAAATCCAATAGCAATTGAGATGCGGGAAAAAAGAATATCTATTTTCGAAAAATACATCAGAGAAGATGAGCGAACAAGAATAAACTATTCTGCTAAACAAGCTGGTGTAGCCAACTACTGGAAAAAAATGCAAGGTGAAAATAATGGAATAAAAAAATATAATGGTATTGAGAAAAAACAACAATTAGAAAAACAATTTAATGAATGGGTTGCAAAAGACAAAACAAGAAAAGAAAATTTAGGACAACTTCTTGAAAACATTGAAAATACATATCAGAAAATGAAAGATGCAAAACTTGCTTCCATAGTTTTTTTTGAAGCAGGATATGCAATAGAAACGGTTAGATTTTGTAGAAATTTCGACACTTTGATTAATTATTCGTTAGAAGACATATTAAATTCAGATATAATTCAAACTGAAATTATCGCTTTAAAAAATACTATTGAGTCATATTTTAATAAAACATCAATGAAAATAGACAAAGAAATTGCTAGTACCCTCCTACCCTACTATTACCTGTTAGACAAAAAATACATACCTGATATTTTTTTAGAAATTGAAAAAAAATATAAAGGCTCAGTAGAATCTTATGTTGACGATGTTTTTGACAACTCTGTGTTTACAAATAAAACAAAACTGATAAAATTTCTTGAAAGATATAAACCTAAACATGTGAGAAAAATTCAAAAAGACCCGGCTATGAAACTTTACAAAAGCATATATGATATACTGTTATATAAAATTTATCCTGTTTTAGATGTTTACGAGCCGTTCCTTAACGATTATTATAGAATTTACATAGCATCATTAATGAAAATGGAGCCGGAAAAAAGATTTTACCCTGACGCCAATGGTTCATTAAGAATTTCATACGGTAATGTAGCAGGTTATTATCCCGCAGATGCAATCTATTACGATTATTATACAACTACGACAGGGGTAATTGAAAAATCAAAATCAGATGTTTATGACTACGAAATTGAAGATGAAGTATTAAGTTTTTTTGAAACTGCAGATTATGAGCGTTATGCACATTCAGACAACACAATGAGACCATGTTTTATAACAACTAATCATACAACAGGTGGAAACTCCGGTAGTCCGGTACTAAATGCCGAAGGTCATTTTATTGGAATAAATTTTGACAGGGTTTGGGAGGGAACAATGAGTGATATGTTTTTTGATGACAGTTTTTGCAGAAATATATCCGTTGACATAAGATATATACTGTACATAACTGACAAATATGCCAATGCAACACATTTAATTAATGAAATGAATATTGTTGAATAATTACGTAACTACTCACCACAGATTACACAGATGAACACAGATTTTAAAGAACTAATTGGGATTATTGATTAACTTCAATACATTAGATTTAAAAAAAGGGATACAAAGATTTGTGTTGTAATCTGCCTGCTTTCAGGCAGGTCTGTGCTCATCTGTGTAATCTGTGGTGCAATTTTATTACACAGATTTCTCAGTGGTGAGTAGTTGCAATTTTTTTTCACACTATCAAATAGTTATATCCATTGTTGATAACTTCTTATTTTTTCTTATATTAAAGATGAAAAATTAAACAAAATATAATTTAAATTTGTAAGTCGGAAAAAAAATATCCCAAATTACTATGAATAAAGCACCAATACCAAAAAGAAAAAAACAAACATCTTTACAATCTTTTGTAGAAGAACATGGTCGCATACCTCCTCAGGCATTAGAATTAGAAGAGTCAATACTTGGCGCTATTATGCTTGAAAAAGATGCTTTAAACACCGTTATTGACATTCTAAAACCAGAAGCATTCTATAACGAATCACATCAGAAAATTTTTGAAGCCGTTCAGCGTCTTTTCGCTAAATCAGAACCTATTGATATGCTCACTGTAGTTGAGCAACTTAGAAAGTCTGGTGATATTGAAGTTATAGGCGGTCCTGCATATATTGCAAAACTAACAAGAAACATACTTTCCGCAGCAAATATTGAGTATCATGCCCGAATAGTATTACAAAAATTTATTCAACGGGAACTGATAAAAATATCTTCTGAAATCATTAGAAATGCTTATGATGAAACCACCGACGTTTTTGATTTATTAAACAATGCCGAAGAACAACTTTTTGGAATTAGCGAAATTCATTTACGCCGTAATATGTCTGAATTACCGTCATTATTAAAGCAAGCGAAAGAAAATATTGATAAAGCTACCAGTAGTGGTGAAAAATTTAGTGGTGTTCCCAGTGGTTTTACCAGTATAGACCGTATTACTGCGGGATGGCAAAAATCTGACCTTATTATTCTTGCTTCCAGGCCTGCAATGGGTAAAACGGCTTTTGCGTTATCTATGGCAAGAAATATCGCTGTTAACTTGCAAAGACCTATAGCATTCTTTTCTTTGGAAATGAGTGCCGTGCAGTTGGCTACACGACTACTTTCAGGTGAAAGTCAAATTTCTCAGGATAAAATACGCAGAGGCGAATTGGATACCAGTGAGAAAAAAAGACTTAATAATGCCATAGATGTGCTTTCTGATGTTCCTTTCTATGTTGATGATACTCCTGCTCTCTCCGTTTTTGAACTTCGTACTAAATGCAGAAAGTTAAAACAAAAAAATAATATAGAAATTATTTTTGTTGATTATTTACAACTTATGATTAATAATTCTGAAAGTTTTGGCACACGAGAACAAGAAATTAGTGGAATATCACGCGCATTAAAAGCGCTATCAAAAGAATTAAATATACCAATAATTTGTCTTTCTCAATTAAGTCGTAATGTTGAAAATAGACCAGGACAAAAAAGACCTCAATTATCTGACCTTAGAGAATCCGGCTCTATTGAACAGGATGCTGATCTTGTGTTGTTTTTGTATAGACCGGAATATTATAAATTAGAGCCTGAAGATGGAAATCCCGGCAGTACTGAAGTAATTGTTTCAAAACATAGAAATGGCCCCACTGGCACAGTTAGATTGAAGTTTATTAATCAATTCGCTCAATTCAAAGAATTTGATTCTTTTGAGGTTTTTAGTAGTTTTGATGATGTAACCTCTAATGAAAATTTAGATAATCAGGAAAGTAGTTATACCGTCCCTTCTAAAATGAATAATAGTTCACATAATAAGGACCCTGATTTTTAGTGGTTATACTTTGTGTGGGCATATAGGGATGGAAGAATGGAAGAATGGAAGAATGGAAAGATGGAATATTGGAAGAATGGGAACCCCACCATTCCATCTTTCCATTATTCCAATTCCCCAATATTCCAGCAATAAAACCATATAGCCATATAACCCATCCAACCATATAGCCATATAACCATTTAAAACCTATATCCCACTCCGAAATTCATCCCTATGTTCCAATATTTTTGTTGTACAGCAATTTGCTTTGTAAATGTATTATTCAGCTTAGCTCTGAAAAATGGTTCAATGTTAAACGAAATATTTTCGGTAAAATAATAATTAACGCTGATGTGTAGCGGTTATGTTTCGTTTATTTTTTCCGGATTTTGTCTGCAATCAAATAAATTCACAATTTCAATACGTTTTTTGTCCTGATTTATCCAATAAATGATCTTGTAATTTTTGTGGACTAAATATCTGAATTCTTGAAGTCTATCAGCTAATAGCAATTCTTTCTGTCCTATAAAAGGGTTTGTCTCAAGTTGCGTCTATTTGTCAATTATTTCATCAATCAAATTATGAGCAACTCTCAGACTTGCCTTAATGCTATAATATGCAAAAATATCTTCTAATTTTCCCTTAGCAAATTGAGTCCAATAAACAGTTAGTCCCATTTTCGTGTTTTTTCCTTTAATTTGTTTGCCGTTGTAATTCGTCCTTCTTCAGAATCTTTCAGTGATTGGTCAATTTCACGATTAAACTGGTCAAGGGTCATTGGGATTAATTTTTTTTCGAATAACTCGCTTTTTTTCTTACGTAGCAAGCTCTCAAGTCCACTAATAATTTCTTCATTTTGCAACCTAAGAAATTCTTGAACAAATGTTATTTTTCTAGTTTGTAAGTCCATATTATTATATTTTAAAATATATGATACAAAGATAACAATAATTGTTTTTCAAATCAAAATTTTAAATTCCTTTATGATTTGATGTTTTTCTGTTTCAGTAAAATATTTGTTTGGCTTTTTTATTATTTTACTCTTGCTTAATCCTGAAATAAATTTACTATTATTTTCCATTTTTACACTTTTTAGTGTAAACCTATTTTAGGACAAGACACATGTAATATTATTAATTTGAATTTCGTTTTCTTTTTATTTATTTTTGTCTGAAATATAATGTTATCGGCACACCTCTGAAACCAAAATGCTCCCTGATTTTATTTTCTATAAATCTTTTATAGGGCTCTTTAACATACTGTGGCATATTGCAAAAGAACACAAAAGCAGGATAATAAGTTTTTAACTGGGTAATATATTTTACTTTAATCTTTTTACCCTTTATCATAGGCGGAGGCGTTTGCTCTATTATTGGTAATAAAATTTCATTTAGCTTACTTGTAGAAATCTTTTTTTGCCGGTTTTTATGAACCTCAATAGCGTTTTCAATAACTTTAAATATTCTTTGCTTATTAATTACTGAAACAAAAATTATTGGAACATCTTTCAGCGGAGCAAGCTTTTCATTAATTTTCTTTGTATATTCTTTTGTAGAATTTGTATCTTTATCAATTAAATCCCATTTGTTAACAACAATTACAATACCTTTATTGTTTGTAACTATAACTCTTAGAATATTCAAATCCTGACTTTCTATTCCTTGAGTTGCATCGAGCATTAGTATGCAAACCTCAGAATTTTCTATCGCTTTAACCGCCCTTACATAAGAGTAAAATTCTAAGTTTTCATGAACTTTACTTCGCTTTCGCAAACCTGCTGTATCTATTAGCAGAAAATCAAAGCCAAAACTATTATACCTGCTATGTATAGAATCTCTTGTTGTGCCCGGAATAGGAGTAACTATACTTCTTTCTTTACCTAACAAAGCATTACAAAGAGATGATTTCCCAACATTAGGACGTCCTACTATACAAATTTTGGGAATATCTTCTTCAATAGATTTTTCATCATCAGTAAAATGTTTAACAATATCATCAAGCAGTTCTCCCGTTCCTGACCCATTTATTGACGAAATTGGATATATCATTTCAAAACCAAGAGAGTAAAACTCTGAACTCTCCATATATCTTTGCGAATTATCAGCTTTATTAGCAACAACAAAAACTTTTTTGTCAGTTGTTCTGAGCAGAGCAGCAACATCTTCGTCAAGCGGGTTAATTCCTTCAGTTACATCAAGCATAAATACTATAACATCGGCTTCATCAATTGCAAGTTCAACCTGGCTACGAATTTCTTTCTCAAAAAAATCATCAGAATCCTTTACATAGCCACCTGTATCAATAACAGAAAAAGACTTTCCATTCCAATCAGATTTTCCGTATATTCTATCTCTTGTAACACCACTAACCCTATCTTCAATAGATACACGCGAACCAATAAGCCGATTGAAAAATGTTGATTTACCTACATTAGGCCTGCCTACTATTGCAATTAAATTTCCCATATTGATTTATTAGACACCAATTTACACGAATGTTTTTAGCCACAGATTACACAGATTAACGCTGATTTACTGAATTACTGAATATCCAACAATTTAACCATCCAACAATTTAACCATCTAACCTCTAACAATTTACTTCTGATTTCTCACTTTTCATTTTTCACTTTTATCTTTTATCTTTTACCTTTTACCTTTTATCTTTTATCTTTT
>Ga0180009_10008444_pt1 | contig 10206 bp, 8 predicted proteins | sample OS_PC_MetaG_FD_123537 | JGI IMG/M metagenome (GOLD analysis project Ga0180009, IMG submission 123537) | Groundwater microbial communities from the Aspo Hard Rock Laboratory (HRL) deep subsurface site, Sweden - OS_PC_MetaG | ecosystem: Environmental > Aquatic > Deep subsurface > Groundwater... | reverse complement strand
TCACTGCCGATGGAGCCTATGATGGCACTCCCACCTACGACGCTGTTCTGCGTCACAGAGCAGGCGCAAGGGTCGTCATTCCACCGCGCTCGAACGCCGTTGAACGGCCCAACGCCCAACCATGCTGCCAGAGAGACGATCACATCGCATCCATGCAGGCAGGAGGTCGGCTGAAATGGCAGACGACCGGCTATGGCAAACGAGCTTTGGTTGAAACCGCGATGGGTCGATATAAAGGCGTCATTCGCAAAGCAAATGAAGCGCGATAACGGGGATCTCCGGTAAGTCTGAAGAGCGAGTCCAGTACCGAAAGAACCCGTACAAGGCCTATTTCCTTTGCCCTGGCGATCGGTCCTTGCGGATGGTTGAGGCCATAGCGCATCGCCAAATCGATGTCGGACTGATCTGCAACGCCCTGCAGAGCGGCTTCGAAGCCTTCGTTCGCGAGCATCGCGAGCGTTCTTAGAACCACCAATCCTGGCCAATCCGGCAGAGGGACAGCCTCAATTCCTTCTTGGGAGAGGCTCGCCACAAAACGCGAGACAATGGAATCCGGAAAGTCAGCAGAAACGGTAAAGCCCAGCGTCGTTGCACCATCAATCATAAAATCATGAAGAATGACCGGACGGCGCAGTTCCCGGGCCACTTCGCTGGCCATGCGGCCATCACTCATTGCGATCTGGACGCCTTCAAGTTCCGTGTCAGTACCTATCTTGTAGTTTCCAAGCGGGGGTGTTCCAGCTTGAGGCTTTTCGAACCGGGGCAGCGGTCTTTTCGCGCCTTCCGTATAGTCGTAGTAACCGCGGCCCGATTTGCGGCCAAGATGACCGGCATTCACCAGCTCCAACTGCAGGAGCGAAGGGCGGAAGCGCGGATCCTGATAATAGGCATTGAAAACCGAAAGCGAGACTGCATAGTTCACGTCATTTCCGATCAGATCCATCAATTCGAATGGCCCCATCGGGAAACCGCCGCCACCCTTCATCAAGGCATCAAGCGTGGCCGGATCGGCCACCTGTTCCTCACAAAGGCGAAGCGCCTCGGCGTAAAAAGGACGGGCGACGCGGTTGACGATGAAGCCGGGGGTCGAGCGTGTATGCACAGCAATCTTTCCCCATGTCGTGGCCGTATCGAATAGCGTTTCGGCAATCGCCGGATCAGTCATCCGGCCAGACACGATTTCCACCAGTTTCATCACCGGTGCAGGATTGAAGAAATGAAGCCCAGCGACACGCGCTGGTGCACGCAGGTCGCGTGCGATGGAGGTAACCGAGATTGACGAGGTGTTTGTCGCCAATATGGCGTCGGCTACGACAATGTCCTCGAGCTCTGCGAAAAGCGCCTGCTTGATGTCGAGATTCTCGATGATCGCTTCGATCACCAGGGCTGCTCCCGACAACGTCTCCAGACCATTGGCAGGAACGATGCGCCCGACTATGGCATCCGCAGTTTCACGGCTGATCTTCTCTCGCGTGACCAGCCGGTCCAGCCCTTTGCCAATGGTGACAATGGCAGCACGCGCTGCACCGTCAGCGACATCGAAGAGCAGGACCGGATGGCCTGCGGCCGCGGCGACTTGTGCAATTCCTGCACCCATGGTGCCTGCGCCGATGACAGCCACGGTTTTTGATGTGTCGAGGGCTGTCATGACTTACGTTCCCTGTTTTTTCCGTGACTTTGCGACGACGGACCGGCGGGCTGGCGCATAACCTTGCTGGCCGGTCATCTCATAAATGGCGCTGGTGATATCGTAGTGGCGCTCAAGGCCGCCGCGCGTCACACGCTCGATCAAACCATCAGGATAGCCAAGTCCCATGCGGCAGGTCTGGTCCATATCCTCTGCCGAAGCGAGACCTTCATCCAGGAAGCGCAGGGCATCGTTGTATTTGGGACGCACGAGCCGATCCACGATCCTGCCGGGCTGGTCAGCACAGACTGCCACGTCAAAACCGGCAGCTTCGAAAATGGCACGCGCGGCGGCCAATGCCTCGGGGACGGTGCCTGGTTGGCGAACCAGCTCGATCAGATTGGAGGGTGCGTCATTGCCGTTGCGATAGCGGGCGAAGCCGATCACATTCGAGCCTTCCCTGCCCATATCCTCACCGGTGTGAACCCCGAGGCATTCGGTATCGAGTTCCACGAGAACAGCGATTTTGGACGTGTCGGGCTTAAAGCCCCCGCCCAGATGGATGCACACAAGGCCCGCTTCCGACGCGCTTGAAAGGAAGCTATCGCCGGTGGGGAACGACCGGCTTTCGCCGGTTTGATGGATCTGAAATTCAGGCCCGGTCTGCGCAGGCTCGACAGCCAGACCGGCGAGCAATCCCTGGCCGGATTTGTTTCCAAGTTTGCCGGCAGCCACCATGCGCCTCAGCAACGGCGGCACAGAGGCGCGGCGATCCAGCGTGATCGGGTAGAAGGCTTCGCCGAGAAGGATCTGGGTATCCAGGCCGATCAGATCAATCAGTGTGCATGGGCCCATCTTGTATCCGAGGCCGCTCTTGATTGCAGTGTCGATATCTTCGGCGCTTGCCAGTCCCGCCTCGATCGCACGGATCACGTCGTTGTTGAACGGCACCAGAAGTGCGTTGAGAATGAAGCCGGGCTTGTCCTGTGTTTCGACCGGCAATTGGCCAGCTGCCCTGGTCCAGTTCCAGGTCACCTGGAACGTCTCATCCGAGGTATTCAATCCGCGCGACATTTCAATCAGTTTCATAATTTGCGCTGGCAGGCAAAAATGCATGCCGACCACGCGGTCTTCACGGCCGCAGCCACCGGCAATCTGGGTGATCGACAAGGTTGAGGTGTTTGAGGCGAAGATGGTTTCGGGCTTGCAGATGCGGTCAAGCTCCCCAAACAGCGCCTGCTTGACTTCGAGATTTTCAAAGATGGCCTCAATGATCAGATCGCAATCGGCCAAGGCTGAAAGTTCTGTTTTATCAGACATGCGGGCAAGTGTGGCCTGGCTATCGTCTTGCGACATGCGTCCGCGCTCAACCGACTTGGCCAGGAACTTTTCCGCCGCCTTGCGCGATCGGGCCAGACCGTCGGCCGACCGATCAAAGCAAACGGTCTCGAACCCGCCACGGGCAGCCACCAGTGCAATGCCCGCGCCCATGGTGCCGCCTGCGCCGCAGACGGCTATTTTCTTGATGCTGGTCATTTGTTCCTGAAACTCCGTCCGATGAGCTGGCGATGAACCTGATTGGTGCCTTCCCAGATCTGTGTGATTTTTGCGTCCCTCATCAGCCGTTCCGCGCGATAGTCCTGGCAGTAGCCATAGCCGCCGTGGAACTGAACGCATTCGGTGGTCATCTTCATGGCCAGGTCGGACGCGCGCAGCTTGGCGATTGAGGCTTCCAGCCCGAAATCAGCGTCTCCGCTGTCAATCAAATCGGCGAGGTAGTCCAGCCAGCGCTCAAGCATCAACAGCTCGCTCGCCAGATCCGCGAGTGTGAACTGGTTTGCCTGGAAGTCGAGGACAGCCTTGCCCGACTGTACCCGCTCATTGCCGTAATCGACCATGTCGCGGAACGCAGCCCGTGCGATTCCGCGCGCATGGGCTGCAACGGATGGCCTAGATTTGTTGAGTGAAGCGAGCAGAATTTTCAGACCATCGCCCGGATCGCACAACAGATTGGCGCGCGGCACCCGCGCGCTTTCGAAGGAGAGGCCGCAGGTGGAGGAGCCGTTGTGACCCATCTTGCGTTCCTTCGAAATGATGTTGAAACCCTCGGTTCCCTTTTCCAGAATCAGGGCTGATATCGACTTCTTGGGATCTTCGATCTCCGACCATTTGCCGAATACCAGGTACAGATCTGCCACATCGCCATTGGAGATGAAGATTTTTGATCCCTTGATGATGATGTCGTCGCCATCGGGGGTGAAGCTGGTTTTCATGCCGGTCGCATCCGAGCCTGCAGTGGTCTCGGTGATCGCCAGCGCGGCGAGGCCACCCTCTGCAATCCGCGGCAACAGCCGGGCACGCTGCTCATCATTGCCGAAATCAATGAGCGGCTTCATCGCATGGTAATTGGTGGCGTAGATAATCCCGGTTGAAGCGCACGCCTCGGCAATGATTGAGACAATTTCCAGGTAAAGCTTGAAGGCCATCGGCATACCGCCGAATTTCTCGGGAATGAAGATGGTGTTCAGTCCCAAAGTATTGATGGCTTCGACATTTTTCCATGGAAATTCGCTGGTGCGGTCGATGTGCGCCGCATTGGCTGCAACGACTTCATTGACCATGCGCTGGACCTGATCAAGAATTTGACGCTCCTCGTCATTCCAGTTGCGCGCGGCAAGAACTTTTTCAAACAGCTTCATTAGTGATTCATCCCTTGCGCGCCGTCGATGTAGATCGTCTCACCTGTGAGGAAACCGATATTCTCGGAGAAGATGGCTGCGACCAGCCGCGCGACATCTTCCGGCTTGCCGGCGCCACCGGCCGGTATCCGGTTTTTTATCCAGGCCAGCACTTTTTCGCGGGCGAGAAAGTCCCGGTTGAGATCGGTCTCGATGTAGCCCGGCGCGACATTCATGACCTTGATGCCATCGCGCCCCCACTCCACGGCCATGCAGCGTGTCATGGAAGCAACAGCGGCCTTGGATGCGCAGTAGGCCAGATTGTCAGGTACGCCCAACTTGTCGAAGAACGAGCCGATATTGACGATGGTGCCGCGGTGCTCTTTCAGGAAGGGATATGCCTCGCGGGCGGCAACCATTACCGCAGTGGCATTCAGAGCCATGGTCTTGTTGAAGTCGGCGGTCGACAGCGTCGAGATCGAGCCGCCGATATGGATGCCGGCATTGTTGACCAGTCCGATCACTGGTCCTGCGGATGCAATCTGCCGGAACGCCTCGCGGACGGCGTCCTCATCCGTCATGTCGCAGATGATCGGAGTGCCAACGCCGCCGCCTGACCGGGAAAGGCTGACGACCTGAAAGCCGCGGCGCGCGAGCTCCTCAGCGATTGCAAGGCCGATGCCTTTGGAAGCGCCGGTCACGACGATTTGTCCCTCACTCATCTGCGAACTCCGGTTTGCGTTTCTCTTCAAAGGCGGCCATTCCTTCTTCGGCGTCCCTGGTCTGATAGGCGAGCGTCGACAGGTCCGCTTCCAATTGCAGTCCTTCGTGCAAAGGGGCATCGCCAGAGCGCTGAACCGCCCGGCGTGCGAATTCAAGCGCCGGCAGGCTGTAGCGGGTAAAGCGTCCGGCAAAGTCGAACCCCGCCTCAATCAAATCGCCGTCCGCGATCATGCTGACGAGGCCGATCCGCTCGGACTCTTCGGCCTTGACGCTGCGACCGGTCATGATGATTTCCAATGCCCGGCCTTCGCCGATCAGACGCGGCAGGCGCTGCGTGCCGCCATAGCCGGGAATAAGGCCGAGCTTGATTTCCGGAAGGCCGAAAACGGCATTGGCGCCGGCCAGCCTGAATGTCGAAGCGAGAGCCAACTCGGCCCCGCCGCCAAAGGCATAGCCATTGACCAGTGCGATCGAGGCGATCGCCAGATTGTCGAGCTTGCCGAAGACGGACTGGCCGAACTCCGCGCCGCGCTTTTGCTGCGTCAGCGTGCGGTTGCGCAACTCCTTGATGTCTGCACCGGCGCAGAAGGCCTTCTCGCCTGCACCGGTAATCAGAAGCGCGCGCACGTCCTTCCAGCCGGCCACCTCGTCAAAGGCCTCGCCGATCTCACGCAGGATATCGAAGGAAAGTGCGTTGAGCGCTTCCGGCCGGTTGAGCGTCAGAAGTGCGCACCCGTTTCGTTTTTCCAGCACGATGGTCATGATGCCGGTTCTTTCTTCTCGGCGTAGCGCACCATCGCCGGCTTGATCTCGCCTCGTTTGGCCATTTCCGTCAGTTCCCGTTTGAGGATTTTGCCGCTGGGAGTCAGCGGCAATTCATCAAGCGTCAGGTACCACTCGGGCATGTCGAATTTCGACAGGCCCTCGCGGCCCAGATGCTCCAGCATGTCCTCTGCCGTTAACTTGCCAATAATGGCGAGACAGACTTTTTCACCCAGGCGTTCGTCGGGCACCGGAAACGCGGCCGCCTTGCTGACGGCCGGATGGGTCAGCGCCCGCGCCTCGATCTGCGAGGGGTAGATGTTGTGCCCGCCGCGAATGATCAGATCCTTGACACGACCTTCAATCCTGAGGTTGCCGCTCGCGTCGAAAGAACCCAGATCGCCCGACATCATGTAGCCATGCCGATTGAAGGTATTCTCTGTGGCGGACTGGTTGGCGTAGTAGCCCAGCATCAAGGCCGCACCACGTCCACCGATTTCACCGGTTGTGCCGGCGGCGGCTTCCTCATCGCGATTGTCGCGATCCCAGATCTTGACTTCATAGCCGGGACCGCCGCGTCCGCAGGTCGAGATCCATATGTTCTCGGGATCATCGGGATGGGTGTATTGATGAGACGACGATTCCGTCATGCCGTAGATGTTTTGCGGAGTGATGCCTTGATCGACAAACGCCTTCGCCACCACTTCGGGAATGGGCGACCCGGCCATGTAGAATATGCGCACGTCGCCCAACCTCTTGAGGCCACGCTGACGCTGCTCGGCCAGAATGTCCATCGCATGGGTTGGCACACCCATGACGTAGACCGCGCCTGTCTCTACGATCCAGTCGAGCCGGCTCATGTCCTTGGGTGGGTCGTCGGTCACCAATTCGCATCCGGAAACCAGCCATTGGCCGACGGCGACCCAGGCAATGTGGTGGGACAAGGGGCTCAGCGTCAGCATTGTCGTTTCCGGCCCGATCTTCCAGGCGGCAACCAGATCGCGCGCGTTGGCCAGAAGCGTGTTGCACGAATGCATGACGCATTTCGGTTTACCCGTCGTGCCGGACGTAAAGGCGAGGTAGGCGATGCTGTCGGGGTTGGCGTGCGGCTCGCGGGTGAGCTGCGTGATGTGCATCGGGAAGGTGTCGGCCTTGTAGACCTTTGTGAGGAAGGGAAGGTCCGCCAGCATCGCGTCGAAATCATTCGACTTCCGGTCAGTCCCCCAGTCATGTTCGGTGATCAGCGCCTTGGATTGAAGTTCGCGGAGCAAATCGACAATCTCGGCGCAGGTGTAGGTGCGATGCAGGGAAGGGTTGCAGGCAATTCCTTCTCGCGAACAGGCCAGAAACGCGATGATCGTTTCCACGCGATTGCCCATCCAGATCGACACGCGGTCTCCCGCGGTGATGCCACGCTCATACAAGTCGTCAGCCATCGCATCGACGCGCGCCTTCAGCGTCTGCCAATCCAGCCGGGCACGCCCATCGCGCAGCGCCATGGCGTCGGGACGTTTGAGGGCATGCCGCGCCATCAGGGTGTAAAACGTGTCCTCTGTCCAAAGTCCCTTGGCGTAGAAGGAACGCGCCGCGGCCGGATCATGCAAGGTCAGGAAAGGTCTCATCGCGCGCCTCAGTGACCAAATTTCGATGCATCGGGTTTGCGACGTTCGCTGAAGCTCTTCTTCAGCTCATCGGCTTCTTCCGAGCCGAGATATTGGCCGAGCAGCAGGTCGTGTGTCACGCGCGAGAGGCCGCCGACGCCGCCATGACGCGCGTTGAACGCACCCTTGATCGAAGCCAGAGCGAAGGTGCCGCGATCCGCGATCTCGAGCGCGAATTCCATCGTCTTCTCTTTCAGATCCGCATCGGGAACGACGCGGTTAATCAATCCGATTTCCTTGGCGTAGGCGGCCGTGATCTTGGGATTGGCGTACCATATTTCCTTGGCGCGCTTCTTGCCGACAATGTCTTCAAGATACCAGGTTCCGTAACCGGCATCGAACGAACCCATCATCGGGCCGACCTGGCGGAATATGGCGCTTTCCTTTGCGATGGTGACATCGCAAACCATTTGCAGAACGTTGCCGCCGCCCACGGCAAAACCGTTGACGCTGGCGATGACCGGCTTTTGCAGCTTGTCGATGGCCTCATACATTTCCAATGTGGGAAGCGTGCCTGCATAGAGCTTGGTTTTCTCCATGCCGTCCTTCTGCCCGCCGATGCAGAAGAACTTGTCGCCCGCGCCGGTCAGCACGATCACCCGGGTTCGGGTCTCACGGCGGATCGCCTCGATGCAATCCCGAATCTCATGGCACATGGTCTCGGTGAACATGTTGCCGTCATCCGGGCGATTCATGGTGATGGTGCCAACCGGCCCCACTTCCTCATAGGTGATCTGTGTGAATGTCATTGTTTTCTCCCTGGTCTTCATCTGGTTGTTCAAGTGCCGGCGGGGTTCATTCTGTCGGTGCCGCAGCGAACAGTCGCGCGAACTCCGCATTGTGCTCTCCCAGCCGCGGAGGTGCGGACCGCGGCACGCATGGTTGTCCATCGATATGAATACCGAGACCTATCTGGGGCATCGGGCCATTTTGCCCGTTCTCGAGATTGAAGAACATGCCGCGTTCCTGAAGCGGGGCGTCGCCCGCGACCTCATCGATCCGGTTGATGGGGCCGGCGGGAATCCGCTTTTCCGCGAAAAGCTCAAGCCAATAGGAGCGAGGCTTCGTCAGAAGGACATCCTGGATTTTGGCAACAATCATGGCGCGATGTTCGCGACGGTCCGAATTGTTGGTAAACTCCCGCCGAGCGCCAAACTCTTCATCTCCCAGCGCCTCCCAGAAACGGGCCCAGATGGCGTTTGTCCCGAGCGCGAGATTGATCGGTCGGTCGGATGTGTCGAAGGCTTGATAGACGGCGATGACACTGTCCGTGCCGCCCGAGCGCTGCGGCACTTCGCCGGAGCCCAGATAGGTCGAAATGCGGCAGGTGAGAAACCTGGTCATGCTTTCGACAAGACTGATATCGATCTTGCGGCCCTTACCGCTGCGGGTGCGATCAAACAAGGCCCCCATAGCTGCCATGGCTGCATCCTGTCCAGCCAGCATATCTGCTGCCGGCGCGCCGACTTTCTGTGCCGGGCCATCCTTCGCGCCGGTGATGTCCATGATTCCGGAATACCCTTCCGCGACCAGATCATAACAGGTGAAATCGGCACGCTCGCCGGTCAGCCCGAAGCCCGTGATGGAGACGAAGATCAAATCTGCGCGCACTGCTTTCAGGCTGTCATGGTCCAGTTTGAGTTTCTGCTGAACATTGGGCGGTTGGTTCGTCACGAAAACGTCTGCCGACGCCACAAGCGTCATCAGCTTCTTGAAATCACTTTCCCGGCGCAAATCGAGCGTCACGCTTTTCTTGTTCCGATTGACGGCATTGAACCAGAGCGAATGCCCATTCAGAAAGGGAGGCCCCCACTGGCGGGAGTCATCGCCTTCAGGACGCTCGATTTTGATAACTTCCGCACCAAAATCCGAAAGAAGCATCGTCGCGTAGGGGCCGGCGATCGACGTCGTCAGATCCACGACACGCAGTCCCGACAGAAACCCGAAGCTTTCTCCCAAAGGCCAGACTGGCAGCGAGGCGCAAGGCAGATCAGCATCTTGCGTCGCTGACGGCGAAACTTTCATACTCATTCAATAGCCTTTCCGTGCGGTTCGGAAAGCTCTACGCAATATGCATGCCACTTGAAGCCGTTGGCCGCTTTTCAGCGGAGCCGAACCTGGGCCCGAAATGACGGAGCTACAGGTGTCTTCTATTTGGACGCTGACCGCAACGATTGTCGCTGTCGCGGACAGCGGCAGCCTGAGACTAGTCTTCGCCAAGCTTCGTGTAGAGATAGGACCGAGAGACGCCCAGAAACTCCGCTACCTTTTTCTTGTTGCCGTCGAAACGCGCCATCGCATCGACAATCATCTCGCGCTCCAACTGGTTCATCGCGGTTTTCAGTGTCGCGGTGTTGCCCGGTTCAACCAGCGGATCGCTGTTTGTTCCTATGCCCGAGACAGGCGACCCCTGGTCCCCTGCGTGTTGAAAATCTGCAACCTCGAGACGGCTGCTTTCATGAAAGACATAGGTACGCTCGATGATATGCCGGAGCTCGCGGACATTGCCGGGCCATGGCCGTTCCATCAGAAAATCATACACGCCGCCGTCCACGTCAGGGACCGGTCGAGCGTATTGCGCGGACAACTCCTTGAGAAAGCTTTCGACCAGAAGGGGGATGTCCTCCAGTCGTTCGGACAGGCTGGGCATTTTCAGGATCACGGGGCTTATCCTGTAGAAGAGATCGAGCCTGAATTTCTGTTCGTCGATAAACTTCTCCAGGTCCCTGTTGGTTGCGCTGCAAAGCCTGAAATC
>Ga0180009_10008443_pt1 | contig 10206 bp, 8 predicted proteins | sample OS_PC_MetaG_FD_123537 | JGI IMG/M metagenome (GOLD analysis project Ga0180009, IMG submission 123537) | Groundwater microbial communities from the Aspo Hard Rock Laboratory (HRL) deep subsurface site, Sweden - OS_PC_MetaG | ecosystem: Environmental > Aquatic > Deep subsurface > Groundwater... | reverse complement strand
TTTTGTCGAATGATATTTAAAATTTTCTGTCTAATATCCATATGATTTCTCTTCCATAGATCCTTTACGAACCGCACCATTAGGAACCATTAATAATATTATCGGAAAATACGAAAATTTATTGATTCTTTTCGATATGATCTATCATGAAGACGGTGTGAGGTCAGATTATGAAAGGAAGAGGGCGCGCCTTAACACGGATGACATGTATTAAAGCAGATGAAATCCATGTCACTATTTCAGTATGATTGCTTTTAGCGGTTTGAATAATTTCAAGAAACTGGCATTAGTGAATTTCTGATATTGCCCAGCCCAATCCCAATTCATGCAGTTTTGCCGGAGTCGGAATTCCGGTATCCGGATCCCACCCCATCATACCGTAATAGGTTTCAATTGCCTGTTCAAATTCTTCTCTATTGATACCGGTACCCTTGAGCGCCCCATTTTCAAGCCCTTCAAAGAAACGGTCCGGAAGGGTATCGTCTTTTTTGGTTAATCCCTCTCGGCAATTAAAAATCCTAAACAGGTTTTGAGATCGTTCATTTGTCTTAAAGAGTTCCCACAAACTGGTGTTCCAGCCGGTCACTGCCCGCACATATTCATTAATATGTTCCAACTTGAATTGTCCTAAAGGCCAGCCGACAAACATACACAACCCTAAAATGTTGTAGAGACTCCAGGTATTTTGGAGATAATGAAAAAATTTTACCTTTTCAGGTCCCAAATCCAGATTGGAAACGGGTTCATAAATCCCAACGGTAGCCGCTTCATCCACGTTTTTATTCGGGGTCGAGGCAAAAAGCGGGTCGTGGGGACATTCCACGTGATCTGCACCGGTGGGGGAGAGGGCATAGGCCAGAGCCAGACCGGTCTTTCCCCTGGGTTCATGAAGCGGTATCTCCTGGCCCTTAACATGCATGGCAAGTTTCTCCGCCCCCTTTCCGATCTTCTGAGCCGCACGCATGACTCCTTCAGCCAGGATATCACCGAATCCTTCTCTTTTCGCGATCATCTCGATGAGTTTAAGCATCACGTCTGCATTACCGAATGTAATCTCCAAACCGTTGGTATCTTCGGTTGTTAAGAATCCGCTTTCAAAGCAGTCCATGGCAAATGCGATGGTATTGCCGGTTGCGATGGTATCGAGGCCGAATCGCTGGCACAGCTCATTACCCTTTGCTATTGCTCTAATATCACCCACTTCACACAATGAACCAAGAGCTCCGAGGGTTTCATATTCGGGTCCGCCAAAACGAGGATCAACGGAATAGGGCGCTTTTACTTCCACCACCCGCTTGCACCGGACCGGGCAGGCATAGCAATGACCGCGTTTGATCAGAATCTGTTCCTTCATAGCCTCGCCGCTGATGGCCGCGGCTTGACTGAATTCACCTTTTCTGAAATTCTTTGTGGGTAGAATTCCGGACAAATTGAGCGGTATCACTCCGGCGCAGGTTCCCAAGTCCTGTCTGACTTTTTGGGTTTCCAAATAGGTGGCGTTATGCCATTGAACCAGTTCTTTCACCTTTTCCTTATCTGCCAGCTTCATTTTTTTTCGGCCCCGAACGGCAATGGCACGCAGGTTTTTGGAGCCCATGACCGCGCCCATACCGGTCCGCCCATTGGCATGCCTTAATTCGTTAATCACGCAGGCATATCGGACAAGGTTTTCACCAGCCGGACCGGTCTGGGCAATCCGGATCCGTTTATCACCCAGCTCCCGGCAGATCATATCGTGAACTTCACCCAATTCTTTGCCCCACAGATGACCGGCATCCTTAATTTCCGCCTGCCCATCATGAATCCAGATATATACGGGCGTGTCGGCCTTTCCCTTGACAATAACAGCATCGAAGCCGGCAAACTTAAGTTCCGGTCCAAACCACCCGCCGGCTTCGGTTTCTCCGAATCCGCCGGTTTGTGGCGATTTTGCCGAAACAGTGTACCGACTGAATCCCGGGCCTGGAGTGGCAGAGACGGCGGAGTTTGCAAAGATGAGGGTGTTATCCGGCCCCAAGGCATCTACTCCCGGTTCTTGCTCTTTCAATAGATAGTAGCAAGCGAGAGCGCCTCCTCCGATATAGGTCCGATATATTTTCTCATCCGGTTCTTCAATTTCGATGGATTTTTTTGATAGATCGACGCGCAAGATTTTTCCAGTGTATCCGAACGGCATAGGAACCTCCATGTTTCATTTATGGGTTTAAAATCATATCTATTATTGAAAAATCAACGGTCAAGGAAAAATGGATATTTCATATCCCTGGACATAACCTAACCCGATTCCCGCAGCTGCTCCATTAAATAGAACATGCTTTTAATCGAACCACCGTCAATGACCAGAGACTCTCCGGTTACAAAACCGGCCTCATCCGAGCACAGATAGAATACAGCACCGGCAATTTCATCCGAAGTAGCAAACCGATTCAATGGAATGGCTTTTTTTCTGCGGTTCAATCTTTCCTCACTATCAAAAGCATCCCTTATCATGGCTGTGTCCGTTGGCCCGGGACAAACGGCATTAACACGGATGCCGTGTTTGGCCCATTCAACGGCCATCATCTGTGTCAGCAACAGAACGCCTGCTTTGCTCGGGCTGTAAGCACCTGAATAAATTGCAGGGTATTTACCGGCAATGGAGGAAACGTTGACGATATTTCCATTTTTCTGTTTTATCATTTCCTTGCCGGCAATTTGACTGCATAGAAAAGTACCTTTAAGGTTGATAGCGATGACGCGATCCCAGTCTTCTTCCTTGATGTCTTCAATCGGGGAGCTGATGAAAATGCCTGCGGCATTGACCAAAATATCAATTTTTCCAAATAATTTCAAGGTATTGTCTACCATTTCTTCCACGCTTTGTTTAACTGAAACATCTACCTCCATGGAAGACGATCGGTTCCCCATGGAAGCTATCTCGTCACTCACTTGCCGAGCCTTCTGCGGCTGATTATCTGCAACCAGCACGTGGGCGCCCTCTCTGGCAAGCCTCAAACAGACGGCTTCTCCGATACCCTGGGCGCCTCCGGTGACAATCGCCGCTCTATTCTCCAGATTCATATCGTTCTCCCATTTGGTTTTTGAGTTGCTATGGATTCGGCAAGGGCATTCTCACCGTCAGTGCACCATCCACAGAGACAACATCGCCGCTACAGATTATTGTTTAAATTGACCTGTCGGGCTTTTTAATATCAAGACGATTACGCTTCAGTCAAATAATTGAGTGCGGTTAAAGCATAAATTTGAGCTGTCCGGTAAAGCTGATATAGATCCACCCATTCATCCACCTGGTGCGGGACCTGTCGGTCACCGGCTCCGATCGTAACGATGGGAATATTTTTCAACGCCCAAAGATACGTTCCGTCGGTTGAGCCGGGGACCCCTTCATATTCCGGTTCTTTGCCCGTAATAAACCGGGTCGCCCAATGAGCGGCCCGAACCACCGGGTCTTCCGGATCCGTTTGGGTGCAGGGGCGATCGGTTAGAATCTCCATTTCAACTCTGATATTTTGTCTTCTGCTGGTAATGTCCAGCAATTGATCGTATCCCCTATAATGCTGTTTAGCCTCTTTTTGGACATTTGACGCAACATCGGACAAGCGATTTATGATCTCCGGATGTGATTGTACTGGAATGGTTCGGACATCAACCAAAATGTCGGCTTGGCCTGGCAGGACATTGAGCTGAGGGATTCCCGAAGACGGTGCCTGAATTACAGTCGGGGTAATGCTCGGCCAACCGAGCAAATCATCTTTGCCAAAGGTTTTGACGGCATCCAGTTCAAATTGGAGAAGGTTTTCTATTACCCGGGACACGGCCGGTGCGGTGCTCAACCCGGACAGCGGCATGGCGCCGTGAGCCATTTTTCCGATGATGGAATACCGTGCCCGAATGGCACCCTTTTGGGATGTGCAGATGAATCCGTCCTGGGGTTCACAGATGACCGCACCGGTTATGGTATCTGCATATCCGCGTTGAATGAAGTCTTTAACCCCTAACATCTGATCTTCTTCGTCGCACAGCGCACCGCCGATTATCGTTCCGTTCAAGACGATTCCGGATCGCTTTAATGCCGCCATTGCAATGAGCATGGCAGCCAGATTGCCCTTGGTGTCGCAGGTCCCTCGGCCATACATTCTGTTTCCCACGATTTTCGCCCCAAAAGGATCATATTTCCACGCTGAGACATCACCCGGGGTCACAACATCGGTATGGCCTTCAAATAGAAGTGTTCGTGATCCTGAACCGAAAGACCACTGCATGATGACGTTTAAGCGATGCGGGGCAACGTCATCCAAATTTACCTGAAAACCTTTCTTTTCAGCCCATTGCGCAATCATTTTCGCAACTGATTTCTCACCGGTTCCTGCCACCGGATCCCAAACCGAGTTGGTGCGAACCAGATCAGCGGTCAAACCGATCAATTCGTTTCGATCAACCGTCTTTAAGACCCGATCGATTAATTTCTCCGGTACGACTAACATGATCCTTATTATCGGCGTCCTTTCATCATTTTTGGATCCAGTGTGTCTCGCAACCCGTCACCTAAGAGGTTGAATCCTAAAACAGCCCAGGCAATGGCAATACCGGGGAAGATAGCCATCCAGGGAGAAATGGACAAGAAGGTTTGGGCATCATTCAACATCAGGCCCCAGGATGGATTCGGCGGCTGAGTACCCAGGCCTAAATAGCTGAGCCCCGCTTCGGCCAGAATCGCCACGGCGAATTGTATGGAACCCTGTATTATCAGTGGGGAGAGAATATTGGGAAGCACGTGCCGACAGATAATTCCCAATTCTCCTACGCCGCCGGCTCGGGCGGCCGTAATGAATTCACGGGCTAAAATGGATAAGGCCGTGGCTCGTGTGAGTCTTGCAAATACCGGAATATAAAATATCCCGATGGCCAGCATGGCATTTACAATAGATGGACGCAGAATTGAGGCGATCAAAATGGCTGTCAGCACGGCGGGAAAACCGAAAATGAGATCACACAGCCGCATAAGCATTTCATCCACTATTTTTCCGTAATAAGCTGCAGCAAGCCCGATGATCACGCCGATACCCAATCCCACAGCAATTGTGATGAGCCCGACTATGATGGAATTCACAGCTCCCTTCATCACCCGGGAAAGCGTATCCCTGCCGTATTGATCCGTTCCGAGCGGATGCCGCCAGGAGGGCCCCTGTAGTCGTTCCTTTGCGTTTATCTTGTTGCTGTCATAGGGTGTCCAGATCAGACTGGTGACAGCGGCAAGAATCACCACAACGGAGAGAATAAATCCGACCGTGAAATTTAAATTATTGAAAAATCGTTGCGCGTTATTCATGCCTTATTCTCGGATCAAAATACACGTAGCTCATATCCACAAGAATATTGATGATTACGATGGCAGCGGCCATAAACAGAACGATATCTCGCACCACGGGGAGGTCCCTCTGTCCAATGGCTTGAAAAACCAGACGTCCCAGTCCTGGAAGATAAAACACGTTCTCGATAATGATGGCGCCGGCCACCAACTGGCCCAGCTGAAGGCCCATAATGGTAATGATCGGTACCATGGCATTTCGAAGCGCATGTCCGTAAACCACCCCCCTTTCATGTACACCCTTTGCTCGGGCGGTTTTTACATAATCTTCATTCAAAACCTCCAGCATGGATGATCGCGTCAAGCGGGTTAGAACGGATGCTCGAATCATACCCAGGGCAAATGCCGGCAATAGGAGTGCTTTGATAGAGCTCCAGAAACCGGCTTCCCACCCGGGAAAGCCGCCGGCGGAAAATAGTCCCAATTTTACCGCCATCAGCATAATCAGCAGCATACCCAACCAGAAATCGGGTGTGGCCAATCCGATTTGGGTGAAAAACATGACCAAAACATCTGTTGGCCTGTTCTGATGCTGAGCGGCATAGATGCCTAGCGGTATGGAAATCAGGATGGCAAAGCACATGGCCAGGAGTGCCAGCGGTCCGGTAACCTTCAGACGGCTGATAATCAATTCGCTGACCGGTATGTCGTAATTAATGGAACGATTACCTTCACCGGACAGTAAATTTCCGATCCAGTCAAGATATTGTGCCATAAAGGGCTGGTTCAATCCCAGCTCCGACCGCAGATTTTCCAGGGTTTCGGGTGTGGCGTTGATACCTAAAATAATCTGGGCCGGATCACCGGGTAAGACGAACAGGACGGAAAAAACAGTAATGGAAACCAGGAAAAGAAGTAGAATTAAGGTGATCAGCTTTGTAATGAGATACCGGCTCACCGATTACATCTCCACCTAGTTCTTCAACCACACTTCAGTACAATCCAACGCGATGGTCGGATAATTCTCCCACCAATTCACCACTCTCTGCTTCATTACCGCCAGGCTGGGAGCTGAAAACAGGAATCCGTTGACTGCGTCTTCGGCGATTATTTCCTGACATATACCGAACCATTTGGCCTTCTCAGATTCATTGGGGGCTTTGAGTGCCATTGCATATGCGTCTCGAAATTCCTGGGAATCATACTGGAAGTAGTAATTGGGATTTGCGTATATGCCGATATCCCAAGCTTCAACGTGGCCGATCATCGTCAACTGGTATTCCTTTTTCTTGAAAATCCTCTCGATCCATTGGCCCCATTCCACGATTTCGATATTGAGCTTGATACCGACATCCTTCAGCAAATCTGCGATTACGATTCCGGCACGCTTGGAATAAGAGTAAATTGCAGGCAATTTAATGGTGGCTTCGAAACCGTCGGCATAACCGGCCTCGGCCAAGAGGTGTTTCGCTTTATCCGGGTTGTAGGGGAATTTTCCTGTTAGATCCTTATAATAGGGCGTGGAAGGGGACCAGTGAGATCCGATGGATGTACCGTAACCGAACATCACCAAGTCGATCACCATCTTACGGTCGATGGCGTGCGCCATGGCTTGACGAACCAGTTTATTGTCAAATGGTTTGGCTTTATTGTTGGTGGACATGATCACTTCACCGGTGGTGGTTCCGGCATAGACCTTGAATCGCTTGTCTTTTGAAAGCTCCATGGCGGATTCAGGTGCTGCAATGTATCCGATCACATCAATGTCACCCGCCTTTAAGGCTGCCAGTTGAGCGCTGGGATCCCCGATAAATTTAAATGTGACTTTATCAAGATACGGAAGGTGAGGGTTCCAGTATGCATCATTGCGCACCATCTCCACCCGATCGCCCGGAACCCATTTAGTAAATTTAAACGGACCCGTTCCCACGGGATTCGATTTGGCTGTTTCATACCCATTCATGGGCAGCATCACGGCATCCCCTTCGGCCATGTGGGTGATAAACAGTGCATCCACGTCCTTTAAAGTCAGAATCAGGGTCTGCTCGTCCGGTGTTTCGATCTTATCGATACCGCGGAAGTATTCGGGGTGTGGATTTACGGTGCCTTCTCCCTTTGCACGCTCAATATTCCACTTGGCCACCTGTGAGTTAAACGATTCTCCATTGTGAAATCGAACCCCCTTGCGAAGGTTAAAAGTATAGACTTTCCCTTCCGCTGAAAGATCCCACATGGTAGCAAGGCCCGGAATGTATTTTCCGTCCCGATCGACTTTTACCAGGCCTTCATAGATATTGGAATATACTACCCTGTCGATTGCGGCGGCTGTGTTGGCGGTAGGATCCAGTCCCGGTGGTTCAGCCGGCTGGCAAACGATTAAATTTCCGCCTTTTTGGGGTGCGGATGCCCCGGCCGGGTGATTTTGAATCAATAATAGACCGATTAGGAAACCGAATAATAGCTTTTTCATGAATCCTCCTTTAGCTTAAACATCTCTGAAATTCCGCAACATTTTGATTTATTTTAAACTGACGCTCAACATTGCAGGGCAACATGGAATAGTGGAATGATGGAATAATGGAATATTGGGTATAAAATCGGAAAAGGTCTTTTTATAAATATCGATAGAATTCATTAAACCCATCATTCCAACACTCCAGTATTCCAGTATTCCAATTGTCAGCGAAGCGAACTAAGTTCAAGATCCTCTAAGTCGCAAAAGGCCGTCATTCCGGCCATGCTGTGTGCATCGAGAATACCGCGGATGATTGCCCGGGCCATGCATTCGGCAGCAGCATTTCCGATATCGTTAATCGCCTTGGCCTGGGAGTCGGCAAAAAAGCCTTCTGCTTTAGGCAACTCTTTTTTTCCGGTTGCCATACAGAAAACCGTATCGCCATCAAACATCGTATGAGCCGGCCGAATGGCCCTGGCCAAACCATCCTGGGACATTTGTGCAATTTTTTGAGCCTGGGATTTTGTCAATCGTACATCCGTTGCAACAATACCGATGGTTGTATTTCTGCCCGATTGACCGTCAGGTTGAGAGGGTAATACTTTTGCCTGTTTTCCTGTATTGCCGAATTCACCATTAATTTCCTGTCGCACTTCCCAGGGGCGACCGTTTTTCGGGTCAATCACAGAGCCGAAAGAATTAACTGCCACCAATGCCCCGACGGTGATTCCATTATCCAAAATCAAACTGGCAGTGCCGATGCCGCCCTTGATGCAGCCGGATAATGCACCGGTTCCGGCGCCCGCACAACCTGTAGGAATAAGATCGTTATTGGCTGCTTTACAAGCATTTAAACCCCATTCCGCAGTTATGGGGGGAACAAATTCCGAACCCCGGCCGAGATCGTATAATACGGCAGCAGGGACAATAGGCGCCACATGATTCCCATCTAAAGGAAAACCGTGCCCCTTTCCCGCCAACCATTGCACCACACCGTCTGCAGCTGCCAGGCCGTATACCGAACCGCCGCCCAAAACCACTGCCTGAACCTCTTGCACAAGGTTTCCAGGGGCAAGCAGGTCGGTTTCCCTTGTGCCCGGGGCAGAGCCCCGCACATCTACACCGCCCACGGCGCCTTGGGTACAAAGCACCACGGTCACACCGCTTACGGCGTCCATGTTTGTATAGTGCCCCACATAAATACCGGTAACATCGGTCAAGGCGTTATAATTTCCGGGTCTTCCCAATAGATCCTCTGTAGAATTTGAAAATAATCGCTTTAAGAATTCCCCATTCTTTCTCGGATGCCGGTTACCCCTATGAATGCAAATACATAGGCAAAGGAGGGTAGGGTGTCAATGGAAAAGAAAAAGTGCGCAAAGAAGAATAGCGGAAATGGAGACAATTTTTGCAGGTATGGGCTTGTATTCTGAAATAAATATCTATATTCGCTGAACGTGCAGGATTCGGCCCGAAATATGATATCATTTTCAAGGGTTAGCTCTTTATTTTAACGTTTTTCAGGATCTCTCTGGTAGAATCTGAGTACCAAATATCCACAAATTTCATTATCGATGCTTTCTCTCTTTGCTCTATATCTTGGAGGATGGGTTTTCGGAGCAGTGATTTTATACCGTTAAAAGCCGGCCAGGGTTTATTTGCTAAATCTGAAGCCGCTTTGTTTGCTTCGCCTGTCAAATCATCTGTGCTTACGACTTCATCAACCAATCCAAGTGAATATGCTTGTTCTGGGGAATACAAAGTGCCGGAGTAGAGGATTTCGGTTGCGTTTCGACTGCCGACGCAAAATCGTAATATTTCGGTAATCCCGGTAAAAACCGGCACCCCCAAATCGACTTCATTCAAGGATATTTTGGATTTTCCAGAAATCATGATTCTACGATCACAGGCCAACGCCAACATGCAGCCACCGGCGATGGTGTGACCATTCAGGGCGGCGATAATCGGCTTCGGATACAAGAACATGTATGAATATAAGTTTGTGAATTTAGTTAAAAAGTCTGAAAATGCCTCTCTTGAATAGGTAAGTAATTCAGGCACATCGAAGCCGAAGGAGAAAAATTTCCCTTGTCCGGTTAAAATGACCGCTTTTACGGCGGAATCACCTTCTAAGGCGTTCAAACAGCTGAGGATTTCTTCCACTACACCGCCATTTAGGGGATTCACTTTGCCTCGGTTCAGGGATAGTGTGACAATTCCATCCTTTTCACTGGTGTTTACAAAATCCATTGCAGCCTCCTTATATTCTGGAATCAATGCGAAAGTATAATAGAGTATTGACTGAGTTGAAGAGCCGAGGGTGATCCATAAATGACCTTATTTTCATTACGCTGATTCACTTCTTACCCTGTTTGTATATACAGGCACGATGTCGGCTGCACTGCTCGCTGGGACCGTCGCAGGCCTCTAAACTGCTCGGTTC
>Ga0180009_10008442_pt1 | contig 10207 bp, 11 predicted proteins | sample OS_PC_MetaG_FD_123537 | JGI IMG/M metagenome (GOLD analysis project Ga0180009, IMG submission 123537) | Groundwater microbial communities from the Aspo Hard Rock Laboratory (HRL) deep subsurface site, Sweden - OS_PC_MetaG | ecosystem: Environmental > Aquatic > Deep subsurface > Groundwater... | reverse complement strand
TTTTTAGGATAAAATTAATATAAATCACTTTTTACACAAGAACTACTTTATACACCAAGTTTTTTAACCCGGCTTTGTGTAAATAGTTTTAAGTTAGCTTACTTTTACACAGAAAATTGATGAATTGATAAAAAGTTCTAAAAAAGGTTATAGGTCTAGAGCAGAGGTTGTGAGTGATGCTGTTAGAAGGCTATTAGATTCTAAAAAGTAATTCTATTATCAATTTTTAAAATAACTTATGGAGGTTCTAAAATTGAATAGAAAGCTTTAAAATATTTGAAATTTAAGAAAGAAGTATGTCTAAAAAAGAAAAAACAAAGAACATAACTGGCTGGCTGTTATTTTTTATTATAACCTTAGTGATAATTAGTCCTTTTCTAAATCTTTATACTCTTTTTACACAACTAGAATCTTTGGGATTTGCTAGCATAATAGAATCATTGGCAATGGTAAGTTTGTTTATTTTAGCAGGTATATTCTTATGGAAGAAAAAACCATATGCTTTAAGATTCGCAAAGGTTTTCTTGATTACCCAAGGAGCCATAAATGTAGGCATGTTCTTTTTTTATTCTTATTCTCCTAAGGCTAATTTATTTTCATTTTTTGGTTATTTCCTAGTATGGGCCCTTTACTTATATAATTCAAAAAAAGTGAAAAAGATTTATGGTAATTTAAAAGAAAAGTCATCTGGCCTTCAAATATGGCCAATTCTTGCAATTATATATGCATTTATATTTAATATTTTTGGGATAATTTTTTCTGTTATTGCATTAATTAATATTTCAAAGAATAAAAAATTAAAAGGTTTTGCATTGTCAATAGTTGCTTTAGTAATTTCAATTATAGTCTTTGGGGGGTTCTTAGCATATGGATTTTTAGCAGTTATCAATGAAGGTTCAGGAGTGCCTGAAGAGATTGAAATACCCTGCCATGATTATTGTTATGATGTTTCTGGTGCTGTAGAGTATAGTATGGAATATAATGTTATAGAAGAAAGTTATATGTGCTCTTGTTTAGATGAATTTTCGGGTGTTATAGAGCAAAAAGTATATCCCTATATCCAAAATTAAACATTTTTTAACCCAAAACCTTTATAAAACAAGGGCATTATTAGTTTTTTTGTAATAAGAATCAGTTTAGGGGTGTTTAAGGGGCTAATGAAATGAAACTTGTAATCAATATTCCTTGTTATAATGAAGAAAAAACTCTTCCTTTAGTTTTAAGAGAATTACCTAAAAAGATTAAAGGAGTAAGTGAGATAATAGTTCAAATCGTTGATGATGGTTCTACAGACAAAACAGTTGCAGTTGCTAAGAAATTAGGCGTTAAAAACATAATTATTCATAAGAAAAACAAAGGATTAGGCATTGCCTTTAAACATGGAATGTAAGCTGCTTTGGATTTAGGGGCAGATATCTTTGTTAATACTGATGCAGACAATCAATACCCTTCTAAGTACATTCCAGCCCTAGTTGAGCCTGTTGTTAAGCAAAGAGCAGATTTAGTCATTGGAAATAGAAAACCTTGGAAGGTTAAGCATTTTTCACCATTAAAAAGAGGACTTCAATGGTTTGGTAATGGGCTTACTAGGAAGATTTTGGGTAGTAATGTTCCAGATACAGTTTCAGGTTTTAGAGCTTATAGTAAAGATGCAATGTTAAGGATTAATGTTGTTACAAAGTTTAGTTATGTTTTAGATACAATAATGCAGGCAGTTCAAAAAGATCTAAGAATAGAATCTATTGAGATTAGTACAAATGCTCCAACAAGAGATTCAAGATTATTTAAAAATATTTTTCAACATATGCAAAAGTCTGGAGTGAATTTGATTAGGATATTTTACCTTTATGAGCCTTTGAAGACTTTTCTTTATGCTTCATTAGTTCCTTTTGTTTTAGGTTTAGCATTATTGATTAGGTGGTTTTACTTTTATTTTAATAACTTAGGGGGAGGAAATCTCCAATCTTTGATTATGTCTTTGATATTATTGATTACAGCTGGTTTATTGTTTGGATTAGGTATTATAGGAGATTCAATGAAAGCAAATAGAATGTTAATAGAAGATACTTTGTATAGTTTAAAAAAGAAAGATTATGATGTGAGGAAGTGAAAGAGATTGAAAATTCTTTTTCTGACAAGAAAATATCCTCCAACAATCGGTGGAATGGAAAATTATAGTTATAATCTTGTAAAATATTTTAAAAAAATAAACAATGAAACTTATTTAATTGCTAATACAAAGGGAAATAAATTTATTCCATTATTTATGTTTGGTTCTTTTTTTAAAGCATTATATTTAATTTGGAAAAATAAAATAACTGTTCTTCATTTAGGAGATGGTATGCTTGCATTTGAAGGAAAACTTATAAAGAAATTAACAGGAGTTAAAACAATAATAACTATTCATGGATTAGATATAACCTATAAAAATAGGCTATATCAAAAAATTATTCCAAAATCAATTAATAAATTAGATAAGGTAATTTGTGTAAGTAACAATACTAAAGAACAATGTATTAAAAGAGGAATTACAGAAAATAAAATTGTTGTGCTTCCAAATGGGATAAATCCAAAAGAATTTGTTTTAAAAGGTACAAAAAAAGAATTAAGAGAAAAATTATCTAAAAAATTGAATCTTAAATTAGAGAACAAAAAAATTTTATTAACCACCGGGAGATTAGTTGAAAGAAAAGGTGTTTTTTGGTTTGTAAATGAAGTAATGCCCAAATTAAGTAAAGATTGGATTTATTTAGTTTCTGGAGAAGGAGAAGATAGAATCAAGATAGAGAAATCAATTAAAAAGAATAATTTAGAAAAACAAGTTTTTTTGTTGGGAAAAACAGACTTTGATACCTTAAAATTGCTTTATAATTCAGCAGATTTGTTCATTATGCCAAATATATCTGTTGAAGGGAATATAGAGGGTTTTGTGATTGTAGCAATTGAAGCAGGATCTTGTGGGTTACCAGTTATTACTTCCGGAATAGAAGGGATAAAAGATGCTATTATTAATGGAAAAACTGGTTATTTAGCAAAAGAAGGAGATATAAAGGAGTTCATAAATAAAATAAACCTCCCAAGTTTAAATAAAGAATTAGTAAAAAAAACTACCAAAAAAAATTTTGATTGGGAAAGAATAATCAAAGAATATAAGAAGGTTTTAGAATGAACAAAATAAAAAATTTATGTTTTTTTTCATTTATTGGTTCAGATAATTTAGGAGATGAAGCAGTTTTTTATTCGATGATTACTAATTTTAAAAATACAAACCATCATTTAAGTGTAATTTCAACAAATCCAGATAAAACTAAAAAATTATTAAAAGATTTGGATATTAGAAAATTAAAAATAATTAATGTTAAACATAATTTAAATGTTATTAAAGTAATAAAAAAATCAGATATTTTTATTTGTGGGGGTGGAGGTATTATTCAGGATCAAACGAGTATTTTCAATCTCCCTTTTTTCTTATCTAAAGTTTTTTTAGCAAAATTTTTTAAAAAAACAATAATGTTTTATGGAATAGGGGTTGGTCCCCTTAAATCTAGATTAAGCAGATTATTAACAAAAATCGGTCTAAATTTTGCGGAAATAATTACTGTGAGGGACAATAAGTCTAAAAAAATTTTAATAAATTGTGGGGTTAAAGAAAAAATAATTAATGTAACTGCAGACCCTGCAATTTCCATTAAAAAAAGTTTAAAAAAAGAAATAAGTTTGTTAACGCTAAATAAAAAGATTAATTCGGAAAAGTTAATTATGGTAATTTGTTTAAGACATTGGTTCGATACGTATAGATTCATGCAGGTAAAATTAGTTAAAGCTTTGGACTTTCAAACTAAAAAAGATAAAAAGAAATATGAAAATTTTATTAATGAAATTAGCAAATTTTTGAATTATTGTAATGAAAAATTAAAATATCAATTAATTTTCCTACCATTTTGGATAAATCGAGATAACAAAGTTCATAGAAATATTATTGATAAATTAGATAATAAAAAAGATATTTATTTATTAAATAAAGAGTACTCCCCAAGTCAAACAAAAGGGATAATTCAAAAGGCAGATTTTGTTTTAGGAATGAGGCTCCATTCATTAATTTTAGCAACAACTAGTAAGACCCCTTTCATTGCAATAAACTATTCACAAAAAGTAAGAAATTATCTAAAAATGTTATTTTCAAAAGACTCTTTGGTGGATAAAATTTCAGTAAATCCAGAAAATTTTTCATCTGAAGAACTAATAGAAAAATTAAATTTTATTCTAAAAAACAATACATTCACTTCAGAAAATTTTAAAAAAAATTTTAAGAAATTATTAAAAAAAGAAAAAGAAAATTTTATTTATTTGAAAGAGGTAATTAATAAATGAAAAAAGACAATTTTATTTATCTGGGGATTTTTATAATTTTATTGGTTATATGCGGAATTTTTATCCATAGTGGGGTGAATCATGGATCCGATTACGGCAGAATTTGGCAAACTGCCAAAATGTCCATAGAAGAAGGGCCTTTTTATGCATTAAATACATTTATGCCTATTAGTTCCACTTATCTTTACTCTATTTTTTATCTTTGTTTGGATTCGGTTTTAAAATAACTTTCATAAATTTAATATTTGCAGCACTGTCCATTTTATTATTATTCAGTATAATCAAAAAGTTAGACATTTCTAAAAAAATCCCAATTTTTTCATTAGTATTTTTGCTTTCTAGCACATTATTTTTTTATGAATTAGTGGATCCAAGGCCATATCTCATGGCAAATTTTTTTATTTTGATGTCTATCAATTTATTTTTAAATTATCTAAAAAACCCAGGAAAAAGATATTTATTTTTATCGGCACTTTTTTTAGCATTGTCAGTATATACGCAAAACCTTTTTATAATTGGATTGCTGATACCCGGTTTTTATTTTTTAATTAGTAGATTAGGTAGCAATAAAATGAAATTTTTAGATATAATTTATTATTATTCATTTATTTTATTAATTTTAAGCCCGTGGTTAATCTATAGGTTTATAATTGCAGGATTTGATTTTTATAGAGCCCCATTAACTTGGATGTATCAGGAAAACTATTGGTCTAAATTAAATATAGATCTATATTCTAGGCCGATTCCAAGATCGTGGGAATATTATAAATACTTCATAAATAATATCAAATTTATTTTTCCACTTTCTTTTTTGTTAATTTCGCTATTTTCATTTTTTAAAAAATTAGATAAATATTATTTATTCATTTTATCTTGGGCAGCCATATTTACTTTACCCATAATTTTAGGCAAAATTCCTGCAGAGGAGAGATATTTGTTTCCATTACTTTTCCCATTTTTAATCCTAATTGCATTGGGAATGCACGTCATATATAAAAAATACATAATTAAACTTAATAAACTAACCAAGATAACAATTTTAATTTTTGTATTAATTTTGGTTATGTCAAATTTTATCATAATTTCTGAAAACATCCAAACCAAAATGGATAAAAAAGAGAAAGATCTTTTGGATTTAAGGGAATTTAAAGAAGAAATTGTTCCAAATAAAAATATTTATTTTAGATCTCATTTAATTGCCCCAATCTTTCCAAATAACAAGGTATATTCTATAACAGATTTAGAATTAAAAGATGCAATAGATTTAATTGGATGGGAATCTGAAAAAGAAGTGAACATGGTAATGATAAAATATAATCTTAAATATTTAATTTTGTACAAATCAGAATATTGGGAAAAAGATTTCCATGTTTGGATAACTATGGCTAATGGAAGAACCCCAAAACATTATATAAAAATAGAAAATTCAAATTGTTTTAGCAAAATTAATGAATCTAAAGATTATAAATTATATAAATTCGTATGTTAAAATGAAATTTAAAATTAAAAAGCACATTGGTATACTTGTTTTAGTAACAATAGTAATACTTTTCGTAGATTATCTAAAAAATCACATAAAAGACTTCCAACAACTTTCATTAGTAAATCCAATATATATTTTGATTTTGGCAATAATTTTTATATTTTATTTATCCTTAAACGGTATTTTATTAAAAACCTTGATGGAACCATTTAATATAAAACTTAAAAATTTAGAAGCTTTCGGATTATCAACAATAACTAATTTTTATAATTATATAACCCCCTTTAGGGGTGGAGCGGGGGTTAGAGCGATTTATCTTAAGAAAAAACATAATTTTTCTTATGTTCATTTTTTTGCCACCCTTTCAGCAATTTACATTCTCATTTTTCTAATTGGTAGTTTAGGGGGATTAATTAGTATGGGCTACATTTGGTTAAATTATGGAATTTTTGATTATTTAATATTCTCAGTCTTTTTGATTTTCTTTTTGTTCTTACTTTTAATCATTTTCTTTTCGCCAAAACTATCTAAAAGAAAAAATAAATGGATCAATAAAGTCATTGAAATAATAAATGGGTGGCAGTTAATTAAAAGTAATAAAAAAATTATTATAACAACATTAATAATTTCATCATTACAATTAGTTTTAATGTCCATGAATTTCTGGATTGCTTACCGCTCATTTGGAATAGAAATTGAATTTTTCAAAGCATTATTCATAGCATCAATTAACTCTCTTTCAATGCTTTTGGCTATAACACCAGGAAACTTAGGAATTGGAGACGCAATTAATGTATTCTCTGCTGGGTTGGTAGGTATAGGGGTAGCCGGGGCAATAGGGGCAACAGTTTTGAGAAGGGGGGTAACCCTTTTAGTGATCTTCATTATGGGCCCAATCTTTTCATATATCTTATTAAAACATAACCCAAACAAACAAAAAAATGAACACGAAAAGAAATAAAAAAATAAAACCTTTTGAAAAAGAAATCAAAAATAGTCTTGATGAAGCTATTGATTATATCAAAGAACCCAAACACATCAAAATATTAAAAATTTTAGTTGTTTTAATTGTAATAGGGCTCCTAGGATTTCTTATTTATAATAACATTCTAATAAGCAAAGAATTTAATTATTTTTATGATATTGGGGGGGAAAGAGATACTAAAAAGCCTTATTTGATTCCCGCAAAAAGAGTTTCCGATATAATTGTTGAAGAGGGGGTTAATTATAGAAACTTGACAGGACATTTAGTTTATTTTGATGTTCTAGTAAGTAGGGGTGCTGAGAATATAAATATAGAAGCCAGATATAAAGAAAATTTTCCAGAAAAAGCTAAATTTTACATCGGGGCGAGAGATAGAGAAGAGTGGCATTATAAAAATAGTAAAATTTATGATTCTAGAGAATATAATCAAACTGGAGACTGGTCAATAGCAAAAACAGGGTTTAGTATAGAAGAAGACAATATTTCCATTATGAGGGGTAAATTAATTTTAGCTTTTAATATTCCTTATTTAGATCAAAACGAAACAGAATATGCAAACTACATAAATAATTATATTCCAATAGATTACATCAACCTTACAATATATAAGCCAGGGATGATTGAAAGAATAAAGCGCGGAGAATCATTTTTAGAGGCATTAAAAGGAGTTATGAATTAAGATGAAACTATTATTTAAATCACATAACGCATCACTTGTAAGCCATGCATTTCAAACAATTTTGGTTACATATTTAATTCTATTCTTAATAGAACAAACCTGGGCAGGATTCGTTTCAACATACTTAAATTTAAACTATTTACTTATAGCAGTAATTATCCTAGGAATTCTAGACCTCTTTTCAGAGCATCCAAAACAGAAAAAACAAAAAACAACAAAAAAAGATTATATTTTAATAAGTTTACTAGGAATCATAAGTTTTGCAATAATAAAATACAAAACAATTGATTTAGGTTGGCTAAGTTGGACAATCTCAATCATAGCAGGAATATTAATCATATTATTAAGTTTATTAATATTAGAAGAAGATGAAACAAACAATACAAAATAGTTTTTACCAACTATTAACAATATACACAATTTTAGTTCTATTAATTAGTTTAAACTTATTTTGGAAATATTCCTTACAAATGAGTATATTTGCAATAATAGTAGCAATTTTAGGAATATCAACAATAACTAAAGAAAAACCTTCTAAACCTAAAAAAATACATATTTGGTTATTCATCCTGGCAATAATAACGACAATAGCACTAAGAGTAATACCTTACCTAAAAAACCAAATTCCATTAGGATATGATGCAGGAATTTACAAATATGCAATTGAAAGCGGATTAAGCAATGCAGACAAGTGGATAGTTACTCAAGTAACAATGGAACCATTCTTTTTATACCTGATGGAACCACTAAAATTATTCTTTTCATCACAAACACTTCTAACTTACGGATTCATTGCTTTCTGCCTAATCTTAGGATTAGCAATATATTTAACAACAAAAGAATATTTCAACAAAACCACAGCAATAATAGCCTTCCTAATCTATTCAGTATCAATTATCCAATTTCTAACATTTAATTACATGTACTACAGAAATGTAATAGGATTAACACTAGCATTATTTTCAATTTATTTTTTAAAGAAATCAGAAAACAATCCAAAATTAATTTACCTATTCATCTTGCTAGGAGCATTAACAGGAGCAACACACAGACCAACTTTCTACATTTTTGGCTTAAGCTATTTAGCTTATGCCTTAACATCACCATATAAAGATAAATACAATTTCAATATATTAAAAAAGAATATAATAAACGGAATCCTAATACTAGTAATAACATCATTATTCTACCTAGGAAGATTTAAAGAAGCAATTTTCTCAATTTTACCTTCTGTTTTTCAAGGTTTCATACAAACAGGACAATCACCAGGAACATTCATAAACTTCCTAACATACCAATACTCAACATTAGCATACTTACCATTTGCATTATTAGGATTATTCACATTAATAAAAAACAAAAAACTAAATATTCTTTTCTTCTGGACAATAATAACAGCAATAATAGTATACTTCCAATTTTTCTTCTATAACAGATTCATAATACATCTAGACATAGCATTAATTATACTAGCAGCATACGGATTCTCAATAATAATAAAACACAAAAAGAAACTAGGAATAATAATATTAATCCTAATGCTCTTCTCAGCAGCTTTCGTAACATTTAACGAAGCAACACACACATACCCAGAAATAAAAGAAGAACTACAAACAATAGAATACCTAAACAATACAGAAGAAAACGCATATGTAATGGCCACATCATCAATATACTCACTATGGGTCCTAGGATACAGTAATAGAAAGACAATCGCTCCAGGCTTATTTGATTACAATCAACACAATGAAGCACAATGGAATACGTTCTGGACAACAACTAACATAAACGAAATAAAGACATTCCTAGACGTTTACGAAAAACCATTATACATTTTCATAGGTCAAAAACAAAAAGACAACCTAGCTCAATTTAATACTTGTTTTGAAATCTACAAGAAAGATTTAAATAATAAGATTTACAAATATACATGTGGAAAATGAAGAAAAAAGCAAAGAAAGTCAAGAAAAGAGTAGCTAAAAAATCAGCTAAGAAAAAGGTAATTAAAAAACCAAAGAAAGAAAATAAAAAGAATTACATAAAAGGAATTATAATAGCAATCCTAACCTTAATAATTATCTCATTAGCAATAGGTTTCTTTACAACTTTAAACTACCTAGAAGCATTTAGAATAATCTTTGGATCAGTTTACGTTCTTTTCCTTCCAGGATTTATATTCACATATGTATTCTTCCCAAAAACAAGAGAAACTAAAGAAAAAGGCTCAATAGATTGGATTGAAAGAATAGCATTAAGCTTCGCATTATCAATTGCAGTTGTTCCATTAATAATATTCTACTTAAACTTAGCAGGAATACCAATAAACACTTTAAACTCTTTCTTAACAATACTGGGAATAATAATTATTTTAGTAATAACTTTAAGAATAATTAATCGCTCATCTCGTTGATAGTCTCGCAATCATTTTAGTTTAACATCTTTTTGCACTTCAATTAAAACATAATATCCCATCTTATCAGAACCTATTCTTTTAATTATTTTTTCTTTCATTAGTTTGGTTAAATCTCTCTTTAATGTTCCTAAGGGGGTTTTCAAATTATTAACCAACTCTTCTCTTTTTGCATTATTATGAATTTTGATGTAATTTACAATTAGTGTTTGCCTTTTTTCAGATTCACTTACTGGCTCACTTACTGGCTCACTTACTGGCTCACTTACTGGCTCACTT
>Ga0180009_10008441_pt1 | contig 10209 bp, 9 predicted proteins | sample OS_PC_MetaG_FD_123537 | JGI IMG/M metagenome (GOLD analysis project Ga0180009, IMG submission 123537) | Groundwater microbial communities from the Aspo Hard Rock Laboratory (HRL) deep subsurface site, Sweden - OS_PC_MetaG | ecosystem: Environmental > Aquatic > Deep subsurface > Groundwater... | reverse complement strand
TCTTTGTCGGCCTCTATGGGCCTTTCTTTAATGATTAACACTGCAAATCAAGTGCCACACATCAATAACGTATTGACGATGCGACCACGCGTGTAGCCTATCATGGCTGGACACATTGTCTTGTAAGGAAATGCTGACATTTTGCCTGGGGCGCGCTCTGCTTACATGGCGCTTATACGGATGAATGGCGTTAGCTTAAAGTATCGCAACCCATTGAATGCATGGTGGCTACGGGTGGACTTGAACCACCGACCTCAGCATTATGAGTGCCGCGCTCTAACCAACTGAGCTACGTAGCCATATTTGGCATGGCGACCGGGCGGAGCCGGGCGCGAAAGAGGCGAAATTGTAGGGGTTGGGGCGGCGACTGTCCAGTCGATAGCCCCACCCCCTTTCCCTACCCTCTCCCGCAAGGGGAGAGGGTATATGTAAGAAAATCCTTGGATTCAGACGTTGAAACGGAAGTGCATGACATCTCCGTCGCGCACTACGTATTCCTTGCCTTCCAGACGCATCTTGCCGGCCTCTTTGGCACCCTGCTCACCCTTGCAGGCCATGAAGTCGTTAAAGCCAATGACTTCCGCGCGGATGAAGCCTTTTTCAAAATCGGTGTGGATCACGGCCGCTGCCTTGGGCGCGGTGTCACCGACATGAATCGTCCAGGCACGCACTTCCTTAACGCCGGCGGTGAAGTAGGTCTGCAACCCTAACAATTTATAGCCGGCGCGGATGACGCGGTTCAAGCCTGGCTCATCCTGACCCATCTCGGCGAGGAACACGCCGCGCTCCTCGTCATCGAGCTCGATCAGCTCGGCCTCGATGGAGGCACAGACAGCCACGACCTCGGCACCTTCCTCGGCGGTGAATGCGCGCACGGCATCCAGTCGCGGATTGTTTTCAAAACCATCCTCGGCGACGTTGGCGATATACATGGTGGGCTTGATGGTCAGCAGATGCAGATCGTAGACCTCTGCCAGTTCATCCGTGCTCAAGCCCAAGGCGCGCACCGGCTTGCCGGTGTCCAGCTGCACGCGGATCTTCTCCAGCAGTTCCAGCTTGGCCTTGGCCCCCTTATCGCCGGTCTTGGCGACCTTGGCGGCGCGATTGACGGCCTTCTCAACGGAATCCAGATCGGCGAGCGCAAGTTCGGTGTTGATCACTTCGATGTCCGACAGCGGATCGACCTTGCCGGAAACATGCACCACGTTGTCGTCTTCGAAACAGCGCACCACATGCGCAATGGCATCGCACTCGCGGATGTTGGCGAGAAACTTGTTACCGAGACCCTCACCTTTCGAGGCGCCCGCAACCAGACCGGCGATGTCGACAAAATCCACAATCGCCGGCAACACCTTCTGCGGTTTTACAATCGTGGCGAGCTGATCCAGGCGCGGGTCAGGCACCGGCACCACACCGACATTCGGCTCGATGGTGCAGAACGGGTAGTTCTCGGCCTGGATACCGGCCTTGGTCAGTGCATTGAAAAGCGTCGACTTGCCTACATTGGGAAGACCGACGATGCCGCATTGAATGGCCATGGATAATCAGATTCCTGCTGTTGAGATAATCATTCACACCAGAGAGCGCAGAGAACACAAAGATTATTTATTAAGATTATTTTCTTTGTGTGCTCTGCGCTCTCTGGTGTGAAATTCAGTCGATAATGCACGTCAGGAACTGTGCAGTTTGTGCATCGCCCGCTCAAATTCGCCGGCGATGGCCAGGGGCATGACGTCTAAAGCACGCATCATTGCCGCATCAATCTGTTCACGATCTTCACGACTGGGGCGGTGTAATACATAGTCCACCACCTGATCACGATTACCGGGATGTCCAACACCGATGCGCAGACGCATGAACTCCTGCGTACCGAGATGTTGAATCAGATCACGCAAGCCATTGTGCCCACCATGACCGCCGCCTTTCTTCAACCGTGCGGTGCCCGGTGGCAGATCCAACTCATCGTGAACGACCAGAATATCCGTCGGTGGAATACGCAGGAAATTCGCCAGTGCGCCCACCGCCTGACCGCTGCGATTCATAAAGGTGGTGGGTTTCTGCAAACGGCAGTCGTGTCCGTGTAAGCTGCAACGTCCGACTTCGGCATGAAAGCGCGCCTCGGTTCGCAACGTGCAATGACTGGCGCGGGCGAGTTCGTCAACGAACCAGAACCCGGCATTGTGCCGGGTCTGGTCGTATTCCGAACCGGGATTGCCCAATCCGACGATGAGTTGTACCTGCGTCAAACCGGGGCCACCCCGTCGTCAGGACAGCCTTAGGGAGTCTTGCCTTCCGGTGCCGCCGGCGTCGCCGCTGCGCCAGCTTCCGACTCTTCATCGGCAGCCTTCTCAACGCGAGGATGATGAATAGCGAATACAGGCTGATCGATTTCGTGGCGCTCTTCTTCGCTCAGGTTATCGAAGTTCAGCAGTTCTACCAGCGTGACACCGGCCGGCAGTGTGAGCTGCGACAGATGAATGGACTCGCCGACGTTCAACTTCGAAACATCGACTGCGATGAACTCGGGCAGATCCTTCGGCAGACATTCCACTTCGACGTCAACGCGGTTATGGCTGACGACGCCACCCTGGTTCTTGACGCCGTTACATTCCTGTTCGCCCAGGAAGTGCAGCGGCACATGCATGCGCAGGGCCTGGCCGGCCTTCACGCGCTGCAGATCAAGATGCATGACGATCGGCTTGGACGGATGGCGCTGCAGATCACGCAGCACGGCCTGTTCGGCCTTGCCATCGATATTGATGGTCAGAATGTGCGAGTAGAACGCCTCGTCTTCAAGACGACGCAGCAGTTCGTTGTGTCCCACCGTCAGATTCTGCGGCGCACTGTCGCCACCATAGATAATGCCCGGCACCTTGCCCGCACGACGCAGGCGGCGGCTCGCACCTTTACCCATGTCGTTACGCGACTCGGCGTTCAGTTCAAATGAAGTTGCCATGATAAATCTCCACAAATGCCGCAACTGCGGCTGTTACATGACCTCCCCCGCGACCAAGGGAGGGTTTCTTACAAGGGTCTAGGTCCTGGTTACCAGGGCCTAGCACCTGAGTTTAATCCATAAACAACGAGCTGACCGACTCTTCCATACTCACGCGACGCATGGTCTCGGCAAGCATTTCCGCGATGCTCAACACGCGGATACGTGAACATTCCCGCGCATCACTGCGCAGCGGAATGGTATCGGTCACGACCAGTTCGTCGAGTACCGATTTGTTCAGATTGTCGATCGCCGGCCCTGACAACACCGGATGCGTACAGTAGGCCATCACCCGCTTCGCACCGTGCTCCTTCAACGCCTTGGCCGCCTTGCACAGGGTACCGGCGGTATCCACCAAGTCGTCGATCAATAAACAGTTACGGTCTTCGACGTCACCAATGATATTCATCACCTTGGACACATTCGCCTTGGGACGACGTTTATCGATAATCGCCAGATCCGCATCGTCCAGACGTTTGGCCAGCGCGCGTGCGCGCACCACGCCACCCACGTCCGGCGAAACCACCATGAGGTCGTCATGCTTCTGCCGCCAGATATCGCCGAGTAGAATCGGCGACGCATACACATTGTCGACCGGGACATCGAAAAAGCCTTGGATCTGATCGGAGTGCAGATCAACCGTTAATACCCGGTGTGCGCCAACCTTGCCGATCATGTCGGCCACGACCTTCGCGGTGATCGGTACGCGTGCCGAACGTGGCCGACGATCCTGGCGCGCATAACCGAAATACGGGATCACTGTGGTAACCCGCGCGGCAGACGCACGTTTCACCGCATCGACCATGACCAGCAGTTCCATCAGATTGTCGTTGGTCGGCTCGCAGGTCGGCTGCACCAGGAACACGTCCTTACCGCGGACGTTCTCCATGATCTCAACAGCAACTTCACCGTCACTGAATCGATCGACCACCGCCTTGCCCAATGGCAGCCTCAGGTGGTTGACGATGTCCTGAGCCAACTGTGGGTTGGCATTCCCGGTGAACACCATCATCCGGCTTTCAAGTTCAGTCACGATGCTATCCCGTTGTCGACTTCAGCTATCAATTCACAGTGCGCATTCGCAACGCGGTACGACTTACTGTTTGGCTGGGGCGCCAGGATTCGAACCTGGGTATGCGGGAATCAAAATCCCGTGCCTTACCGCTTGGCGACGCCCCAATAATTCAGTTTCTAGGTGCTAGGGACTAGGTCCTAGCATAAATAACTCAGGCCTAAGACAACGGTTACCGGCATCGCGTATTCCTCGACCCTAGACCCTAGACCCTAAAACCTGTTTTAACGGCGACCGGTTGCGTCCCTGCGCGACAAAGCCGCGCCAGCCGTCGGGCAACTGCTGCAACGCATGCTGCGCATCCTCGCGCACGGGAAAGTCCACAAACACGCAGGCCCCGGTCCCGGTCAACCGGGCCCGGCCGAATTGGCTGAGCCAATCAAGATATTGCCCGACCACCGGATAGCGCCCGCGCACGACTGCTTCGCAATCATTGCCACCGGCGCCCGAAAGAAAGTCGGGTATTCTGATGGGCGGCGTATGGCGTGTCAATTCAGGGGCCGAGAAAATCTCTGCGGTTGAAACTGTTACCGGCGGGATCAGGACCAGATACCAGGGTTCGGGGGGTGTTATAGGTACCAGCTGCTCGCCCACACCCTCCGCCCAGGCGGCCCGACCGCGCACAAACACCGGCACGTCCGCGCCCAGCCTCAGTCCGATTTCGGCCAGGCGATCTTCCGGAAAACCTATATCCCAGAGCTGGTTGAGCGCGACCAGCACGGTCGCGGCATCGGAACTGCCTCCACCCAGGCCACCCCCCATCGGCATACATTTCTCGACAGAGATCTGCACACCCTGCATCACACTGGCCTCGGCCTGAAGTAATCGGGCCGCGCGCACGGTGAGATCCTGGTCAGGAGTTACATTTTCCAGCGGCGTCACCCTGTGGATGGCGGGTGACGACGTGACCTTCAAGCGGATCTGATCGGCGATATCCAGGAATTGAAAAACCGTCTGCAGGGTATGGTAGCCATCGGCGCGTCGGCCGGTGATGTGCAGGAACAGATTGAGTTTGGCCGGGGCCAGCCAGACTGACTCTGCACTCGGTACCTGCCCGGAACTGGCCATCATGGGAACCTCAATCCGGCTGCTGAACAGTCCAGCTGTCGATCAGCAGGCGTGCATTCAGGCCCGCGCGTTCCATGTCGATGCGGCGCGGGAGCTGCCCCAGACCCGGTTGTTCGAGGAAGTCGGTATAACGGATCACCCAACCATCCTGCCTGAGAATCTGCGGCCGCCCACTGATATCACGCTCCCAGTCAGCAGCACTTCCCGGCGCCTCCAGTCCGAGCACCCAGTAACGCAATCCTTTTACGGGCAGGCTCCAACCGGTATGCCGGGCCAGCAAGGCATCGGCATCTGTCGATTGATCACGCTCACCATTGGCGCGTTCCAACGTGACACCCGCGTCATCGCCACGTAATCGCAACGCGCCCTGCCCTAAGGGACCACTCAGATCGGCCTGATAACCGGCGCCGTTCTGCTGCCATTTGAGACTGGCATGCCAGCCCTCTTCACCGGCGCGCACGGCGATGCGCCCCTGCAACTCCCAGGCATTCCAGGCAGGTGGCGCCCAATCGGCAGCCGGGCGCGTCGGGATTTGCGAACAGGCGGTAAACAACAGTGACAGCAGCCCAACGGCAATAAATAGTGCGCGGGACGTCACTTCAAAAATCGCTGCATCGTCTTTTGCAGCACCTGATTTTTCGGGTCGGCCTTGCTGGCCTTCTCCCACAGGGCGCGCGCTTCTTTTTGCTTGCCCTGTTGCCATAGCACTTCGCCATAATGCGCCGTCACTTCCGCATCACCCTGACTCAGTTCATAGGCACGTTGCAGCTGCAATTCCGCCTCGTCCAGATTGCCCATTCGGTAGTAAACCCAACCCAGGCTATCGACAATCGCCGGTTCGTCCGGTGCCAATGCGATCGCCTTCTGAATATATGCCAGCGCCTCGGGCAAACGGTCGGCATGATCGGCCAGGGTGTAACCCAGAGCATTCCAGGCATGGAAGTTATTCGGATCTTCCGCGACGACCGCGCGCAGATCACTCTCGGCCAATTCCAGGTTACCGAGGCGCTCCGCCAGCAACGCGCGCGCATACATGACATCGTGGTTGCCGGGTTGCTCTGCCAGAATCTGATTGTAAAGATCCATGGCCTGCTGCAGTTCACCGGCCTGGGTCAGGATCTCTCCCTCGACCAGGATAAGACGCATGGCCAGGCGGGGCTCGCGCATGCGCAACGATTGCAGTTGCCGACGCGCACCATTCAGATCACCGGCATCCGCGCGTAAACCCGCGGCACGGGTCTGCGCCTCCAGCCAGTAATCACCTTCGGTGACCTGCCCATACCAGCCCAACGCAGCTTCCGGATCACCTTTCTTTTCCTGCACTCGTCCCAGGTAATAACGCGATTCCTGCTCGCGCTGCCCAAGCTCGAGCAGCTTGGTGAAATACTTCTCGGCCGATCTCAACTGCTGCTGCTCCAATGCCAGCAGGCCTAATGAATATAACGCGTCGGCATGGTCCGGGCGCTGCTTCACAACCTGTTTGAACTCTTCCGTCGCGCCCTGCAGGTCTTGCTGATCCAGCAACAGGCGCGCCAGGGCCAGGTGCAATTCCACATCTTTAGGCAGGACGGTCAACGCCGTCCGCAATTCCTGCTCCGCCAACTCGGCCTGCCCGGACTTGACCCGTACACCCGCGCGTAACACCAAGGCCTCGGACAGGTTCGGTTGCAACACGAGCGCGCGCTCGACCTCCTGGAGCGCCACGTCCGATTTCTCCGCATGCATGGCAAGACGACTGTAGGCAAGATGCGCCTGCACGGAATCCGGATGCTGCTGCGCCAGCTGCGCGATTAATGTCAGGGCGAGTTCACGATCTTCACTGCGCGCCAGCAGCGCGGTGATGGATTGATAGGCAACAGCCTCGTTGTCCGCGTTAGCCAGCAGATAGTCGAGCTGCTCCAAGGCCTCATCGGAGATGCCCGCATGCAGCGCCAAGACGGCCAACGACTGACGCGCCTCCAAGCGCTCGGGTTCCAGCTCCACCCAGCGGCGCGAGGCCGTCAGCGCGGCCTCCTCATCCTTTGCGAACAAAGCAATCCGCAAGGCCCGTTCGGCGAGGCGAGGATCATCCGACAGCTCGGCGGCACGTCGATAGGATTCGACCGAGACATCCAGCTGTTGGCGCTGTCCGGCCACTTCGCCGAGCAGGATATCGAACAACAAGTCACCACTGAGATCGGCGTCCCCGGCAGCCGTCGCGGGCGCCACCACCTCGGGCATGGGCGCAGCCACCGGCGGCGGAGCGGGCTTCGTGCGCTGCATAGGCATGCCCGTACAGGCGACCAAGGATAAACAGTGGAGGAGTAGGAGATAACGCAGCGACAGGCTCATCAATTTCGCTCTATAGTCGGTCAGGTGTCCCCAACCGGTCCCAGGAAACAATAAGGGCTGCTATTCTAGCAGCATGTGGGTACAAATCCGGCAACCATCATTCCAGGCCCGCAGCGCCTCCCGCCTCGGCTTGTATTCACCCCCTGCATCCCTCAGAATTTCCGGCTCATTCCAGCCGCCATCCTGTTCATGCCCCTGATCGCACTTGGCATCAATCATCGCACTGCGCCGGTGGACATCCGCGAACGCGTGGCATTTCCTGCCGAACGTTTGGGGTTAGCCCTGCGCGAGCTGAGCGATTTGCCGCAGGTGCATGAGGCCGCGATCCTCTCGACCTGTAACCGCACCGAGATCTACTGCGGCCTGGCGGGTGACGATACCGGCGAACTCGTGAACTGGCTTTGCACTCATCACCAACTGAGTCCCGAACAGCTCAAACCCTACCTCTATATACATCCTGACGAGGCGGCGGTACGACACATGTTCCGGGTCGCGGCTGGTCTGGATTCCATGATCCTGGGTGAGCCGCAGATCCTCGGCCAGATGAAGACCGCCTATCAGGGCGCGCTGGATGCCGGTACCTTGGATACCCAACTGGGCAAATTGTTCCAGCATACCTTCAGCGTCGCCAAACAGATCCGTACCGACACGGCTATCGGCGCCAGCCCGGTCTCGGTGGCCTTTGCGGCCGTGAGCCTGGCGCGGCAGATCTACGGCGACCTGAGTAAACAAACGGCTTTGCTGATCGGCGCGGGCGAAACCATCGAGTTGACGGCGCGGCATCTGGCCGATCACAAGCTCGGGCGCATGATTATCGCCAACCGCACGGCCGAACGCGCCCATAACCTGGCCGCGCAGTTCAACGGTTACGCCATCGCGTTATCGGAAGTCCCCGCACATCTGATCGAGGCCGACATTGTGATCTCCTCCACCGCCAGCCAACTGCCCATCCTTGGCAAGGGCACCGTGGAGCGCGCGCTGAAAAAGCGCAAACACCGCCCGATCTTCATGGTTGACATCGCCGTGCCGCGCGATATCGAGGCCGAAGTCGCGGAACTCGATGATGTCTATCTCTACACCGTCGACGATCTGCAGGAAGTCATTCAGGAAAACCTGAAATCGCGCCAGGCCGCGGCCGAGCAGGCCGAAGAGATCATTGAGGTGCAGTGCGCGCATTTTCTCGGCTGGCAGCGTTCGCTGGATGCGGTCTCCACCATCCGTGAATTCCGCTCGCAGGCCGATGTCATCCGCGATGACGTCTTGGACAAGGCGCGTCAGTTGCTGGCGCAAGGCAAAGACCCGGACCAGGTACTGCAATTTCTGGCGTACACTTTGGCCAACAAACTCACGCACACCACCAGCGCCAATCTGCGCCAGGCCGGCTATGACGGTCAGGCGGAGTTGATTACGGTCGCGCGCAAACTATTGGGATTAAACAAACGTGATACCTGATCGCCGAGATAACAGCGCGCCGTGAAAGACTCCATCCGCAAAAAGCTTGAATCGCTGGCCGAACGCTTCGAAGAAGTGGGCATGTTGCTGTCGACGCCGGATATCATCGGCAATCAGAATAAATTCCGCGCCCTGTCCATCGAATACGCCGAACTGGAACCGGTGGTGGACTGCTTCCGGAATTATCTGCAAGCACTAAGCGATGTTGCTGCGGCCGAGCAGATGCAGAAAGATCCCGACCCCGACATGCGGGCCATGGCCGACGACGAACGAACCGCGGCACAGGAACGCTGCGAACAGCTGGAACTCGATTTACAGAAATTATTGTTGCCCAGCGATCCGTTCGACAACAGCAACATCTTTCTGGAAGTGCGCGCCGGCACCGGGGGCGATGAAGCGGCGATTTTCGCCGGCGATCTGTTCCGCATGTATTCACGCTACGCCGAAACGCGTCGCTGGCAGGTCGAGGTTTTAAGCGAGCACCCCGGCGAGCATGGCGGCTACAAGGAAATCATCGCCCGCATCATCGGCCAGGGCGCCTATTCGCGATTGAAATTCGAATCCGGCGCGCATCGCGTGCAACGTGTACCGGAGACTGAATCGCAGGGACGCATTCACACCTCCGCGGCCACTGTTGCCATCATGCCGGAAGTCGAAGAGGTTGAAGCCGTCGCCATCAATCCCGCCGATCTCAAAATCGATACTTACCGCGCCTCCGGAGCCGGCGGTCAGCACGTCAACAAGACCGACTCCGCCATTCGCATCACTCACCTGCCGACCGGTATCGTGGTCGAGTGCCAGGACGAACGTTCACAACACAAGAACCGCGCCCGCGCCATGTCATTGCTGGCCGCGCGCATGCTCTCCGCCGAACGCGAAAAACAGGAAGCCGAACAGGCCCAGACGCGCCGTACACTGGTCGGCAGCGGCGACCGCTCCGAACGCATCCGCACCTATAACTTCCCGCAGGGCCGGCTCACCGACCACCGCATCAATCTGACACTGTACAAACTCGACAGCATTATCGAAGGCAATCTCGATGAAGTGATCAACCCGCTGATCAATGAGTATCAAGCGGATCAGTTGGCGGCGCTGCAGGAATGAGTTAGGGGAAACTCTGATTATTGAGCATTACATGATGGCATGACATAGATATGCTCGATTTAAAAACTTCGCCACCCTCTCCCCAACCCTCTCCCGCCCCGGCGGGAGAGGGGGTTATCCCCTCTCCCCGCTTGCGGGGAGAGGGTTAGGGAGAGGGGCGTTTGTGTCATCCCAATTGGTAATGATC
>Ga0180009_10008440_pt1 | contig 10209 bp, 4 predicted proteins | sample OS_PC_MetaG_FD_123537 | JGI IMG/M metagenome (GOLD analysis project Ga0180009, IMG submission 123537) | Groundwater microbial communities from the Aspo Hard Rock Laboratory (HRL) deep subsurface site, Sweden - OS_PC_MetaG | ecosystem: Environmental > Aquatic > Deep subsurface > Groundwater... | reverse complement strand
TAAGGTATCCGGTTTTAGTTCAATTAACTCGTGGGGGAGAAACTTTCCAGTTTCCTCTTGCAATTAACATTGAAGGAAATGTTGCAAGAAAAATTGGTTCGGGAAATTCAGTTCCGGAAACCAGCATTGACTTGTGCACCGAAGGTTCAGAATCAACTGTGACGGTTAATTTGGTTGATTCTTCGGGCAATGCTGTTGAGGGAGATGTCTCTTATGAATGTTTTAGTTCAAAGTGTCAAATAGGAGGAACTCAAAACGGAGTGATTACGGGAAGCTTCCCGCAATGTGTGAATGGCAAGGTAATTGTTCAGAGCGGAGGATATAGGAAAGTTTCACATATTTTCTCGACGGTTGAGGGAGGAAGCACAACAATAGTTATGGATAAAATTTACACTAAAAATGTTTTAGTAAACCTTAGAAATTCTCGTGGAGACGAAAAAGCAATAATAAGTTTCAACTCTGAAAGTTCAGACGAATCCCATACAATTTCTTATCCTGAACAAAATCAGATTAGTCTTGGTCAGGGAGCATACACAATTCAGCTTTATGTTTATGATGAATCCGAATTAACTTTTGAGGCCACAACAACGCAGCAGTGTGTTGAAGTTCCTTCGGGAATTGGGGGTTTGATAGGATTAACTCACAAAGAATGCACAAGCATAAACATTCCCAAACAGACAATTTCAAATGTTTTGGTTGCGGGGGGAAGTGCTCAGGCCTTTCTTTCTGAAGCGGATTTAGCGGGAAACAACAGAATTAGAATCAGCGTTGACAGATATAATACTCCAAGTTCACTTCAGGAGCTTCAGATAGTTTATACTTTGGTTGATTCAAAAAATTTAGAGGTGGTTTTTATATGAATTTAAAAAGAATTTTGATGGGGCTTTTCATTCTCGCCTTTTTTATTAGTTTTACATCGTCATCTTATGTTCAATCAAGTTATCAATTTGTCCAACCCGGATCTACAAGTCGTTTTTTGGATACAAGTCCCCGGACTGTAACTTTTGAAAGTGAGATGTGCCAGAAGGGACAGGACTTTATTTTGCAAATTGCTCCGGGAGGATGCACACCCCCCGTTGTAAGAAGCGATTTGTTAGAGGAGCAGGATGTTCCAATTTTTTGTAAAGTTCAGGCAATGAAGATAAACCCTGCAGTAAATATAAAATCAATTGATTCAATAAGTTTTGGAAGCGAGTATCCGCGTGACGTGAGAACAATTGATTTTTTCCCTAGTTATTCTGCTTTGGGGCTGGACAGGCAATTATCAAACCTAAGATGGAATGACATTGGTTATGCGGTTATTTTCTTGAGGGCAAACTCAAATGAGTCATCGATGCCTGATTTTGTCGAGGGAAATCTTTCTGCAAGAATAAGGTACAACGCTTATGATGCTTTTGGCTCAGTTGACAGAACGGTTTACCTTCCTCTTATTAAAGATCAGGAATTTGAGTATAACCAAGGACAGTATGCTTTTTTTAATAACATGGGATATTTAAGAGCTGATTCAATAGGTGCCGATTCAGCGTCGATTTCAATTTATTCGGGAATAAATGCAAATTACCTCAGCGGACCAAACAACCAAAAACAGAGAGTTTTGGGTTACAATCTTGATGTTGGTGAAAGCTCACCAAACTTCTTTCTTCCCGGCTTTGGATGTTTTGCTTCTTCAATTTTGAGGCTTGACAATGTTGAAGGTCAGGACACAAAGGCAGTGATAAGGGTTGATGCAGGTGAAGTTAGTGAGTTAAAAAAAGGAGAAAATTTTCTCAATGGCGTCTGTCGGCTGACTTCTGATCCGGTTAGACAGGGATTAAGGGAAACCGTTGATATTTCATGCCGTGCTGATGACGGTGGAAAGTCTTTTACATTAAGAATTGAGCCGACGGTAAAATTGAATATTGAAGGGGTTGAAGGAAATTATCAGGTTGGAGACTATTTGTACACTGAATTGGATGAAAATATTTATTTGGGTTATGTTGGAACGGATGATAAAAAAGGAGAACCAACCCTTCAAAATTCATTAATTTTCTTGGTTTCAGTTCCTGGTCCCAAGATGAATAAGCTCGATTCTACCACTTTAGATAGGGTTGGAAGAGTTGCGGAGGATAGTTTAAGAAAGGACAGGAGTATCTCCGACGCTGCAAAAACGGTTTTTGGATTTCTAGCAACTGCCTGGAATTGGTTGGAGGATTCAAACAATTTTGAGAGAATTAATTTTGGAGAACCAAGATTGGTATTTGGTAAAACGGTGAATATAGAAAGTTTTGGTGTGGGGACAAATTTAGCATTCAATAATGCGACTTTAAACGGGTATTATGGAAGTGCAGTTTCTGATTATGAAAGGATTAAAAATAATTTTGCAGGGGAAAGGTATCCTATTGGGGACAACAGGACACTTGATGAAAGGGCAATGGCTCAGTTAATAAGTTTGTCAAGCATTTTGCAGCAGAATGAAGACTTGAAAAGGTATTGTGATGACTTTGATGCAAGGTATCCCGACTCAACTCTTGACACAACTCCGTGTAGGGGAATTCCAAAATATTTTAATGTAGGAGTCTCAACACAAAGTATTTTGATAGGTGGGAGTTACAGGGAAATTTCTTTTGAAGGAATTCGTATTCCAACCATTGATGAGTATGGAATTGAACTTACTATTAGAAGAGAAAATAAGGTTAAGGGTGTCCAGATGATAAAAAATGATTTAGTTTATTTAGGGGTTTTGTTTAATCTCTCTGATGAAGGTAACACCGAGTACATAAAACTCAATGAAATTCTTGATGAAACTCACGCAAGTATTGATTTTCATCTTGAAAACAAAAGCATTCTTGCCCAAACAGGAGATATCCTTTCTTCACGGGCAAGCAGACTGACACTCAATGAGCCCTACAACATTGGGGGAACAGCTTATACTTTTGTTATAAACCGAATTAATCTTGACAAGGTTGCAAAAGTTTCAGTTCACACCCAGATAAGGGACACTAGTACGGCAGATTTTAAATTCAAAGTCGGAATAGAAAAGAGGTCTATTAAGCTTTCTCCGGATCAGATTCGTTCTCAGATAGAAACTTTCACAGCCTTGACAAACAGACTTAAAAGTATTTCTGATTCTCTTGGAACCGTCGTTGATGTTTATCAGACTGCGTGTCAAAGTGTAGGTGCCATTTTGGCCGTTAAAAATTTGATTTTTAATTCCGGAACTGAGTCTGTTGCAAGAAATTATGTTATGAGGGGTGAGGGAGGTTGGAATGAGAGATGTTCAACTCTCAGGGTTAGAGGAAATGTTTATTCTACGCAGGAAGAGTGTCTTTTAGATAATTCGGGATTGATAGAAGAGGAAGTTTCACAAGTTAGTTCAATTATGGAACAACAAAATAATCAATTTAGTCAGCTTGAATCTCTTCCCGGGGTCACATCTTCAGGAGGTTTATTTGGGGAAGATCTTGTTGATCAAAATGCTTTAATTGAAATGGGTTATTCTGAGGCTGTCATAAGCAGTCTTCCTTCCTCACTTTCAGATCCTCAGGGAACTCATCCAAATATAGATATGCAAAAAATTCACACTGCACTTTCTCCTGAGGGATTTAAGTCAAACATTTATAGTCTTGATGAAGCAAGAGAAATTGAACTTTATGCAAAGCTTTACGAAGAAAATCCACAAAATATTCATTATCAAACAAAGTTGTATTCTCTTTTATACGGTCTTCAAACAAATAAAAATGCAGATATTGTTTCAACTACATGGTCAGGTTCTATGCAGGGCGTGTCTCCAAATCAAATTGGAGTTTTAACTTCGCAAGGTTCAAGGGCACTTAATTATCTTGGTTTGACTCTTCAGAATACAGGAGTTTCAATCGGAGGAGTCGACTCCAGCACACCAATTTATCTTGCCCAAACAGAAACAGGAGGTCAATATATTCTTCTTTTGGATGATTCTGCCGGAACAGATACTTATACAATCAGAAGAGATTCTGAAAACAGAATTATGGTTTTTGATTCTTCAGGGACAAGAGTTAGTGATGAGTCGGCTTTGTCAGTGTTTAATAATGTTTATTTCAAAAAAATTGATATCTCGGAAAATACTCCAATAACAAACCCTGAAATAAAATATTATGAAACTGACCCTTTCAAGGGTCTTCCTGCTGTAGTTCCTGTTCGACCGGAGAAAGGATGGTATGTTTATATTACTCAACCCACACCAACGATAACAACAAGTGTGATTAATCCCTCGAGCGGAGGATATGATGCTTCTGCAAGAGTAAATAGTTTTTGGATTTGCAATGCGGGTTCTAATGGAATAATGGAATACAACCCAATGAATGACATGTGCCAGTTTGTGATTTTAGGAAACTCAAACACCTATACGAGCATTGGTTCTCTTACTACAAATGAAGCGGTGAATCTTATTAATAATGCTGTTAGTGCAATTGAAACTGCTTCAAGGGCCTACCAAAATGGCGTCCAGAACGTGAGAATAAATGGGGTAACTTATGGTGTGGGGGCACCTGCAGTTAACACTCCAACTACTCAGTGTACTGATATAATGAGTCCGTCGGACTGTAAACTTTTATTTAATGCATGTGACCCTGTGATTTGTCCTTCATCGAGGTGTAATTTTGGAGGAGAATATCCTGTGAGAGATGTAATCCAATCAGGGATAATAGGAAGTCTTGCGCTTTGCCTTCCAAATTGGAATCAAGGGGTTTATGTGCCGGTTTGTTTGACGGGAGTTAAGGCAGGAGTTGACAATTTAATTTCAATAACTGATGCATATGTGGGTTGTTTGAATACTAGCTTGGAAACAGGTCAAACTGTCGGAATTTGCGATGAAATTTATAGTGTTTATGGATGTCAGCTTTTGTGGCAACAGGCACTTCCTCTCCTTAATCTTGCAGTTCCAAGAATTGATGACTTGATTTTTGGATCAGGGAATTCAAGAGGAGGAGGAGAATACCTTGGAGGGATTCAGGGAGCCTTCCAGAATGTTGAAAATTCAGTGGAGTATATTACTCAATATTACGCGGTTGGAGCATTTGACGCTTTCAAAGCAAGAAGCCAAGGCGAACTTGGAACTGCTGTTTGTAAAAATGCTCTTTCAATTGCCTTTCCTCAGGGTCAGGGATTGCTTGATGCTTTAGGACAGGCTCAAAGTCCTCCCCAGTTTACTGCTAATTTTGAAACAATTCCTTTTTCAAGTGTTACAGTTCCTCCACAGGTTCAGTATAAAGTATTTTATCATATTTTTGCAGGAAATGACGCAGGTCAGTATTATCAGGTTTATTTGAAGTCAAGCGGTTCATCATTTTACCGAGATACAAATCTTCCACGGCAGGTTGGTGCGGGTTATATCTCTGTTGGAGAGTCTGTTGATGAAACCAGAGATTTCACTGGTCCTGAAGGGTATGATCAACTTTGCGTTCAGGTTGGGAATCAGGAAGAGTGCGGTTTTGGAAAAGTAAGTACTGACTTTGCTCTTGATTATTTATCAGACCAATATATAAAACATCAGGCGGAAATGGAAAATATTAAAACAAGTGAAGAGTGCATATCTGGAACTCCAAATGTCATGAGTCTTTTAAATTTAAATGTCCAGCAGGGAGTTACAAATACTCTTTCGCCTGATTTGCAGGCATCAGGAATCACGAGGGTTTGTGCAACTGAAAACCCTGGAAGTGAAAGTGATCCAAATTATAATACTGAAAACCAAAGATGGGTTAAGGTTGGATATTGTGGAAACCAAAATGTTGGATGTTGGATTGATAAGCAAAGTATTCCTGGTGCAGTAAATTTTAAGGTAACTGCAGACCAAACTCTTGAAAGTTTAAATGAGGTTTTAAAAAATGCCATCATAAATCAAAGCGGGCTACTAACTGAAGAGCAGTTTGATGAAATTTTAAGTAAAATTTTGGGTGAAGAAAATCCTAAAGAGAGAATAAGTTTAATTGAACAAATTTACGACAAGGTTTTTGGTAACAACAAAAAAGGATATCTTCTTCTGCTTGAGGGAAATGCATATTTTGAACTTGCAACAGGGCTTTTTAACAGGCTTGTTGAAGAAGGAAAATTAAATCAGGCCGAAGAAACTTCTGGTAAAGTGGTGGAGACAGAACTTCAAAATTGGCTGAATGAAATTGATGAAATAAATCAAAATACTGGTGTGGAATACCCTATTTTTGAACTTAAGTCAGGGGGGATTTTAGGTTTATTCAAAAATAGCATTTACTATTCTTTTTACAAAGGGGAATGGAGGTTTACAGATAGGAGTCCCGAAGAAAAGAAATGGTATAGTGTCAATGAAGCCTTTTTGTTTACTCCTCCTGGAGAGGAGAAGCCGGTTCCTTTTTGGTTATTAGAGCCAACTCAAAAAGCTGCGATTTGGGAGGAATATTACGTGGCTGTTCCCGATAAGACGGCGGTAAGTGGTATTAATGATCCAATTCCTTTTTGGTTACAAGAAAAAACCCTCCCTGATTGGAACGAACTTTTAAAAAGTGAAACAGCAGCCCCCGATGCAACAAGAGTGGCTTCTTCACAAAAAATTTTGGATACGGAAGAATTGAGTTTTATAAAAGGATTGGAAGGAAAAAATTATGAAGAGGGTGTTTCTTTCCTTGTGGATAGAGTAACAAGGAATGAAGAAGGGGGGATATTATCCAATGCGGAATTGTCAACTGAGAGTGTTTCTTTTTCTTATGATAAAATTTTCACGGTTTCAAATTTATTAAAAGATGGGGGAGAGGTAGTTTTTGAGTTTGATGATTCTGCGAGAAAGTGGGGGTATAAAAAAGGCAGTGGTTTTCTTGGTCTTGGGGGTTCTAATACCCTTCCTATTCAGGATTACACTGATGAAATGAGTTCGCTTGTTTCTTTGCTCGATGGAAAAGATTTTTATGAAGGAGGTGTTTTAATTTTTGGGGTTGACAGAAAAGGGGGGGCTGTTGTGAGCACACAAATTCCTCAAAGTTGTTCCCAGTATTATAATGATATAAAAAGCATATCTCAGGAAAAGGGAGTTGACCCTTATCTGGTTTTGGCAGTAATGATTCAGGAATCAGATTGTCAGAATGTTGCTGGAAAAAATGCTTCCGGAAAAGAAGTTTCTTTTGGGTTGATGCAAATAAACACCAATTTCAGAAATAGCAATGGATTAAATCTTGGTTGGTGTGGATTTCATGGGTTGCCTTCAGAACGGGGGCTTTGTGAGAATATTTTGCTTAATGATCCTGTTAAAAACATAAGAGTTGGGACACAAATTTTGATTGATTATAAAAAGAGGGGTTCGGTTGTATTTAATGGATGCGATGTTAAAGATAAAGCGTATGACGGGTGGCAGGCGGCACTTAGAAGATATAATGGTCTTGGTTGTGAAAATGATCAATATGTAGAACAGGTTGTTGATTCGTGGGGTCAGTTAAGAGCTTCAAATGTTTTGGAAAGTGTTCAGGTTTCAATGTCTACTTCAGGAGAAAAAATTGCTGAGACTGCAAGGTCTTACATAGGAAAAGATACATACAGGTTTGAAAGTGGGGGAATAGAATATAGTTATGTTTGTGCGACTTTTGTATCCAATGTCTTGGTTGCTGCAAATGCTCTTCCAGAATACACTAGTTGTGACCCTGCCGCGGTTCCTGAACTTCAAAGTGTGAGAAATTTGAATAATAATGTTTTACCTCAGAATGATTTTAATGAAGTTTATAATTACAAAAAAAGTTCAAATACTATTAATGTTAGAACCGGACTTATTCCTGGAGATGTTGTTCTTTGGGGTTGTTTAGGAAGTAATTGCAGGAGTGATGAATTCCAGCACGCAACAATTTTTGATAGATATGACTCTACAAATAATAGATATATCTTAATTGGTGACCCCGGGCAAGCCAGGGTGATACAGGAGCAAAGTTATACTATTGGAAGCACTACTTGGTATCCAACATATGTTTGGAGAATTGCTTAATTTTTTGTATTTTAAAAATGCGAGGACTAGGATTCGAACCTAGGTAAGGATAAACCACTAGAGCCTTAATCTAGCCCGTTTGACCACTCCGGCATCCCCGCATGAACGAGAAGATGATGGACGAACCAAAGGATATTGGTGACATCCGGCATCCCCGCATAATGGAAACCCCTTGGTTTCCCTTATCAACCCTTCCTCTAAATCGGAACGGCAACTTTTTTAAATGCCTCCGACGAAAGTTGTTTGAATAATATTTTTAGAAATCTTTAATATAAAAGCTTATTCTTTGGCTTTTTTCTTTTCTTTTGTCTCAGCTTCTTTTTGTTTTATTTTTTCTTCAAGCTTCAACTTTTCAATAAGCTCTTTGTATCTGTTTCTTATTGTTACTTCAGTAATTCCTGCAATGTCCGCAACTTCTCTTTGAGTTTTTTTCTCGTCATTCATTAATGCAGCGACGTAAAGTGCAGCGGCAGCAATTCCCGCCGGACCCCTCCCCGAAGTGAGTTCAACATCTCTTGCCCGATCCAAAATTCCAAGAGCGTCGTTTTGCGTTGCCGGAGAAAGTTTAAGGACAGAAGAAAATCTTGAAATGTAATCTTTTGGTGAAGATTGTTTTACTTTTATTCCGAGTTTTCTTATTATGAATCTGTATGTTCTTCCAATTTCTTTTCTTTCAACATCGGATGCAGTTGCCATTTCATCAAGAGTTCTCGGGATGTTATATGACCTGCATGCTGCGTACAAACATGCGGCAATAACAGACTCCATTGACCTTCCTCTTACAAGTCCCCTTTGCAAAACATAGTTGTAAATTCTTGATGCTTCGTCCTTGACCACATTTGGCAAATCCAGGTAAGATGAAATCACTCTTAGTTCCGCCATTGCAAGCCTAAGATTTCTTTCAATTGAAGTTGAGACTCTTTCCTGCCATTTTTTTAGCCTTAAGAATTTTCTCGTTTGTTTTGGTTCCAACCTGTAAATATCAGAAATTTCTCCCACATTTGTTGTGAGTCCTTTGTCAAATTTTTGCATAGAAATGGGAGCTCCTCCACGCCCTTTTTTCTCTCCCTTGTCAAATTTTCCAGAGAGGTCAATTCCAGTATCAACCATTTTTTCTTCAATAACAAGTCCACAATCTTTGCATATTATTTCCCCAAGATGGTTGTCATAAATGAGGTTTACGCCTCCACATTCAGGGCATTCTTTGATATTTGACATCTTATAGAACCTATTTAGTAAGATTTATAAATGAAACCCTTTTATAAAGCTTTCGGTCAAAATAATAATTTATAGACGGGAATTTTTTAATTTTTATTCTACAAGAATCCCGTTAAGGTTTCCTTCTTGAGAGGGCCTGTTTGTGACTCTTACTCTTCCGGCTTCAGTTTCAACAATTGTTCCTTTTGTGATTATGTTTTGTCTTGCAAGGAATCTATTTGAGGGAGTTTCAACAACATTCTTAATTTTTAGTTTTTGGTTTTTATCCTTAACTTTAACATTAATGGTGTTTACTTTCAAAAGGGAGACTTTTTCATTTCCTCCGGTAACTCTTGTCTTTTTTTTCTTATCTTCACCAAGTTTCACCGGTGTTTTTTGCCCGGCTCTTTCATGCTTTTTCTTTTTTTTCTGTTTGGTGTATTTACCACCGGTGATTTTTCTTCCAAATTTCATTTTCTATATAGGTTTTCTTCATTTTTTGTTTATAAAACTTCCTGTTTGATTATTTTTGTTTTTAATATTTTACGCGAAGGGCAAAAATTTATAAACAAAATTCTCACAAGTAAGATATGGCTAACGGAATTGAAAGACCTTTGGATTTGTTAAACACTTCTAAGGGTAAGGAAGTTTTGGTTCGGTTGAAGGGCGATAAAGAATTCGTTGGAACTCTTCTCGCTTTTGACATCCACATCAACCTGGTGATGGATAACGTGAAAGAAATGGAAAATGGGTCTCACAAAAAAAGTCTGGGTTTGACTTTTCTGAGAGGGGACACAATTATCTATATCTCCCCTGCTTCAACTGCACTTAAATAAAATTGGCGTTTATCCCGAGATTTTTCGCCGGGGAAACGGATTCTTTGGAATAATTTGTAGTTGGAACTTTGAAAAAAATATTTAAATCATGTTTTACTGAATTTATCATGGCAAGCGCAAGTTCATGGTTGGGAGATCTTAGATGGGTCTTTTTTTTCTTTGGGATTCTTTTACTCGCTCTTTTTTATGTAAATATGAATTCAATTTTTGGGGGCATAATGCTTTCTT
>Ga0180009_10008438_pt1 | contig 10211 bp, 12 predicted proteins | sample OS_PC_MetaG_FD_123537 | JGI IMG/M metagenome (GOLD analysis project Ga0180009, IMG submission 123537) | Groundwater microbial communities from the Aspo Hard Rock Laboratory (HRL) deep subsurface site, Sweden - OS_PC_MetaG | ecosystem: Environmental > Aquatic > Deep subsurface > Groundwater... | reverse complement strand
GATTCATATGCCCTTGCCTTTGATATCCTGGATAAAGCCCATGTCGGCGTCACTCCGGGGATTGATTTCGGGGCAAACGGGGAAGGGTACTTACGATTTTCCTATGCCAACTCCATGGAGAATTTAAAAATCGGTTTAGACCGTATGGAAGGATATTTAAAAAACCTGTAATGATTATTAAAACTGTTCAATTTGTTAAAAGTGCTGTAAAGCCGTCACAATACCCGGAATATGAGTTTGATGAAATCGCTTTTGCGGGCCGCTCTAATGTTGGTAAATCCTCTTTAATCAATACCTTGATCCAAAGACGGGATATGGTGAAGACCAGTTCAAAACCGGGCTGCACACAGCTCATCAATTTTTTTTTAATCAATGAAATGCTTTCTTTTGTGGATCTTCCAGGGTATGGTTATGCCAAGGTATCAAAAAAAATTCGGTCCCAATGGCAGCCGATGATTAACCTGTATCTTTCCAATCGTCAAAATCTTCTGGGGTTGATTTTACTGATAGATATCAGAAGAGACCCTCAAAAAGAAGAGTTTGATATGGTGGAATGGCTGGAATCCCATGGGATACCCTATCTTGTGATTTTAACAAAATCTGATAAATTGTCAAAAACAAATCAGGCAAAAAGGCAGTCCGCCATTTGTTCTCAGTTGAATCGGGAAAACGACAGCGTTATCCTTTTTTCAACCAAGACAAAACAGGGAAGAGATACGGTTTTAGAAGAAATTAAAAATTTAACGGGTGGAGATAATGATGAACAAAGATGAAAAAGATATCCGATCAGGATTTGTCGGCATCATCGGTGCTCCCAACGCAGGAAAATCAACCTTGCTAAACCAGGTGCTGGGCCAGAAAATTTCCATTACCTCAAAAAAACCTCAGACAACCCGGGACAGGATTCTTGGTATTGTCAACACACCGTCATCCCAGATAATTTTTATTGATACGCCGGGGATACATAAGAGCAGTAACCTGTTAAACAAAAGAATTGTTGACCAAGCCATGCAGGCACTGGAAGATGTGGATGTGATCCTGTTTATGGTGGATGTGGCGGCTAGAAATTATTCAGCAGAAAAACTGATTCTGGCGCAATTGAAAAAAACACCCAAACCGATAATTCTTGGGTTGAATAAAATTGATCTGGTAAAAAAGGCAGATGTCTTTACGCTTGTTGAAGAATTCCAGGCATTGCATGAATTTAAAGCCATTATTCCGATGTCAGCCCAAAAAAATATCCAGGTGAAAAATGTTCTTGAAGAAATTGAGCCGTTGCTGGAAATCGGTCCCAGGTTGTTTCCTGAAGAGACATTTACGGATGTGTCTGAAAAGTTTATGGTAAAAGAGATTATAAGAGAAAAAGTATTTCGATTGACAGGGATGGAAATTCCTTATTCAAGCGCAGTTACTGTGGATTCCTTTGAAGTTGAAAAAAAGCTGATCGTAATCCATGCCAGTATTCATGTGGTAAGAGATTCTCAAAAAGGCATCATTATTGGAAAAAGAGGGTCCATGCTGTCACAGATCGGTGAAAAGGCAAGAAAAGACATTGAAAAGATGACCGGGCAAAAAGTGCTGTTAAAGCTGTTTGTAAAAGTAACAAAGAACTGGGTCGACAATGGAAGGATGTTGAACGAGTTCGGGTATTAATTTAATGAATCAGTTTTTCCCGGCTATAGACGAAACCTTCTTGAAAAAAGAAAGGGACAAAGCAAGAAAACTGCGTTCCAGTCAATGGTGGAAGCGAAAACGGTCTTTGGGAATCTGTCATTATTGCCGGCACAATTTTCTTCCAAAAGAATTAACCATGGACCATATGATCCCTTTAGCCCGTGGCGGGAAATCAGAAAAGTTTAATCTTGTGCCCTGCTGTAAAGAGTGCAATACAAAAAAAAATCAGCTTCTTCCCACTGAATGGGAAGAATACATGGCCTTAATAAAAAAATAAACAGCAGACAAATTTTTTTTTGCCTGCTGTTTATTTATAAAATCAAGAAGAGCTTATTTTTTATTGCAAAGCCTGTGAATCGTCTGTGCATGCCATTCTCCACGGCCGGAGAACGTGGGTTGCCCCAACTCGACTAAACGGCTGGCAACCTGATCAAAGGTGGCCCCCTCTGAGCGCATGGTGTGGATAATGCCCATGACGGTTTCACGGCTGAGAAGTTTGGTGTCGGTTGAGTCTGTCTTTTCAGAACTTTTTGCCACTATTTTTTTTCTTTTCCTGATGACCGGCCTTGCAGGTGCGACAGTTTCAACGGGCGCGACAGTTTCAACCGGATCTATGGTTTCAACCGGATCTATTGTTTCAACCGGATCAGCTATATCAATTTCCGGTTTTTGGGAGGTGACATAATGATGTTCAAAGGTTTTTTCCAGGTCATTACCTTTGGCAGGTTCTGTTTCCTGTCGGGGAGCGATATTCAGATGATCTACAATCCTTTCTATGGCAATGGCCTGACGCTCTAACATATCTGCGGTTCGTTCCTGGACACTGATCAGGTAATCCTGATTATTTGTCAGGGTCTCAATATGGTTGCCTAAATTCTCGATGGCTTCTGCCAGCATGGCTGTTGTTGACGCTTCATCCATCGGCAGTTGATTCCCGGCCTGGTGCGGAGCAGCCGGCCTTTTCATATGCTGGTTTCTGTTGCTCTGGTATCCGCCGCCATACGGCTGAAACCTGGGGCTGCTGGTGTAATGATAGGAATTGTCAAAATTTTTGCGTGTTTTTGGTGTGCGTGGTTTTTCAGCCTGGCCATTGCGAAGGCTTTGTAAAAAATCGTTCATTTGGTTCGTATCCTCCTTGGACTATTTAATAATGCCAAAAATGGTCACACCAAAATTGACAAAAAATACTATAATTTTCAACCCATTGATTTTTAAAGAAAGTTTTGAAACATTCTTTAATGCGTACAAAATACTACGGTACGGTATATATCCTTTCTTTACAGATTTTTGTCAAGCTTTTTTTACGATTTTTCAAATGGCGACACAGATGCGCCTTTTCGCTGTTTTATTCATTTGAAACATAATTTTGTTTATGATAAAAGGCATTGTCGAATAATAATTATGAAAAATGAGGATAAAATTTACATGATTGAAAATAAAACTTATAAGACCAATTATAAAATTGAAGATCCAGGTATTGTGAAAACCGATCTTTTAGAACCCATTCCCTATGCCTATAAATCAAAGCGGAGCATTGATATCACCATAAAACAGCCGGAATATACATCGGTATGCCCAATGACCGGCCTGCCGGATAATGGTTGCATTACCATACGGTACAGACCGGATGGGACCATTGTAGAACTTAAATCATTAAAATACTATTTGTTGCAATATAGAAATGTTGGTATGTTTTATGAGCATGTGGTCAACAAGATTCTTGATGACCTGGTTCTTGTTTTAAGACCACTGAAAATGGAAGTCACCGGCGAATTTACCCCCAGAGGCGGGGTCAGCTCCATTGCAACAGCTGTGTATGAAAAAGGATAAACGCTTATTGTGTTACGGTTTCAAAATCTTTGATCAGCGCCAGTGCATGATCCTTTGAATGGATGTCACAAAGATTTTTCCTGAAGGCAGAACATCCCTTCATTCCTCTTACAAACCAGGAAAGCCTGCCCCGAAGCATTTTACAGGCAGGCTTTTCCCCAAAATAAGCCACATACATACGGGTCAGGGACTCCATTGCTCTGAAGATATCGTAATCTGAAGGGATTTGATAAGATCCGGTTTCAAGAAAATCATCGATCTGGGAAAGGATAAAGGGATTGGCCATGGCGGCACGCCCAACCATGACGGCATCGCATCCGGTAAGTGTGATCATCTTATGCGCATCTTCAACACGATTAATATCTCCATTGCCGATAACCGGAATAGTCAATTGCTGCTTTACTTTTTTGATCAACTCCCAGTCGGCCTTGCCCTTAAATCCCTGGCCGGCAGTCCTGGGATGAATGACAATGGCATCCACACCTGAATCCTGGGCGATTTGAGCAATTTTAAATGCCTGATGTCCGGAATAATCCCAGCCGGATCTGATTTTTATGGTCAGCGGCAGTAAGGTTGCCTTTCGAACAGCTGTTAAAATGGCTTTGCTTAGTTCGGGCTCTTTCATCAATGCCACCCCGGCGCCCTGTTTTACAACCTTTTTTACGCTGCACCCAAAATTAAGATCAATGATATCGGCAATCTTAAGATCTGTTACAACTTTTGCTGCATTTGCCATGGAATGGGGATCAGAGCCGAACAATTGAACCGACAGGGGCTGCTCTTCTTTCTTTGAGGATAAAAGGCCCAGGGTTTTTTTTGAATTATAAAAAAGTCCTTTGGCACTGATCATTTCAGAACAGACCACTGCGCAGCCGCATTGTTTTACCAGCAGTCGAAAGGGCAGGTTGGTAATGCCTGCAAGGGGGGCTAAAAATGTTCTTCCATCAATGTTTAACGCTTTAATTTTCATTGAATTTTATGCTTTTTCAAGGTGTTGTCAATATCAGGCGCTGCATAGCAAAAAAGACAATTGTGAAAACACGGATGCGCGTCATATGATCCGATATCAATGGCCTTTGTGCAGCAACATCCTTTTTTTGAGCGCTGGCCGTAATCCTTTTTAATTTCAGGATTTCCTTTGAAAAGCGCTTTTAACAGCCTGCCGTCAATACATGAATTTTGCCTCACCTTTGTATTGACGTCAAGCGTTGAGAACAGTTCTTTCTCACAACACAGGTAAAGCGATATGCCGGTTGTTGCCAGATGTTTTTCCATTCGAAGAATCACCTGCCTTTTTTTATCCATGGACGGATCAGAAAATAAAAGTGTTTGACGGTTTTTTTGAAATAACAAATCAAGTCTTTTCTGGATTTTGGCGTAAGTGTCAAAAAAACTGGTAACACATTTTTTAATGCCAAGTTTTGAAGCTGCCTGTGCGATGATGGGAAAACCGGAAAGATTGTTCGAGGCCTTGCCGCAGGTTTCATAGAAGCAAATGGGATCAAACCGCCAGGAAATATTCTGCGGCCCAAAAATTTTGGCAAGCCTTTTTAATTGTTCAAGCCTTTTTTTTAAAGGTGGCAGGTTCGGTTCAAGCAAAGCGGATTCAGTGTTGATTGAAAAATTAAAATACAGGTTAAATCCCATGCTTTTGAGTTTTTCTCCTGCTTTTGCCGTGATAAAGGCGTCATAGTTTTTTGACCAGAAGACGATTGAATGAATGGTATCCTTTGATATATCGACTTTTTGAATGGTCTTTGTGTAAGGGTTTTGGACATTGAAAAACCCGAGATTGATATGATCCATGAACCAGTCCATGTAAAAGGCAGGGATATCGGTTCTTCTTGATGCAGATAAAATTTTATCCGGATTCAGGGGCATGATTTTTTTTTAAGTCTAAAAAAGAAATAATGTTGGTGGGGTTCTTTTTTTTGGAATCCATATTTTCAGGGGCTTTTTTATCTGAAGAGGGTGCAGGTTTGGATAAAGGCAGGTCCTCTTCAGGGCTTTTAACCTTTTCCATTTTCATTTTTTTGCCGTTCATATGAAACTCTTGGCCATTAATATATTCATCTTTTAGAATCCACGTGACCACCTGCATGGGAATCTGAAGCATGAGAAGTTTAATATGATACCAGTCCTTTTTAGCATCCGGCAGGAGACTTTCAATTCTTGCAAAAGATACAGGCGTATCTTCAAGATATATCAAGACAACATCATTAACAACGGCCATAGTCCCTCTTACGGTTTAATTTTTCTTGTCAATTGACTTGATATAACATAATCTTTTGAGAACTAAAAGAATGGAATTAAGTTATGCCCCGTAAGTACGAAACAAAATGGAAAATTTTTTTCCTGGTTGCCGTTTCAATTTTCATGTCAACCCTGGATTCCAGTATTGTCAATGTTGCGCTTCCCTATATGCTTCAGGAGTTGAAAACCGATATTCAAACCATCCAGTGGGTGGTATTAATTTATCTTGTGACCGTGTCCTCTCTGCTGTTAACCTTTGGCAGGCTCTCAGATACAAAAGGCAGAAAACCCTTGTATATTATGGGGTTTACTATATTTGTGGCCGGGTCATGGCTGTGCGGTCTTTCTTTGACCCCCCGGATGCTGATTGTTTCCAGAGCGTTTCAAGGGTGCGGCGCATCCATGCTCATGGCATGTTCCCCCGCGCTTATTGTAGATGCCTTTCCAGTTCAAGAAAGGGGAAAGGCCCTAGGCATGATCGGGGCTGTGGTGGCGGCAGGGCTTACCACAGGGCCTGTGGTAGGCGGGATGATTCTTGAATATCTGTCCTGGCAATATATTTTTTATATCAATATTCCCATCGGGATTGCTGCCGCCTTTGGCGGTATGGTTATCTTAAAAGGAGAGTATGCTGCCAGGGGAAGCGGGGAACCCATGGATAAAACAGGCAGTATTTTATTGATTCTTATTTTGTCCAGCCTGATTGTTTTTATGACCCAGCTGTCCAAATGGGGAGCGATCTCAATTTTGTCTCTTTCGGTTGCAGGCATTTGCATTCTGGCAAGCATCGGTTTTGTGATTAACGAAGCGAAATCAGACTATCCATTGTTTGACCTGGAACTGTTAAAAATGAAATTATTTATATTTCCTGTAATGGCTTCAGGTATTTTATTTGCTGCTCTTTTTGTTATTATCTTTATGCTGCCGTTTTATCTGACTTATCCGTGCGGGTTTTCCCCGGCAAAAACAGGGTCGATCATGATCGTTCCCTTTTTGTTCCTTTTATTTGTCAGTCCCATATCCGGGGTGTTGTATGACAGGTTCGGATCAAGGCGGCTATGTATGATGGGGATGACGATGCTTTCGGTATCGCTGATGTCGTTAATGAGTCTTCAACCGTCCATGGGCAGTTTATCCATTTTGTGGCGGATTGCCCTTGCCGGAATTGGGACAGCACTATATGTTTCACCCAACAATACCGCCATCATGAGTTGTGTGCCGCTGTCAAGACGGGGAATAGCATCGGGTGCGGTGGCAACGGCAAGGAATGTCGGAATGGTTATCGGTGTTGCATTGGCCGGGTTGATTTTTTCCACTTCTTTTTCAGGTTTGACAAACGGGACAACTCTTGAAAATTATGCAGCAGTAATGGAACCTTTTTTTATGATTAGTTTCAAAAGAACGATGATGATGGGTGCTGCTCTTTCCTTTTTTGGAATATTTGTGACATTTGCCAGGGGCAAAGAGAACAGTACAAAAAATCGCTAAGGTTAAGGAGGAAAAGATGGCAAAATTGGAAAACCCCGATTATTCGGTTCTGGATCAACCCCAGGTGACAAGGTGTCTTTTCCATCCCCGGTTTGAAGGGGGGTACAGACAAAAGAATCAGAACCGGGAGGATCTGATGATCCCGGTTGGAGAAGGGGTTCAGGTGGCGGCATCTTTTCATTTTAAAAACTTGAGCGCACCAATGATTCTTTTTTTCCATGGCAATGGAGAGATTGTGTCGGATTATGATGATTTCGGCTGCCTTTTCAATGACCAGGGGTTGAATTTTCTGGTCGCAGATTACAGGGGATACGGAAGATCAACCGGCACCCCGTCTGTTTCATCCATGATGAAGGATTGCCACAAGATTTTTGATTTTGTCCTGGCCTATATGGCAGACAAAAAAATGACCGGACCCTTTTGTGTTATGGGAAGATCTCTGGGCAGTGCCTCGGCCATTGAACTGTGTGCAGCAAGAGCTGCTGATTTTAACTGCCTGATTATTGAAAGCGGATTTGCTTTTGTCTCTCCATTGCTTCAAACCCTTGGCATTCATCCTCAGGCCATCGGCTTTAAAGAAGAACAGGGTTTTGAAAATATTGATAAAATCAAAACATTTTCAAAACCCTGTCTGGTGATTCATGCGCAATTTGACCACATCATTCCGTTTTCAGATGGTCAGGCGCTCTTTGATGCCTGCGCCTCAAGCGATAAGAGGCTTTTAGAGATCAAAGGGGCAAACCATAATGATATTTTTGCAAAAGGCATGGCCCAATACCTGGAACAGATTAATAAGATCTGTTTTCAATAGATCTTATTCTCCTGAAAACGGAACAATAAATACCGGAACCTGGGATCGTTTCAACACCTTTCTGACCACATGGTCGCCCATGGCCTCTGCAAAAAGGCCCTGCTGCTTGCAGCCCATGACGATCAAGTCACAGTTTTCCTCTGTAGCGGTTGATGTGATTTCATCGGCAATGGAACGACCTTCAGCCACTAGGATTTTTTTAATCAAAGAATTATGTTGCGAGGGCTCATTATTTTGTCTGGCCCCTTCAAAAAATCCGGCAATGGCCTGGCGGATTTTTAAGGCATCCACATTTTTTCCGATCAGAATATTTCTTGCACCCTCTCGATGTTCGGCTTTTAAATTTTTATAAAAGTCTTCACCAAACGCCATGCGAATCTGTTTTTCAGAATGCGGGGTTTCTTCCATTACATGAAGGACAATAATATCAGCATCCTGGGTGACTGCCAAAGTTGCAGCATGCTCAAATACCTGTTTCATATTGACCGTAAGATCAGATGCAAAAAGGATATTTTTTGTTGGTTGAACCATTTTTATTACTCCTGTATTTATTTTAATTGAAGACAGACGGTTCAGGTACTCCCGTATTTTTTGTCATTGTTTATCAATACAACAACTTATCCGTCCTAAATTCGGTTCATATGATAAATCATAATTTTCAATATGCAAGGGTTGATTTTACCCTTGCATATTGAAAATTGTTTAAAAAAGCAGTTAGATAGGATTAATTCGGCGGGTAATCAGCTCTTTCTTTTAATTCTTTGCCGCATTTGAAAAAGGGAAGTTTTTTTGAAGCAATCTGAACAATTTCACCGGTTTTCGGATTCCTGCCGGTATAGGAGGGGTATTCTTTTAAGTAAAAAGACCATAATCCCCTGAGTTCGACCCGCTCTCCTTTTGCCAGAGCCGCAGCCATTTCATGAAAAAACAGGTTTACAATGGCGGCTGCTTCATTCAGGGTTAAAGAACATCTGTTTTTCAGCAATTCAATTAATTTGAACTTATTCACTTGGCATCTCCATATTATTCCACACCGATTTATTTTTCTATTGTATAATAGAAAAATAAATAAAAATTACAATAGGTAAAAACCCCTATTTATTTAATAATTTCAGGTTCGGTTTGAAAAAAAAGGTCCACCATGTCCCGGTATCTGGCGACAGAGGTTGTTTTTAATATGTTCTTAAGCGGTTTTCTGCTGTTCTTGAAGGTGGGGCCAAGATATGCCCAGAACCCTTTCATTCGACCGGTCAAATGCGCCGGCCCTGGAAATAATTTTTCATAGCTGGTGAAAAGATCGTCATGAAAATTTTTCAATCGCCAGATTTTTTTTTCATCCACAATAATCTTTTTTATCTCCTCGGCAAGGCATGGATTGGCTAGAATTCCCCGGCCGATCATGAATCTTCGGATGTTTGGAAATTTTTTTTGAACCGTGTGAAAGGAAGCTGTGTCAGTGATATCCCCATTGTAAGTGAACCTGTGGTGACTATTTAAAAGGGCTTGAGCAAACGCATCATGATCTGATGTTCCCTCATACATCTGTATTCCGGTTCTTGGGTGAAGTATGATTTCGTCTAAAGGATACTTGTCCAGAACAGGCAGGAGACTGAAGATCTCCTCTTTTGATTTTCTGCCCAACCTGATTTTTACAGAAAGGGTGTTTGATATTTTGGAGAGTACGGTATCAAGAAAAATATCAATTTCTTCAGGATACATTAAAAGTCCTGACCCCCTCTTTTTTTTTGCAATTTTTGAATGGGGGCAACCCAGGTTCCAGTTTATTTTTTTATGACCCATTTCATACAGGTGATCCGCGAGAAATATAAAATCTTTGGCAACATTCCCAAGAATTTGAGGGATTACAAAAAGCTTTTTATTGTTTTCAGGCGCCACGTCTTTTATCCGGGTCGGTTTTAATCTCATCTGGCCCATGGTGGAGATAAATGGTGCAACTGCCTCATCCACACCTGAAAAATGATCTGAGAAGACATTTCGATAGGTCACATCGGTAAATCCCTGAAGCGGGGCAAGTATTATTGTGGCATTGTCGTTTTCCATATAGTCGCACCCACCTTGGATAACAGGTTGAAATCATAAAAATTGAGAAAAAAAACTTTGACAAACCCAATTGTGATAACTTATACACATCAAG
>Ga0180009_10008437_pt1 | contig 10211 bp, 13 predicted proteins | sample OS_PC_MetaG_FD_123537 | JGI IMG/M metagenome (GOLD analysis project Ga0180009, IMG submission 123537) | Groundwater microbial communities from the Aspo Hard Rock Laboratory (HRL) deep subsurface site, Sweden - OS_PC_MetaG | ecosystem: Environmental > Aquatic > Deep subsurface > Groundwater... | reverse complement strand
CGCTCAGCTATCGCAACATGGATCGTCTCCTCGCGAAAGCCCTTCGCCTAATTGTCGAAGAGGAAAAGAAGCGACCTAAAATTTAACTACTCTATAGAATTGGTATTTTTACAAATTATTTGACTCAAATGACGATTTTTGTTTATATCAATGCGGTTCTTTCCTAGTTGGAGGCTCTCATGACTCAAAGAGTGATCAATGGTAAGGAATATGAATTGTGTTACAACCCGGACATGCCCGCTGAAACTCTGATTGAGATAAGAGCTGGTCGTCATATTGTTATCAATCTTAATTTTTATCTTCCTTTTTCAGATGAAGGATTAGAGGAATTTGTTTTAAATTGTATTTTGATGGCTATTGCGGCTGACGAGCACCCAAGTAATTCAGTGCAAGCTTTTCATCGTTTCATTGAACTAAGAGGTATAGTCGAGGACGAGGAAGCTGACGATGATCAGGAGTCAATCTTTGATTGGGTTGATCGAATCATCGACTTTGTTCCCGAAAAATCTGCAACTGTTGATAAATCTTCTAACTAGCCCCTACAAACGGGTTTTTTTGTATTTTACGATTGACAGGTAGAGATACATGTGTTTATATGTTCACACCTGTCATAAAGGAGAGCCGATATGATCGCACCTTGGAAACAAGTTAGGGTTCGTGGGGTTTGGGGCGAAGTAGATTTTCAGATTCGATTAGGTCGGATTGATCGCCGGTTGAAAGAATTGATTTCTATCCAAGCGTCAACAGGGCCAGAAGCTTTTGTCATTATCATTAATGATAATTATAACTTTCCGGAGAGTATGAATGTTGAGGATGTCCAAGTTGAATTCTGCCGGATGTGTATTTTGATGGCGATCGTTGGCAAGATCTACCCCCGTGATAGTTTACGAGAACTTACCTTCACGCTGGAGCGGATGCGCTGTAATTTGCAATTGAACCCCGATACCGGCGAAGCAACTGTCAATATCTAATTTTTATTCAACTTTTTCGGCTTCGTGCCTTTTTTTTTATAATTTTTTTTACTGTTTGCAGATTATAGTTTTGAGTTGTATAATTTAATCCCGTATGGGAAAAAAAATAAAATCATCCAAAAAGCGTCGCATGACGATTTTTGTCGTTGGGGGCGTCATGAGTGGAGTTGGCAAAGGAGTTGTTTCAGCTTCAATCGGTACGCTTCTAAAAGAATGCGGAATTAACGTCACCGCAATGAAAATCGATCCTTATATCAACGTTGATGCAGGAACGATGAACCCAACCGAACATGGTGAAGTTTTTGTAACCAAAGACGGTATGGAGACCGATCAAGATATTGGTAATTACGAACGTTTTCTAAATCAAGACATTCCTCGAGTTAACTACATGACAACCGGAACTGTTTATAAATCAGTTATTGAACGAGAGCGTGCTTTGGGATATGGAGGTAAAACCGTTGAGGCTGTTCCTCATATTCCTTTAGAGATAATCAGTCGCATTAAGGTTGCCCAAAAAGTTAATGATGCTGATATAACGATTGTAGAAATTGGTGGAACATTGGGCGAATATCAAAACGTACTTTTCTTGGAAGCGGCTCGTATGATGAAGAGGGATAATCCTAAGGATGTTTTGACCGTTCTGGTTAGTTATATGCCAGTTCCTGCTACTTTGGGTGAAATGAAAACAAAGCCGACTCAATATGCTATTAAATTGTTAAATGAATCTGGTATGTTCCCTGATTTGATTGTGGCTAGGTCGACTCATGCAATAGATAACGTCCGCAAAGAAAAACTTAGCCGCAATTGCGGTTTAAGTCCTGAGGATGTTATAGCAGCGCCGGATGTAAGTTCTATCTATAAAGTACCAGTAGAATTTAAAAAACAACGAGTTGCTAGTAGAATTTTAGAAAAATTAAAGGTTAGTAAGCGCTGTCCCATAAAATCCAAATGGGATGATTTTGGCAAAAAGATTGAAAGCAAGGGAAGGTCAGTAAAAATTGGAGTAGTTGGAAAGTATTTCTCGACCGGTGATTTTGTTTTAGGAGATGTCTATTTGTGTGTGCTAGAGGCACTAAAACATGCTTCTTGGCAATTAAATGCCAGTCCCGAATTAATTTGGATTAATAGTGAAGAAATCGAAAAACATCCAAAAGATATTGCATCCATCTTAGGCGATCTGGATGGCATATTGATTCCTGGTGGATTCGGTAACAGGGGAGTAGAGGGCAAAATACTCACTGTCAAATTTGCTAGAGAGAAAAAAATTCCTTATCTCGGACTTTGTTATGGTATGCAAATGGCCGCCATAGAGGCAGCTCGCAATGTCTTAGGTTTAAAAGATGCGTCAACCACAGAGATTAACCCCAAAACAAAAAATCCGGTTATTCATCTTATGAATGAGCAAGAAGAGAAGATGAAGAATACAAATTACGGGGGAACAATGCGCTTGGGGGATTACCCTTGCGTATTAAAACCTGGTTCTCTGGCTAAAAAATTATATGATCATGAATTTGTTGTAGAACGTCATCGTCATCGTTATGAATTTAATCCCGCATATCGTAAACAGTTGGAGGAAGCTGGATTGGTATGTTCTGGTACATCGCCAGATGATTCTTTAGTTGAGATTGTAGAGTGGAAGAATCATCCATTTTTTATAGCTGCGCAATTTCATCCGGAATTTTTATCCCGACCTTTTGATCCGCATCCATTATTTCTTGGATTTATAAAAGCTTCATTAAAAGGGAAGAAGTAGTAAAAAAAATTGAAATCAAAAAACGAGCCTAAGCTCGTTTTTTATTATTTTGCTTCAACTGGGACTACGTTTGCGTATTTTGCCATTTTGTAACCACCGTCAAATGTTCTTACTCTTTTATTGGTAAACTTAATGGTTCCGCTTGCAACAGCATAGAGTGTATCATCTTTGCCGATACGAACGTTTATTCCCGGTCTAATTTTTGAGCCTCTTTGGCGTACTATAATATTGCCGATTTTGGCATATTGCCCGGCGTATAGTTTTGTACCCAACCTCTGGCCTTGTGAATCGCGGCCTAATTTTGTAGAGCCGCCAGCTTTTATATGTGCCATACCTTGATGTAAAGAATTATAACTTTATTTACGTTAATATACGTTATATACGTTAGTTAAGCACAATAATAGTGGCTTTTCCGCATCTTGTCAAGAGGCTTAACAAGCGCTATTATGAACAATAATGACTGATAATATAGCAAAATTCAAACAAGACATTGAAACAGCCCTAGAAGAAGTAAGGGATGCGCTTATTTTGCATGGCGGAAATGTCGAATTAGTGGATGCTGATCCGGTAACCGGTTTGGTAAAAGTGAGACTTCATGGCGCATGTGTAGGCTGTCCAATGGCGACCATGACACTTAAAGATGGGATTGAGGCTACTCTTGTGGAAAAAGTCCCAAATGTAAAAGAGGTTATTGGCGTAGAATAGTTATGACTTTGGATGAATGGCGTTTTAGCACACGCATGGCTTGGGAAAACTCATTCATGAGGTGGGCCAGCATCGTTACTATAACGCTTTTGTTAATAGTATCTACTTATAGCGCGGTGCGTTTGGTAGCTACAGCTATTCCTTCTGGTTTTATTGTAACGCATTACACGGTTTATCTTGGTATAGATCAAGTTCTTCCCATGCCTTGGATTTTTGCAATAATTTTCACTCCCATTGCTTTGGTGTCCGCTACACTGTTTGTGTCATTTGGTTTTTTTCGTGATGATGGCATAGCTAGTCACGCTCTATTGCTGTTATCAATTCTTTCAACAATTATCTGGTCTATTCAGCTGTATCATTTAATAAAAATAAATATTTAAAATAATTATGAGTCCATTGAGCTGGGATGTAATCAAAATAATAACATTTGCATTCACTTGCTTTGTCTTTGCCTTTGTTAGTACTCCGCTTATTGTAAGATTTTTACGTAAACATAAACTCGGCAAAAATATTCGCGATGCATCCAGCGCTCCGATTATGAATAAGTTGCATGCTGCCAAGGCCGGGACTCCAACGATGGGCGGTGTAGTCATTTGGGGTTCTGTTACAATTGTACTTGGGCTGGTGTGGTTAGTTTGTGCCTTAGGCCTTGGGCCCGGCTTATGTGATTGGAATATCATTTCACGCAGTCAAACGCTTTTGCCTTTTGGAGCCATGATAGCAGCTGCTTTGATAGGTCTAGTTGATGATTATTTAAATATTAAAAAGATTGGTCCTAAAGGAGGCGGTTTGCGTTTACGTCATCGGTTACTCGCGTATACATCCATAGCTGCAGTCTGTGCATGGTGGTTTTACGCAAAACTGGATTGGGATGTTATTCATGTCCCGTTCATGGGCAACTATGAATTAGGTTGGATTTATATACCATTTTTTATTTTTATCATCGTTTCGACTCAGCATTCCGTTAATCTAACGGATGGCTTAGATGGTTTGGCGGGTGGTACGCTTATGTCAGCTTTTGGAGCATTTGGCGCAATCGCATTCATGCAGGGCAGGATTGATCTTGCAGCTTTCTGCGCAGCAATCATTGGAGCTTTACTGGCTTTTTTGTGGCACAATATTACGCCAGCTGCTTTTTTTATGGGGGACACTGGCGCTATGGCATTAGGTACGGTTTTGGGTTTGGTGGCCATGCTGACCAATCAGCCACTATTATTACCAATTATTGGACTGCCTTTTGTATTGGAATCCATGTCAGTGATTATTCAGATGATTTCTAAAAAACTAAGAAAAGGTAAAAAAGTTTTCCAGAGTTCGCCATTTCATCACCATCTCGAAGCCATAGGTTGGGGTGAACCAAAAATTGTTATGCGGTTCTGGGTAATATCTTTGATTGTTGCAGTTCTGGGAGTATTAATTCACATGATTGATAATTAGTTTTATGCGTGAGGGGCGAGGGCGGATTGATAAAGTATTTTTATGGAGTTTAAGCGCTTTAGTGGTTTTTGGTTTGTTTATGCTTCTTTCTGCCAGCGGGCCAACCGGTTATCAAAAATTTAATGATGTTTATTATTTTTTTAAACATCAAATATTTTTTGGCATAATACCGGGCCTTATTCTGTTTTTGTTTTTTGCATTTATTGATTATAAAAAATTAATCCGACTCGCTCCTGTTGCTCTAGTAGGATCAATACTTCTTTTAATTTTGGTTTATATACCTGGTATCGGTATGAGATATGGTGGCTCTGGAAGATGGGTTGATATTGGTATTGCAGCCTTCCAACCGTCTGAGTTTGTTAAAATTGCTTTTTTAATTTATGTCGCTGCATGGCTTGTTAAACGTAAGGAATTGCAAGAGGCTAATACATTGGAAAGGGGATTGATACCATTTTTATTAGCTCTTGGAGCCGTGATGTTTTTATTAATTATGCAGCCAAACACAGGATCAATGGTTGTTATAGCTGGTTCTGCTTTAGCGATTTACTTTATAGCCGGTGCGCCACTCGTTTGGTTTGCTGGATTGGGTGCCGTTGGAGTTGTGCTTTTTTATTCGTTAATAAAAGCAACACCATATCGCGCAGCTCGTGTACTGACATTTTTGCACCCAGAACTAGATCCTCAAGGTATTGGGTACCATATTAATCAAGCTTTTTTAGCCATAGGCTCAGGTGGTCTGATTGGCCTAGGATATGGTCATTCAAGACAAAAATACCTATATCTCCCAGAAGTTGCTGGAGACTCTATATTTGCAGTCATCTCTGAAGAAATGGGATTTTTTATAACCATCTTGTTTATAATTTTGCTCGGTTATTTTGTTCATAGATGCTTTGTTATAGCCAAAAATACATCTGATCCTTTTGGTAAATATTTAGCTGTGGGTATAGGTTCTTGGATAGGAATACAATCAACCCTCAATATTGCATCCATGCTGGGATTGGTTCCCATTACAGGGGTTACGCTCCCATTTATTAGCTATGGAAGCTCTGCATTGGTTGCCTTAAGTATTGCTTGTGGTATCATGGCTTCAATAAGCAGAGGGGCAAAACTATGGCAAAATTAATCGCATTTACAGGTGGGGGAACTATGGGGCCAGTGGCTCCGCTTTTAGCTTTGCATAATGCCCTTAAAGAGATGGATCCTGATTTCGATTTTATTTGGGCTGGAACAGAAGAGGGTCCTGAAAAAAAACCTATTAATGAACAGAGCATTGAGTTTGTTGCTATACCTACCGCTAAATTTTCACGCTATCCATCAAGGAAATGGTTAAGCTTTATTTTTGATTACCACAAAGCCAAAAAAGCCTCTAAAGCATTTTTAGAAAAATTTAAGCCAGACATTATTATTGGCGCTGGAGGATTTACGCAGGTTCCTATTATTCGTGTTGCATCCAAAATGGACATCCCTTGCATTGTTCATCAATTAGACTTCCAACCCACAATGTCCAATTCGGTCATAGCGAAGTACTGTAAGATTATCACAACAAGTTTTGTTTACCATAACCGTAAATTTTCCCAATGTAATCAGGAACGTCACATAGCAACACCTAATCGTTTTGCTAATAAACAAATTCCCGGTAAGTCTGTTGCCAAGGAATATTATGGTTTTGACCCTAATAAACCATTGCTTTTTGTTGTTGGTGGTGGAACGGGTGCACGTTCTTTAAACGATTTGGTGGAAAATAATTTAAACGATTGGTTAAATTTGACGCAAGTTTTGCAGGTGACCGGTAAAAATCGTAGTCAAGGTAGTCAGGAGAGGATGGGCTATGTTAGAAGAGAGTTTTTAAATGAAAAAGATATGTTACATGCCTTAGCTGCTGCCGACATAATTATTTCTAGAGCTGGATTTGGAGCAATATCTGATTTCGCGGCATTATCAAAACCCGTTATTATTGTACCCATTCCTAACTCTCAACAAGAAAAAAATTCACGTCATCTGCCCAATGCAATTGTGGAAGTTAAAGAGGGTCCGGAGTTTTTTAAACGAGTATACAAACAAGCAAGTTTATTACTACATAATTCTGAACAATCGCGCTTTTTGGGCTATGAATTAAATAAAGCAATCCCCACGGATGATGGCAGAGAATTGGCAAATATTGTAATTAAATTTATACCTAAAGATTAAAAAAATCCGCCGACTATATTTTTGTCGACAGATCAGGTAGTAGATGTGGCATTCTTTTTGAATCAGGTTCTGCTGAAAATGTTTCTGTTGCTGCGGCCTTAGAGTGGCCATCTTTGATTGAAATAGTTGGCTCTGTTACTGTTTGGAGCCAAAAACGGGAGAGTAAACGCACATCGCTCATGGTTCTTGCGAAGGCCAAAACAATGTTATTAGCAGACCTATCGCCATTAATGGCCTTGTTCTCATAAAGACTTAAAACCACTCTGCGTAGAGCCGCGATAGTTGTCGCTCGATTCTTTTCTCTAATAAGCTGAAACATTTGTTCATAATAATCTAGCTCAACAGCTTGCTTAAGAAGCGATTGCCAAAGAACATCGGTTTGTTGTTGGTTTGATGCAAGGACTTGAATTCTGATCTTGAGTTGGTTTTTTAAAATACTTGCTTGTTTAGCCATGTCACACCTCCGCATTGATATTTGCCTTTTAACATCTAATTACTCATAAGTCAATACAAGTTATCAAGCTTATAAAACTTAAAAATTATAAAAAAAGAGCCATGAGTAAACGGCTCGTTAACCTTTCCTCCTATCAACCGATATGGCTAAAAGTTTTTCTGCCAATTCGGGATGTGTTTCTTCTAACAATGTGGTATCAATCATTCGCTGAGCGGTAGTTGTGGGAAATGGATGCGCGCCTTTTTTCAGTTTGGAAAAATAACATGCGGACAGGCCAAATGCTTTCGCCAGCTCACAATCACGACGTAAACCCAGATGTGCGCGAATATCGTTAAATAGACTAACCAATTCATCGGGTTGTAGCGCATTGATATTGGAAAATTGCGTGACTGGTTTATTAACCTCATAAATTTTTGCCGAAAAATGTCTATAGCCCTTGACGGTTAACTTCAGGATTTCAAATACTTTATCATTCTCATCCGGTGTAATCCATGTAACGGTGAGCAGATGTCTTCCGTCTGTAAAGACTTTGAGTTCATATACACGCGAGCTCTCCCTTGCGAGACTGTCGATAATTTTCGACATGGTGATGAGGTTTGCCTTTTCAAGGTGCACTTGCATTATGCCTTTCCTTTGACTGGGTCAAGGATTTATTGTATTTATGCAGAAAATATTAGTCTGGTCAAGTGGCGAGTATTTAAAACGAAAACAAAAAATCGCCTATTTCTAGACGATTTTTTATATGGTGCGCGAGGTGGGGATCGAACCCACGACCATTGGCTTAAAAGGCCACTGCTCTACCACTGAGCTACTCGCGCTTGGTTGGTTGTAATATGTAAGATTGAGCGGTACAATATTAACATAAGTATTCAAAACTATCAAGATGCGCATAGCCATGATAGGAGCCAAGGGTCTTCCCAGCCTACATCCGGTTGGAGGGGGCATAGAAACGCATGTAGAAAACCTCTCGCGCCAGCTTGTTGCGCGTGGTCATGATGTTACTATTTATGTGCGTCGGTATGCAAATCCACAAGGTAAAAAAACTTTTAAAGGAATGCGCTTGATTACCTTGTCTTCTTGGTATCGTAAACATTTTGATACAATTTCTCACACTCTTATATCTAGTATTCATGCCGTAACCGAACCGTACGACATAATCCATTATCATGGAGTAGGTCCATCGACACTGGCATGGATACCAAGAATATTTAAACGTGATGCTCGCGTTATTGTTACATTTCACAGCCGCGATCAGTTTCATGAAAAATGGGGATTGTTTGCAAGACTCTATTTGGCACTGGGTGAATGGACTGCTGTTAAAATTCCACACGCAACCACAGTAACATCTCATGCTCTTCAGCTATTCTGCCGTAAGATGTTTAACATTGATACTGTTTATGTACCCAATGGTGTAAACCCACCCAAACGAATACCCAAAAAGGGTTTACTTAAAAAATTTAAATTAACATCCGGTAAATATTTTTTATGTTTAGCACGTTTGGTTCCTCATAAGGCTCAGGATGATGCTATCAATGCATTTAAAAAATTAAAAACAACCGACAAACTCGCAATTGTTGGCAGCGCATCTTTTGATGATGCCGACTATGCAGAGAAATTAGAAAAATTAGCAATCAAAGATAAACGTGTTATTTTCACCGGTCACCAGAGTGGAGAAATATTAAAACAATTAATTGCTCACAGTCGTGCTTTGGTTCATCCATCGCGCAGCGAAGGCTTGTCTATCTCTGTTTTAGAAGCCATGTCCTATGGGCGTATCGTTGTAATGAGTGATATTCCAGAAAATCTCGAACTTATTGATCATGCTGGGATATCATATCCATTAGGAAATGTGGATTCACTTAATTATGCCATGCAATGGGTTCTTGATGATCCCGTTGCTGCTAAAGAACGTGGAGATAGAGGTAAACGAATTATCGAAAGACTTTATTCATGGGAAGCTGTATCCAAACGAATGGAGCAGGTTTATACAGGTAAATTATCAAACCAATATGCAATTGAAACTCATAGACAAGCAAAAGCGACTGTTAGATAAAGAGCGCGTTAAAATTAACGAATACGCAACAAAAGCTCTTCAAAATTCTAAGAGAGCTATTTTTGCTTTACAAAGACAAGATGAAAAAGCAGCTAAAGATTTATTGAGTGACGCATCACAAAATATCACCAAATGTCGTCTGATCTTAAAAAACAATCCCATACTTTGGTCTGAGGCTGCATTCAAAGCCTGCCTCGAAGAATACGCCGAGGCAAAACTGTTTGAATCTCACTTAAAAGGTAAGATGGAAATTCCTAAAGATTTAAAAGATGATACACATGCCATTCTTGGTGGTTTGGCGGATGCTGCTGGTGAAATCGCCAGACATGCTGTGTTAAGAGCCACAGAACATGATAAGCAAAGTGTGGAAAAAGCTCACGCAACTGTTTTGGAAATAGTTGATATGTTAGCACAACTGGATCTTACGGGTTCTTTGCGTTCAAAGTTTGATCAATCAAAATCACATTTACGAAGGATTGAAGATATAAGATATGACCTCTCGCGCGAAAAATAAACAAAAAATTCTAATCCTCGGCTTGGGACGATATGCTACCGGAAGCGGAGTATCGGCAGCCCTTTATTTTGCCAAGAAAGGTGAGGAGGTCATTGTTACTGATGCATTTCCCGCTAATGAAGTCAAAGACAATGTTG
>Ga0180009_10008436_pt1 | contig 10211 bp, 7 predicted proteins | sample OS_PC_MetaG_FD_123537 | JGI IMG/M metagenome (GOLD analysis project Ga0180009, IMG submission 123537) | Groundwater microbial communities from the Aspo Hard Rock Laboratory (HRL) deep subsurface site, Sweden - OS_PC_MetaG | ecosystem: Environmental > Aquatic > Deep subsurface > Groundwater... | reverse complement strand
TGTCCACATAAACACCAAACAATTTTGAAAACTGTGAAGAGGCAATAACAATGGCAGCTGCATTGGTAAAACCGTTGACTACCGGATGGGAAAGAAGATTAACCACAAGACCTAGCCGGAAAACGCCAAGAAAAAGCTGGAAACACCCAACAGTGAGTGCCATGATAATAGAGTAGGCAATAAATTGAGAACCACCCGCAGTAGCAAGCGGTTCCAGTGAGGCGGCAGACATTAATGAGACAACGGCAACAGGTCCTGTAGCAAGCTGCCGGCTTGATCCAAACAAGGATGCCACCATGGGAGGCAGAAATGCTGCATAAAGTCCATAATAAGCCGGAAGACCTGCAAGCTGGGCATAGGCCATAGACTGGGGAATCAAAACCATGGCTACGGTAATTCCGGCAATAACATCCGCACTCAATTTGTCTTTATTGTAGCCCTCAAACCACAACAAAAAAGGGAATAACTTATAAATCATTTTTATCTCCTGGAGTTATAGTTTTTCAATTTTCAGTATATATTTTTGAACATAAGCACTGCGGCTTTGCTCAACTTAAATTTTAAAAAATGGGCCTTTCAAATTGCCCATACAAGTTACTCTAATTATACAAGGTTATTTTGTTTGTCAACGAGAAGTGATCCTAAAATTATGAGTTGAGACATAACGAACCATTCTGACACAAAAAAAATTATAAAGTTTTTTATTTTTTTACATTGATCCGATCCAAATCGTACGTCCTAAAAGGAATTTGAGATTTATCAGCCCAATGGAAAGCTTTTGTCATTTCAGAAAAATATTATAGTGGTGTGAAAAGAATGTTGTTTCACAATTTTGCTTGTGGTATGAGGGTTTAATTTTTATCGATTAAATATGTGAATATTTCTACCCAGAGATATTAGGATATGGAATCATAACACAGTGGAAAATAATGACCCGAACTTGATTTAAAACTGTCGGACAAAAGAATAAATTATGTAGGATAGGGGAATTTATGAGTCAATTTTTTATATCAATACTGATAATTTTATCTGGAGGTTTCTTATCCCTTGTTTTTGCTCGGCAAGCAAAATTATCAAAGATTATCACTGTTTTTTTGTTAAGTATCGGTTGTTTTTGGGGATTAATTGATGCGGTTACAAAACTTGTACAATCCGGCAGTGGTGCCGCTTCCTTTAAATATTTGAATGGGTTTTCACTGGCCTTTGAAATTGATGGAATTTCCGCTTTTTTTCTGGTAACTATTTTTGCTGTTTCGCTCCTTGCCGCCATCTATAGTTTTCATTACATGGAGGATACTAAAAATGCCGTGAGAACAGCAGTACATTATTTTTTCTTCAGCCTTCTGATCCTCTCCATGGCACTGGTTGTGACTGCAGCAAATATCATCACTTTCTTGCTGTCCTGGGAAATCATGTCTTTGTCCTCTTTTTTCCTGGTCATTTACAACCATCGGTCTGCTGAAAATCGAAAAGCCGGATTTCTGTATTTTGTCTTTTCCCATGTTGGTGCCATGTTCATATTTGCGGCATTTGGAATTATTTACGGGTATACCGGGAGCTTTGAATTCAATGAGTTAAATTCTCTTCCGGAAACCGTAAAAATTATGATATTTATTTTTTCTTTTATCGGATTCGGATCAAAAGCAGGTGTGTTTCCCTTTCATGTCTGGCTGCCCTATGCGCATCCTGCTGCGCCAAGTCATATCTCGGCAGTTATGTCCGGTGTTATGATTAAAACCGGTATTTATGGTATTGTAAGAATGTATACGCTGCTTGATTTTCATACCCCTGTTTTCGGTAATATCGTTCTTGTTGCCGGTGTGGTTTCCGGTATTCTGGGAGTTGTCTATGCACTGGGTCAACATGACCTGAAACGATTGCTGGCCTATTCAAGTGTTGAAAATATCGGTATTATATTAATCGGATTAGGGATTGGAATGATTGGTGTTTCCTCTGGAAATCAGTTGATGGCAGTTCTTGGATTTACAGGGGGCTTTCTTCACATTCTCAACCATAGTATTTTCAAGTCTCTCCTGTTTATGGGGGCCGGAATGGTGCTTCATAAGACAGGAACTCGTTCCATTGATGCACTGGGGGGATTGCTGAAAAATATGCGGATTACAGGCACCGTTGTTATTATCGGCTCTCTGGCTATCTGCGGACTGCCGCCCCTGAATGGGTTTGTTGGTGAATTTTTCATTTATTTCGGCGGATTTAAAGGGATAGTCCTGGATAAATCAGCCTTTGTCATGAGCATCTTTGCCATTATCGGCCTGGCAATTATCGGAGGGCTGGCACTTGCCTGTTTTACCAAGGTTGTCGGGATTGTCTTTCAAGGTGAGCCCCGGACCAAAGCGGCAGTTGATGTAAATGAAAAAGGGTCAACCATGCTGGTCTCCATGTCGATTCTGGCAGGAGCCTGTATTCTGATCGGGGTATTTCCAGAACTGATTATCCGGTTGCCCATTAAAGCAGTATCTGCTTTGGGCCTGGGATACGATTCTGCTGCCTTTGAACCTATTTTAAAGATGACGGGAAATATTTCACTTTGTGCAATGATTTTTCTTGTCTCAGTCCTTCTGGTGATTGTAATCCGATTATTTTATTACAAGGGAAAAACCATTACAAAATCAGGTACCTGGGGGTGTGGTTTTACCCAGCCAACGGTTAAGATGCAGTATACCGGGTCATCCTATGCATCGTTTATTCTTGATTTTTTCAGGCCTGCCGCACCATTGCATGAAGACCATCCAAAAATTGACGGCCGGTTTCCTTTAAAAACCTATTACAAAAGTCAGATCAATGATATTGCAGGGGTTCACATGAACAGGGTTATCGTGAATCCGGTGTTGTTTTTATTTGATAAATTAAGATGGATTCAGCACGGGGATATTCATCTGTATATTGGTTATATTTTACTGGCTATCATATTATTATTATTTTTTATATAAATAAATTATTTGGGAAGATTTTATGATTGAATCCATTATCCTTTGGTTTCTTGCGATTTTAACGGCGCCTTTTTTTTCAGCCGTTATCCTTAAAGTCAAGGCATTTTTTGGTGGGAAAAAGGGGCCCCCTTTACTGATCAATTACTACACCCTGATCAAGCTTTTTAAAAAAGGATCAGTCTACAGCAAGAGTACCACGATGATGTTTAAACTGGGGCCGATTGTTTCATTGGCCTCTGCCGTCACTGTGCTTATGTTTCTGCCGATTGCCGGGCACCAGCCGATTATTTCATTCAGCGGAGATATTCTTTTTGTTCTATACATAATGGGACTTGGCCGTTTTTTTACCATTGCGGCTGCCATGGATACCGCTTCTCCGTTTGAGGGCATGGGAGCGGCAAGAGAAGCCTATTTCCCGATTATCTGTGAAGCCACAACATTTATGATTTTGATCTTTTTCTATCGGTTGACCGGAGAACTTCAGCTATCGGCTTATTTCACAGGAGAAAGCACTATTGGTCTGTGGAATGCCACCGGTGCTCCGTTGCTGTTCATTGTGATTGCTTTTTTTATTATTCTGTTAACGGAAAACTCAAGGGTTCCGGTTGATGACCCCGCCACTCACCTGGAACTGACAATGATCCATGAAGTGATGGTCTTAGACCACAGCGGACCGGATTTTGCTCTCATTGAGCTGGGATCCTTCTGCAAGCTCTTTTTTTATTCAACAATTGTTTCAAGACTGATTTTACCTTTTGACATTGGTATTACCGGTCTGTCTTTCGGGCTATATCTTACCGGACTTGTCATCGTATACGTGGCGGTCGGCATTACTGAATCGGTCATTGCCCGGTACAGAATGGACAAAGTCCCGCAATTTGTCCTGACATCATTTGCCTTGGCCTTTTTTGCAACCATTATCACTTTGGAGTTTATTAAATGATATTACATCCGGTTGACACAATTTTATCACTTGTGCTGCTCTCTGTTTTATTTTCCTTTGGCTCCAGCCGATTGCCCGGTCTTATAATGGTTGTCGGCTTCCAGGGGATTGTTGCATCGATCGTCCCCCTTTTTATCGGTCACGATATGACTGCCGGTGGAATGATCTTTACCCTTGTTACGTTATTGATAAGGGGCATTATTATCCCAATGAGCATTTACATCGCCATTAAACGAGTGGCCATCCGAAGAGAGGTAGAACCCATAATCGGGTACCATGCCTCCATACTTTGCGGTCTTGGATTAATTGTTGCGGCAACATATGTCAGCCGGCAGTTGAACATTCCGTCCATCAGTGAATATACGCTTTTATTTCCTACAGCAATAGCGCTTCTGGTCACGGGAATGTTTCTTTTGATTGCCAGGAGAAATGCCATTGCCATGGTCCTGGGTTACATTATGATGGAAAATGGTATTTATCTTGTTGGAACAACATTTTCAGTTCGTGCCCGCCACATTGTTGAATTCGGAATTTTGCTCGATGTGCTTGCCGGTGTGATGATCATGGCCATTATCCTTCAAAATATCAAACGAACGTTTGATGATGTTGATACGGCACTTCTTAGAACATTAAAGGAATAGGTGTTATTTCATGGTAGAAATTGTTTTTCTAACGCCTTTTATAACAGGTATCATTGCTTTTTTTCTTCCTAAAGCGATCGGCCGACAACTTCTTGTAGGTACTGGAGCGGTTCATCTTATTCTTTCAGTCCTGATCTGGAAAAACAGACCCGAAGCTTTTTTTAATAGCTATTTTGCTGTGACCCCTGAAGGCTTGTTATCACTTTTAGTGATTTCATTATTATTTTTTCTGATTTCCATCTATACGATTTCATATCTTAAAGAAAGTGAGATCCAGGCAGAAAATATTTTTACAGGATTCATGCTCCTGTTTTTATCCACAATGACAATGGTAACGCTATCCGACCATATCATGGTTTTATGGATTGCCATTGAAGCGACAACCCTTGCCAGTGCACCGCTTATTTACACCCACAGATCTTCTGCATCCCTTGAAGCCACCTGGAAATATGTACTCATCTGCTCTGTCGGTATTGCCATGGCACTTTTAGGATCAGTGTTTATTACGCTTTCAATGGACATTGGCAAGGTGGATGCCCCCCTGTCTTTTTCCTCCCTTACAATGGTTGCGACAACACTGGACCCCATGTGGCTTAAAGTCGGGTTTATCTTTATCCTGGTTGGGTATGGGACAAAAATGGGTCTTGCCCCGATGCACACATGGCTTCCGGATGCCCATAGCGAGGCGCCTAGTCCTGCTTCCGCACTATTATCCGGCGTGCTTTTAAATTGTGCATACCTGGGGATTTTTAAGACAAATAAGATTATGTATGCTGCAGGTCTGGGCGATTTTTCAGGGACTATCCTGGTTGTTTTCGGGTTGATGTCCATCCTGGCAGCGGCAACATTTATCCTTAAACAGAACGAATACAAAAGAATGCTGGCCTATTCCAGTATCGAGAACATGGGAATCATTGCATTTGGAACCGGTATCGGCGGTATAGCTGCATATGGTGCCATGATCTGCATGATTCATCACAGCCTGATTAAATCTTCCCTGTTTTTATCATCAGGAAATATTTTGCTGGGGTATGGTGACAGAATGATCAAGGGCACAGGAGATATGGTCAGTCGGATGCCAAAAACATTTGTTGCTTTTTTTGGCGGTTTTGCCGGTATTTCAGGGTTTCCACCATTTGGAATTTTTATTGGGGAGATGTTTATTATCGTGGGGGCATTTCGTACCGGCCACTATGTGACGGCAGGTATTTTTATTTTTAGCCTTTGTGTCATATTTGCAGGATTTGCAAACCAGGTAATGAAAATTTCTTTTGATGATTTTAACAAGGGTGATTCAAACAAGACGATTCAATTAAAAGAAAAAGCCAGCATGGTCTGGCCTCAATATATACTGCTGTTAACATCTCTGATATTATGCTTCTTTATGCCGGACACATTATATCAAACCATAATTGATGCAGTAACTGCCATCGGCGGAGGACTTAAATGACTAACGCTTTTTTAGAAGTTTCAAATGGTGAGTGCGTTGCACTAAAGAAGATTCCTCATCTTTCCTTTGATGAATTCCATAAAAATGCTTTGAGCATTGTAAAAGAGGGTGGAAAGGTTGTCCAGTATTTTGCCTGTCAGGATGACGTCTCCCTCAAACTTATGGCTGTGTTAAGAACAGATAAACTTTTGGTCGCAAGTTGTGAGGCGCCAGAGTTTTATCCATCTTTATCTCAAACATGTGAGCCGTTTCATATGTTTGAAAGGGAAATTGCAGAACAATTCGGTATAAGGCCTGAAGGTCATCCCTGGCTGAAAATGGTCAGATATCATTCCAATTACAGGAATTTACCGGACGTTTTCGGCAATGACTATAAACAGGATATCCCAGGAAATTATGAGTATTACCAGGTTGACGGTGATGAGATTCATGAGGTTGCCGTAGGACCGGTTCATGCAGGGGTTATTGAACCCGGTCATTTCAGGTTTAACTGTATTGGTGAGCGTGTTCTTCACTTGGAAATACAGCTGGGATACCAGCACAGGGCCATAGAAAATCTATTTCATGATGTTCAGGCAAAAAGGCTGCCGATTCTTGCGGAAAGTATTGCCGGTGATACAGCCATCGGCCACAGCCTTTGCATGGCCCAGGCTGTTGAATCTTTGACACAGGTTCGGCCGGATAAAGGCGCTCGGATCATCCGAACCATTGCCCTGGAACTGGAACGGATTGCCAATCATATTGGTGATCTTGGGGCATTAAGTGGCGATGTTGCATTTTTACCACCAGCCAATTATTTTGGACGGATGCGGGGGGATTTTTTAAATCTGTCTCTTTTGATTTGTGGCAACAGGTTCGGGAAAGGATTGGTACGACCTGGAGGGGTTCGGTTTTCACTTGCCGAAGAGATTCGAGAAACCCTTAATGAACGGATAAAAGAATTAAAACCACAGGTGGAGCATGTTCTTGATCTTCTTTTTTCTGCGTCAACGGTCAGGGCCCGTTTTGAAGACTGCGGCACTGTAAGTACCTACGATGCCGAGCAGTTAGGTTTGGTCGGTCCAGCCGGTCGGGCAAGCGGCATCCCGTATGATGTCAGGCGTTGCTTTCCCACAGAGCAGTATAGCCAGATAAACATTCCTGAGAATAAAAAAAACACCTGTGATGTATATGCCCGTGCAAAAATAAGATATGACGAAGTACTGCAATCGATTAATATTATTCAATCATTGATTAACGCACCGGTTGAAACACTTACAGTGGAGAATATTAATTATAATTTTTTGCCTTCGTCTTTTGTGGTAACCTTGAATGAGGGGTGGCGTGGAGAAGTATCCCATGTGATATTGACCGATAAAGACGGGAAAATACTTCGATACAAGGTTAAAGATCCTTCTTTCCACAACTGGAACGGTCTTGCAATGGCGTTACGGGATACCGGAATTTCGGATTTCCCTTTAAATAATAAAAGTTTCAATCTTTCTTATTGCGGATTTGATCTTTGATAATAAAATGGAAAAGAGAGTTTTAAATGTTCACTACACTTAAAAATAGATTTGAGCAAGGGCACAGAACCTGTAACTACCCCAATGAAAAACCCGCTGTATTTGAACGCTATCGCGGAAAACCCGTCATACAAAAAGATGTCTCCTTTGACATGGTAGAAATGTGTGCCACAGCCTGCCCGCAGGATGCCATTGATAGAAATCAAAAAAAAATTAACATGGGCCGGTGTGTTTTTTGCGGAACCTGTGAACGGATCTCGGATGGGAAATTTGTCAAATTTTCCGGGGATTTTGAAATTGCCACCTCCCAAAAAGAACATCTGCTGACGGCTGGTGATCTTCCATCCCTTGCCGAACACTCAAAACAGCATTTTAAAAAATTGTTCGGCCGATCTTTACAACTCCGTCAGGTATCAGCAGCCGGGTGTAATGCATGTGAAGCTGATTTAAACGTACTGGCCACCCCATTTTTTGATCTGGCCCGGTTTGGCATTAATTTTGTTGCATCTCCCCGCCATTCAGATGGAATTGTTGTTACAGGTCCTGTCTCCAGAAACATGAAAACAGCATTATTGCAGACATATGAAGCAGTTCCAGCCCCAAAGGTGGTCATTGCCGTCGGAAGCTGCACCATAACCGGGGGGCCTTTCTCGGGAAGTCCTGAAATTACCCAAGGCCTTGATACCATTTTGCCTGTGGATCTGTTTATTCCCGGCTGCCCGCCGCACCCCCTCACCAATCTTCATGCATTGTTGACCTTTTTTAAATAAGAATACAGACAGAGTCATTATTAAATTTGTTTTGATAATGGCTCTGTCTGTTGACAAGATCCACAGTCATCACCAGGAATGATTATTATGCCCGTTACGATCTAATGCACTTGTCTCTTTGCTGTTTCCATGGTATGAATTTTTTGTTTATTTATAGTTTGTAATAAAAAATACAAAGACTGCTTTTATATATAAGGACATTTGCCATGGACCAGCTAAAAGAACTGAATGAGAGAATTATCAGGCGTGTTAATGTAAATTTAGATGAATTTGATTTTGATACGGAAGGGTTTGTAAAAAATACCCTAGAATATGATAAAATGTTGAAGTTTTATGCATTTTACGGCATTACATCCCGTCATCCCATTTATTTTCATTTTAAAAAATCAAATATTGCAGGCAGTTATTTTCTTGGACAATGTTTTGTGGGAAGATCGGCTATTTATAAAAGTGATATCAGAGGAGACGAATTAAAAAGGAAAGGGGATACGATCCGCTATAAAAAGAGTGTCCCTCTTATTGAGGATGAACGGATCACGATCAGAGACAGTCTTTTATATAAAACCCTTGTTCACAGCAATTCACATAATCTTGAGAGCCCTGAAGAGTTCAGTATTCAAAATACCATCTCAGCGCATTATGTGAACATTCATGGATCAACCCTTCAAGGCTGTTTTTTAGGTCCATTTTCCACCGTGGATCTGATGAACCTTCATTCCTGTATTGTCGGAGAATTTTCATATGTTCAGGCAGGTGAGCTTTTTCATAGAAAAATTGATCCGGGAACTGTGTGGATCAGAAATGAAAATTTTGAGTTTAAATATAAATTTAAAAAAGATATCCTGGATAATTTTGTTGGTGTTAATGCTTCCCACCAGCCCCGCGGAATTATCTATGATTTTGTTAAAGAACGGGAACAGGATTATGAAAAACTGTTTGATGTGATGCATCTTACGCCGATCAAAGCTCCGCCAAGTTCCGCTGTCAATCGATATGCCGTGGTAAAGGGCAAAACATATATTGGTGAAAATGTCCTGGTTTCCCAAAGGGCTTTTTTAGATAATGCTTTAATGGGAGATGGTTCCAATGCCCAGGAAAACAGCTATATTATTAATTCCCATCTTTCAGGCAAGTGTATCACAGCTCATGGTGGAAAAATAATTAATGCTGATATTGGTTCTGAATCTTTTGTTGGTTTTAATTCATTTTTAAACGGAAAACCCCATGCACGAATTGAAATCGGCGAGGGATGTATTGTTATGCCACATACCATTATTGATCCTGATTCTCCGCTCAAAATTCCGGGTGAACATCTTATATGGGGGTTTATTAAATCTGAAGACGATATCAAAACCAATACGATTGCCCTTGATGATCTAGCAGACATACGGGATACGCTGAGAATAGAAAAAATGGTTTTTTCCGGCAAGGGATCTGTTTTTATTGAGACCTTCCGCAAGAGAATCAATCAGATCCTACTGGCAAATGGTGCGCTGTTTCAAAATGGTGAAAAACGAGGCCATGCTCAAGATGATCAAAACATATCCTTTAATATCATTCAACCGTATAGTACAGGGGAGCTTAAGGGGTTGTATCCATCTATCAGAATTAATCCATAGCTTGCTAAGAAATATTTAAGGTTGTCATTCATATCAGTTTGTTTTATAACATGCCTGAAAAAGTTTATGAATTAAGCAGCTTATAATGGACGATAGCATGTATATATGAAAATTTAGATAACTATCTGGAACAAAACCTGACCAGCCTGACCTGATCTTCGCCGGACTTCTCCGGAAGGCTTGATCCAAATTGTATCAAATGTGCTTAAATAAAGAATGACAAAATAGACATTTTGTTTTCGCTGTTATGATTAAAGGAAAAATAAATGGAACTATCGGTTTTTGATTTGTCAAAACATCTGGGTGTTGTACCGGACACCATTGAACGCTGG
>Ga0180009_10008435_pt1 | contig 10213 bp, 7 predicted proteins | sample OS_PC_MetaG_FD_123537 | JGI IMG/M metagenome (GOLD analysis project Ga0180009, IMG submission 123537) | Groundwater microbial communities from the Aspo Hard Rock Laboratory (HRL) deep subsurface site, Sweden - OS_PC_MetaG | ecosystem: Environmental > Aquatic > Deep subsurface > Groundwater... | reverse complement strand
TAAGTTTTCTCAAAGAAAACCAGTAGAAATAGGCGACGGGCCAATAAAAAGTAAATATATTGTTATAGATACAACAACAGAAGAAGGAAGAAAATATTGGAAAAAAAGAACTTCTTTGGCAGTGTATCCATCAGACATGGATTTTGGTGTTGTTGACTATGATGCGATACAACGTCCACTTGCTAATACAACAGATGAGACTGTGGAAAACCTCCTTACACATTCTCTTATTCCCTTTTGGTTCAAGGATTTAAGAAAATATAAAGGGGCAAACAATTATCTTTTCTTCAAAGCTTTTCTGAATTCGTTATCTGAAAGATTGTCACCCAATATAACTTCCGAAATGTATTTTGGTAGAACCGACCCTGTTATGATTTCCAATACAAATGTAACACGAACTGTTAGCATAGGTTTTCAGATTGCTTGTTTTTATCCCCATGATTTAGAAGCAATGTGGAATAAAATTAATTGGTTGAATTCAATGTTATATACTTCCTATACTGACGGCATTGCATATCAATCACCGCTTATAGAAGTTAGATTGGGAAATTTTTTATGTGTGGCGAAGGGGACCGAGAAAAACAAAGGATATTCAGGAGTTCCCTGCAAAATTATGGGGCTTGATTATTCATTTGACAAAGATGTTCCTTGGGAACTTGATAAAAATATTCAGCTTCCGGTATGGGCAGAGATAGGGTTGGAATTACAAATATTTCATAGCAAGCCCATTGTGATTAATGTCAATAAAGGGAAAATGAATTTTGAAAACTTTAGAATATTTGATGGTAGTGTAACATCGGAAGGCATGACAAAGTATGCTACTTAATCTAAAGCCTAAAATTGCCATCATAGATCCTGAAAGCATAGCAATGGATTACAAATTGTATGATATAAAATTAGGAGACAGATTAGATATAATTGCATATAATTTTTATGGTGATTCTGAGAAGTGGGTAGATATAGCCAATTTTAATGGGATAACTTTTTTTGATTTATTGCCGGGATATACAATAAAAATACCAAAACTAATATAGAAATTTTATGTGGAAAGATGATAAAAAAGCAGTAGAGATAATTACAGGAAGTATAAAAGAGAATGAAATATTAAAAAAATGGGAAGAGGGTTTGCTTCCTGGTATTGCTGGGCTGTTTCTCTCTCCGAAATCAAAAATAATTGAAACTATAAATCTTTTAGAAAAGAAAACAGAGTTTAAATTACTTAATAAGGGTTATCCAACAATTTATGAAGAAAAATCTAATATAGACATCTATGAGAAATTCACTACCAACACAGGCACAGAAACTTTAAACATAATACCCCGTCCGGCAATGTGGTGGGGATTAATTTTTACTGTGAAGAATAGAATCTCTAAATTAACAAGTCAAGCCATTCTTATAGGCAAAGACGGCGTTGTAAAAACAGAATTGCCACTAGAGACGCAGGATGCATTACAGTTATATTATTATTATAATATCTTTATGATTATGGACATTATACAAGAAAAATCTGGAAACATTCTTACAAAGATGCCTGATATAACCCCTTCCTATGAGCCATCTATTTGGGGAATAAATAAACTATTTAAAAAGTTTTATCTATCAAAAGAAGCAAAAGAATATAACATATTGTCTTTGGGAGAATTAAAAAACTATATTTATGATTCTTTGATTAAAGAGCCAAGCAACAATGATAATTTGTATAATTTTAGAAAGCTTGATATGTTAGATATGGATGGCGAAGAAAACTTATTATTAGATCCGTCGCCAGTTGTGGAGGAATATGGAGATGAAAAGGGTGCTTCAGATAAAGCGACTGTGGCAATTTCAAAATTACAGAATATCAGGATAATTACATCAGAGGACATTGCTTTATATTATGCTTCTGCAATACGAATGTTAGGATATAAACCTACTCATGATCTTAAAGAATTTAGAAAAGAGTTTAATGTAGATGTTGAAAAATCTCCTGAAGATATACCGAGAGGATTTTTTAATAGCAATGATTATAAGAGCATAGAAGATGCTATATTTGATGGCGATAAAGAAAGCAAAACAAAATTATTAAATTTTTTTAATGTTGATAGGGTCTTGTCGCCCCGACCGCAAAATGTATTAGAGTATTGTAATATGACGGATATTAATTTTTATAAAGATAATGTTGATTTTTTTAATTTTAACAATGCATTTTGGACAAAAGATGAATTAATTAAGTGGACTGGAAACAAGTTATCCATAGAAAACGAATATGTTGAATGGGTAAAAAGAAATATTATAGAAGCAGGTGTACTGTTTAAAGCACCACTAGATTTAACAGGCGATAAACAGATATTTTATGATTTACTAACTCATTTAAGTAGTTCAGAAACAATGACGACTGGTGGTAAAGGACAAGTTACCGCTATAAAAGGTTTTCATTTTATGTGCGCATATATTATAAAATTAGCATGGTTATTGATTTTCTTACGAGCAGATGATAAAAAAAAGGTAAAGAAGTTTATCAAGAAAATAGGGGGGTTTCAAGTAAGAAATAATGCTGAATCAAGGCACACTTTGGGATTGGCGATTGACATAAACCATGATAATAATGTTTATATAGAAAGCTTGTCAAATTTAGAAAAAATATTAATAAACACAAAACTTTTTACAACTACAGATAAGAATTATTTAAATGATTTTGTCACTAAACCGAAGGGTAAAGAAAAATTGGGTGATTATATAGAAGGCAAAAGCCAACCAATAAAAGATTTTTATAAAATGGCTTTTTGGAACATTAAAGAATTAGGGAGATTAAATTTTATAGTTTCTAAAAACAATAGCTTGTCAACTTTATTTGAATTTAAAGATAACAAGTTATTGTATAATTTTGTAGCCGAGGTTATTCCTGCTACATTTATAGGGTTAGGATTTAAGTGGCTTGATAATTTTAAAGGGGACTATGATCCAATGCATTTTGAGTGGTTTCCAGACAATTTTAGTAAAACAAATCCCTTGTCCCAAAAACAAAATATTGCCAAAACAGCACAGTTGGTTAAATTAATCAAAAACGAAAATTTTAATGATGAAAAAAAGGCAAAGGTAGTTAATTTATTGCAATATTTTATAAGCACATGGCAAAGCTCTGATTATTTTACCAGAATAAGAAAAGGAAAAGTGGGCTCTAAAATATATCCAGACGAAAGCACCCTAGGATATTTTTTCTATCCACAATCTTTGAAAGCAATGCCGCCGGACAAGTTAGCTGATTTATCGTTTGAACTTTTTAAGCAACATCTTAAAGATGTTTATATTATTTCAGATATGGTAAGCGAAGATCTGCCTGCGCCTAAAAAAGATAAAACTGAGCAGCCTACTTTTACACCAGCTAAAATAGCCGACATAGAAATACCCAAGGTAACTGTTGATGACAAGGCTATTAGTGATGCCATAAGAAAAGGGCAAGAAGAATATTATAAAGTAGCAACTAATGTTTATGAAGTTGATGCGGAAACAGCAAAAACTCTTTTTACTATTAAGCCAAAAATATGGGAAAAATATATAGAACAGCATGAAGAATTATTGTTTAATACTCCATTTGTAAATATAAAAAACGTAGAGCAAGGAGGAGAAGCCCAACTTGGAGATTTGTTTCATGTCATTTTTTATAAAAAAACAACACCAATATTAGAAATGGATGCAACAGACGGGGGAAGATTTGGGGACAGAGAATTGGCTGGTTTTAAAAGCCTGACAATAACCTCCAAAACACAAGGCGTAGGAATCATGCCTCTAAATGAAGTGGTATATGAATTTGAAATATTAAATCCCCAATTTTTGAATAACGAAGAACATCCACATTCTAAATTTATAGTGGCAATTTCTGAACCAGGTAGAAGAGTTGATATAGAATATGGATGGAGCAACTTAAGAAACCCAGAAAATACATTAACTTGTGAGATTGTCAAACAAACACAAAGGATAAAAGAAGACGGCGTTATATCTATAAGAGTCGAGGCTTTAAATATTTTTGATCAAGAATTTACAAGAATAACAAATATTTTAAGAACACCGGGTAAAGAACAAATTAAAGAATCTCTTAAAACACTTGGAATAGACATAGACAACACCGAGGCAAAAGAACAAATAAAGCTTGAAAAGGCTATTCTGTCGGGCGATCAAGGCCAAATGCTTAAATTGTCGGGTGGCGCTGGCAAAGACAACACATTGGCGGCTATGGTTAGAATGGTTTCAAAAAACATGGTCAATATTTTAAATGTTAAAAAGGGTGAAGACGAGCATTATATAGAATTTGGCACAGCAATAGATGAATTAAGCAAGACAATAATAGGGGTAGAAAGCAAAGATAAAATAGTTTTTAAATATGGAAACTTGAATTCAAGGGCGGGCGTGTTAGCTGGACAAGCAATTAACAAAATAAAAATACCAAGAATTGTTCTTCGCAACATTATGCAAAAAAGAGCAGATCAATTATCAAGTCAACCAATACCCAATCTTGTAGGAACATTTTTTGGTTTTATACAAGACATACTTGGATCTCTTGATCCATTAATGTATTATATACCATCAGACAATACACTGGGAGAAATATTTGCAAGTAGAGAATCGGGAGATTCAACATTTAACAAAACATTAAATATTTTAATGGGTAATGCAGTTCCAAATTTTATTAGTAAATCTAAACACAAACCAATTATACCTGCAATTAGGTTTGGAGCGTATGGCGATCTAAAAGAGAAAAAGAAAGGAAAAGAAATCATATTTTTTGATATTCATAAACAATTTGAAATGATAAAAATGAAATTGGGAGAGGACGGAAAGGATCAGGAGAGCACACAAGCAAATGCGGAACGTCTTAGAAAGCAGACAAAAATTCCTGTTATACAATTTGGTGCCGTAAACAGCCTAGCAAAAGACATGGGAATAGAAACTGTTTATGAAAATGATTTGGTCAATATTTATGTGTATGATGCTTTTAGAAGAAACAAACTAAATCCGAGCAGAGCAACCACGGCATATAAATTTAATGACAATCTATCTAATGTCCTAATAGCCGACATGCTGCCAAGAGTAGGAAACATAACTCTATTTGGAATTCCAGAATTTAGAGCAATGGGGTTTACCTATATAGACGCTATATATAATGTTATGTCAGGAATATTTTATGTTCTTGATGTTGAACACAATCTTACGCCTGATGATTTTAAAACAACTCTAAATGTTTTATTGGCAAAAGACATAGTTAAACAAATAGCACAAGATTAAACAAAATTTGTCAAGTTTTATTATATAATATATATGTGGAGGAAACATGAATAAAAGTTATTTAGACAAAATATCACAACAAGCATTTGGCAAATCAATACCGCAACAAACGATTCCGTTGCCATCTACGGGCGTATTATACCCATTGGATAAAGATGGCAATGAGCTAAAAGAAATCGATGTGCGAATTATGGTGGCCAGCGATTTGAATATTTTATATTCAAAGAACTTGATAAAGTCTGGCAAGGCCTTCTCTATGATATTAAAGAATTGCTGTTTGTCAGATAGGGATGTTGATGAATTAATTGTAGGGGACAGAAATGCAATTCTTATAGCAATTAGAGCCATAAGTTTCGGGACTATATATGAAACGAAAGTGAAATGCCAGGATCCAGAGTGTCCCAAAACATTTGATGGCGAATTTGATATAAGTAAAATAAATTTAAAACTGCTTGAACTTAAACCTATACAAGAATATACAAACATGTTTAAGTTTGTTTTACCCCAAACACAAAAAGAAGTTGTGTTTAAATTTCTGACCGGCAAAGATTCACAGGATTTAATGTCAGCCAAGCAGAACAAAATGAAGGGCGGGGGTGGTGGTCTTGAAGACGACATGACAGCCACACTTAAAAAAATGGTTATAACAATCGATGGGAAGGGAGGGGTAGAGGCGGCACAAGCAATCGACGTAATGGAAGTTAGGGACAGTTTGTCTCTCAGGCAATATATAATCGATTCACAGCCAGATGTTGAATTGTTGCAAGAGATGACATGCCCTGTTTGTGAGTCTGTTTATGAATACGAATTTGACATGGACTATGATTTTTTTTACCCCCGAACGGGCCAAAAGAAATAATGTCTTTATACACTTATTTAACAAATTTATCAATGATGACAGAAGGAGCGCTGTCGATATCGGAATTATTTGAGATACCATATCCAATAGTCGAAGAGCTTTATAGAATAATAGAAAAAGCGCTCAAAAGCAAAAAACAAAAATAAGGCAAACTGTCATAAACAAACTAAGTAATATTGGTGCATTATAATAAGGGGAAGAAATGGCTAAAAAGACAGTAAACAAAAATTGGTATCAAATGTTATATAATGTTTATGAGGGGAAAACCAAAAAGTCTTTTGCGGGACTAACACAAGATTTTGTTTTTACATTTAATATAAAACCTCACGGCGATATTGATAATGAAGTTGGTTTTTGTTTCTGGATGGATTCGTCTGTGTCGTTCAAACAGCTTGTTTTGTTTTATAATGATAATTTTAAGTTGATATCTGAGCTTTTTAAAGAACTGGAAAAACTATTTAAAGAGGATGTTAAGGAGGGCAATTTAAAATTAGAGTTTAAAGAAGTTGAAGGAGAGCAACCTATAATTCAATTCCAGAAAAGAAATGAGATGGGAGATGTAAATTTAAAGGCTACTAAGTGTTATATGATTAAAAGTTTAGAGGCAAAGCCAAGCAAAGAAGAAACATATCATCAAGAATATTCTCCAGTTGTGAGCGAGGCAACTAAATATCTAACAAATATTGATAAGAAAAGAATATGCGAGATTAAGTTTAGAAACATGTTAATTGAATGTTTGGCTGAATATCTAAACAATAAAAATGTAACAAACAAAAAGGATGTTTTAATAAAAGAATATGTCGAAAACTTTTGTGAAACAACCAAAGTGAAAGAAACAACCGACAAGTTTGCTGGTGCCATTAGCGAGTTTAATGTTTGCGTTGAGGGTTTCTTGGCTGAGGTGGTCAAGACAATGCAAACAGAAAATGTCTAAAAATATTCCAGACGATATTAAGCAACAGATAATCAGGAGTGCAACCGAACCGATTTACTTTATAAAAACATTCTGCAAGATTCAACATCCTCTAAGTGGATTAATACCATTTGATTTGTTTGATTTTCAAGAAGAAATTATAAAAACGATCAATGAAAACAGGTTTAGTATCTACCTCAAGGCCCGGCAACTCGGATTTACAACTGTCGTATCAGCATATATGTTATGGCTTGGAATGTTTCATAAGGACAAAACTATACTTATAGTATCCAAGGACAAAGATGCCTCGAAGGAACTAATATATCGAGCTAAGGTTATGTACCAAAATCTCCCTGCGGTTTTTAAAAAGCTTGTTAAATTAGACGTGGACAATGTTTATACGACTGAATTTGCCAACAGAAGCCGAATCCAAGCGGTAGCCAGAACAAAGGACGTTGGGAAAAGCAAATCTATTTCGCTACTTATATTTGATGAAGCGGCAGCTATTGATGATTTCGAGGACATTTATTCATCGTGTATGCCAACAATTTTTGCAGGCGGAACCTGTGTGGTTATGAGCACTCCCAAAGGCAGAATCAATTTTTTTGCCAAATTATATCTTGATGCTGAACAGGGTTTAAATAAATTTATAAGCAGAAAATATCCTTGGAACGTTCATCCTGAGCACGACCAAAGGTGGTTTGATGAAGAAACAAAAAATTATAAAAGCTGGCAGATAGCGGAGAACTTTTTATGCGATTTTGGAACTTCACAACACACATTTATAGACAACTCCATGTTAGATTTGTTAAAACCAGAAGAGCCTTTGTATAGGGAATATATAGATAGAAATTTATGGATATGGGAAAGACCCCAAGAGCACAAAAAATATGTTGTATCTGTTGACGTTTCAAGGGGCGATGGCAAGGATTATCAAGCTATTATTGTGCTTTCTGTGAATGATTGGGTACAAGTAGCAGAATATAAAGGTTTAATTCCAACAAACGAATTGGGAATTTTAACAACCGAGATAGCCAAAAATTATAATAATGCCCACATAATTGTTGATTTAACAGGCGGCTATGGCATACCCGTAACCAACGAAATTTTATTAAATCAAAAATATTTTAATGTTTATTTTTCTGAAAAAGGAACCGGAAGATTATTTTTGTATCAGGATTTAGAAACCGGTTTGATTCCTGGTGTTACTATTAGCGTTAAAAATAGACCAATCTTAATGGACAAGTTAGAGCAGTCTATAAGAGAAAACCTAATTACAATAAAATCAAGCAGGTTATTAAATGAATTAAGGACATTTGTTTGGAAGAATGGAAAACCCCAAGCGGATAGCAATGCCAATGACGATTTGGTATTATCGTTGTCGCTTAATTTATGGGCTATGCAAAAAACAAATTATACCTTTGCAGACGAAAAGATTATAAAGGGCATGATAAGCAATTTTAAAACAGAAAACAAGCAATTAAAAGATATGATGGAGCCGGACAAGATGAGAACGCCCAATGAATATTTTAAGGGTTATCTTTATCCTGGTGCTATAGACATGAATATCTTAAAGGGGCTGTTAAAATAATTGCAAACAGAATACAAAAACATTTATTTATTTAAGAACATAGATTCGGAAACAAACGCATATTGGTTTGGTTTTCTTCATGCGGATGGTTGCTTGTGCAAAAATCATATTGAAGTTGAATTGGCTATAAAAGATAAAGAGCATTTAAAGAAATTTTCAAATTTATTTAATAGCAAATTAAAAGCAAGACAAAGATACCTTAAAGAAACAGGAAAGTATTATAAGAGTATTAGGTGTAAAATATATAATAAAACCATAGCAGATTTATTGCGCAACAATGGTTTAAAAAGCAAGAAGCTGCTCATTGATAGTTTACCTGCCAATTTGCGACATCATTTCATTCGTGGCTATATGGATGGAGACGGAACGATATATATGACAAAAGGCGGAATAGGATTGGGTTTTGTTGGAGGGTATGGATTGTTAAGCAATATTAGAAAGATATTGAGGAAAGAAATTTCTGGTTTGGGGAATGTCAAAATAAGCAAAGATAGAAATATTTATAAATTATATTGGGGCGGTAACAAACAAGTTAAAAATATTTATGAATATCTATATAAAGATGCCACCATATGCTTGGAAAGAAAGAGAAAAATAGCGGAGAAATTATATGGAAGATAAAAACAAATTAAATTTGTTTAAAAAGTTATCGAGATTATTTTCACAACCTTATTCGATGCCGGTTAGCAGAATAGGATCTGCTTTAAAACTAACCGAGTTAAAGGGGACATTATCACAATTTTTTAATGAGACGCAGACATTAAGCAGTTTGTATTTATCTGGTTATCAATTGGCAGATAGATTTGCCCGGTACGCAGATTTTAATGAAATGTGTTCAATTAGCGGCGATACAAATGTTTATACCAACGAGGGTTATAAAACCGTTAAAGAGATTTATTCTGTGCTTGTTGGTAATCCGGATTATAAAATATTCGTATTGACATACGATCACGAAGATAAGCTTATAAAGTTTGTTAAGCCGCATTGCCCAATTAAAACATCCGATAGCAAGCCTTTGTATAAAGTTGAGCTAAGCAACGGTAAACACATTTTGGCAACAGATGATCATTTATTTATGCTAAGAGACGGGAGCTATAAAGAGGTTAAGGATCTCAAACCAAATGATTCTTTGATGCCTTTGAAATTATCGCAAGATATAAGAGGCTATTATAGAATTAGGCAAAATGATAAAGTAACAACCAAATATGAACATAAGATAGATACAATACACAGGTTGTTATTTAAGTCATTGTTTAGCAGAGAATTATTAAAGAACGAGCAAATACATCATAAAAACTTTGATAAAAGAGATAATAGTTTTTATAATTTAGAAATGTTATTATCAGAAGAGCACGCTTTGCTGCACCATGTCGCTTTAAAAGAGGGCTCATGCAAATATGATGCACAACGAGTGAGCCAGTTGTTAAAAGACAAGGTTAAGAAATCTTGGACAGTTAATGGGTATAAAAGAAGACTTAGTCTTAAACATATAAATTACAATAAGGAAGTATGGAAATTTCAAAGATTTATTGAAAAGTTTATATTTTTGACAAAAGAAGAGATTGTTTGGCTGCTTGAAAATCATAACTCT